>Ga0131853_10013299_pt1 | contig 15079 bp, 6 predicted proteins | sample TergutLab28metaG_FD_92764 | JGI IMG/M metagenome (GOLD analysis project Ga0131853, IMG submission 92764) | Labiotermes labralis P1 segment gut microbial communities from Petit-Saut dam, French Guiana - Lab288 P1 (version 2) (version 2) | ecosystem: Host-associated > Arthropoda: Insects >... | reverse complement strand
ATTTTGATTTGTTACAGCTGTTCCCAAATATTTAAACTCTTCCATCCTCTCGAAGTTACTATTATCAATCCTCAACCTCTGAATTCGTCCTGCATTCTGATCTCGAGACATGACCATGTACTTAGTTTTATCAGCACTTACTTTCAGTCCAATCTCCCTAGTAGCAGCTACTAACGCTTCTGCGTTTTCCTTTAAAGTAATGATGGCAAAATAGCTTTCCGAAATGTTGGCAATCACCTAACAGACGCCACTTTGATACAGCTTAAAAGGACGCATTGTGGCCTAAAACCTCATCACTGTGACAGCCTACAATATCACGTATTACACGCCTTTCATATTCACATTTTACAATCCTTAAAGAAGAATTCGCATTACGTTTGGAACCGAACATGAAGAACTTGCCTTAATGAAGAGCACAGAGTAGAAGAGCACCATAAAGAGGAGAGGCAGCCAGACCACGAACACGATGACCACGAACCAATAAATGGGCATAAAAGCAGTTTCTTCTGTGCAGTATGTCTCAAAGAAGTTCTTCCACTGTCGCTGCTATAACAAATTTGACATTAAGATAACACAGCATTTTAAAAAATACTTAAAGTTGATGCATAAATACAATTTAACACACTTCAAAAACAATTAACTTCACACCTCACAGCAGATATTTATTTTAGACTCTTTTGACAAAGTGCGAAAAGAAACTGTTAGGTCTGTCATGTCTCTCTGTCCGTCCGTCCGTCCGTCCGTCCGCATGGATCAACTTGGCTCCCACTGGACGAATTTGCATGTAATTAGATACTTTAATACTTAAAAACACTGTCGAGAAAATTCAAGTTTCATTATAAAAATCTGTGAAGAATGACGGTTACTTTAAATGAAGATCTTTGTATATTTATGGTAATAATTACCTGAATTCTTCTTAGAACAAGAAATGTTTCAGACAAAATTTGTAGAAATAACCAAAACACATATTTTATAACAGGATCAATGTAATATGTGTATATGTCGTCAAACCACAACTATGTTTATTAGTAGTATATTGCTTATCTACTACATTAGGCACTACTACATGTTTCGGCCACTAATGTTGGCCATCTTCAGGTTATACATGAACTTATCGAGTAGCTATACAACATATGTGGGGTGTTTTTATAGGGTGTGGGGAAATGTTTTTTTTTGTGGGGCCGATATCTAGTTTGTGTCAGTGGTGGGTGCATGGTGCGTAGTGGCCGAAACATGTAGTTGTGCCTAATGTAGTAGGTAATCAATATACTACTAATAATTGTAGTTGTGTTTTGACGATATACACATATTACATTGATTCTGTTATTTTGATAACACAACGGGTATGGCGCACCTCAAAAACATATTTTATGTTTAATGAATTGTTTTCGAGAATCGTGATATTTATGAGATATAATCCAAGAATGCCCCCCAGAAATGTACTATGTTAGAAACAAAATGTGTTGCAATTAAACCACTAGATCTCATCTATGTCTCGACCCTTTTTCGCGGGTCATCCTCACGGACAGTACATCAACTTTTGTATACAACATGTATTGTAAATACACAAAATAGGTCAAAAAGTATTAAAAGATAGTCTTGCCCTGATAGTGGTGCTGTAGATGCGTGAGATTTGATGAAATGCTCCTTGTGAAATGGCTCTTAATATGTACAGTACTGTAAAAATTCGAATCTTTGGAGCATCAGTGTACGTTCCGATTGTAGGTACGTATATTCTGAAAAGTACACAAACTGTAAAAGCTTAATATTGTAATATAAATGCATTTTTTGTTTGAATTTTAACAATAAGTACATGGATACTAAAACCATAAAATTCTTTTCTGAGATAATTCCGAAAAACATGATAAAGCCAGTCAAGCCACAGATACGTCATGTAGCGCAATGCTTTTGCACGCTGTTAATTAATGCAGGATTTCAAACACACACTCATTATATGTAATACTTATCTCTTTTCCCGGCAAAAATATTTACGCCAACACGCCTCAATGTTACGCTATACATACATCGACTGTCTTGTACAAATATTGCGTCGTGGTTGCTTATTTTAGCCTTACGGTATCTAAACATTTTGAGACCGTAACTGAAAATTTCGCAAAATTGTCATGATTGTAGTTTTTTTTAACAAACTAAGGATATTATTTCAAATTTGTGTAACCCCTGTTTCTACAATGACAATGAGGGGCTTTAATGCCAAAAGCGTTGAAACTTCGGAATACAGTGGGCCTGCTGGAGAGCTGGTCAGTTGTTAGTCGTTCATCTGGCCAGTTGGTCAGTTTGTCAGTCACCACTTAGCAATTAACACAGTCATTCACTTAGATCTTACGTGGTCTACATTCACATCAATTTTTATGGTTAATAAACTGTTTCTGTTAACAAAATACAATTACAATCTAGGCTACGTGCAGACACCATACACACAGTAAGAGGTAGGTGGATTCTGTTTATTCTTCCAAGAAATTCTTGTTCTGAAACTAACTCTGTACATTCTGCAGAAGATAAGCGGCAGCCCGAGGATTACGCCTGTCACCCAGGTGGATGCAACCACGATGTGAGCCCCATGAACCGTCAACCGGGCCTCCAGCGGCGTCATAATCGCAGTCAGCCTGTCGTAGCTCACAACCACCAGGTTGAGAACTCCAGTGAAAAGAAGAGAGCCTAAACACAGTAGGTCAATATTATTATTATTATTATTATTATTATTATTATGTGACTATTTCTATTAATATTACTAATCAACGCGATTTCTGCAGTCTGAAATTCAAGAAAATTTATCCAAGGCCGTCAGGTAATATACCAAATGATCCTCCAATATATCAAAAGTTGAAAAGAATAGGTTCTTTCCATTTTCAGAAAACGGACTGTCGTTTAAACCATGGTTAACACTTTTGGTGCCGCAACCCATTTGTAAAGCAGACTGTTTTTCTAAATGTACAGTACTTCTCGGGTAGGCCTACTTTAAAATTTCCACTCAGGAAAGGTCACAGATACAAGTAAGTTGATCAACTTGTCACTCTTCGGCGGATGAAGCTATTTGTTGTGCCATAGACCAAAGGCTGAAATATGGAAGACATTAATATGTTATTACTTACAGAAAGAAAAACAAAAGATGGGTGATAAAATCAAGTTTGCAAATAGCGCTACTTGAATTTCCAATACTTGCCATCAGTAGCGCTAACACAGCAGCTGTGGACAATGGCGTCTGAAGAGCAGAGAGCTGTATGTGGTCTGGTATCACGAATCGAAACGTGTGGTTAAGGCGCAAAGAAGATGTCGTACAGAATGGTAGTGAACCATCAGGGAAATGTCAGTCTGCGAGTGGTCTAACCTGTTAAATGTGTCTGATTTCATTTGTAAATCGAAAGCCCCGTCCAAAGATCAGTCACTGACGGTGACAAAAATTAAATTCGAGAGATTCCTTTCCTTCGCCTTCTAAGCAAATGACATAAAAGCCACGCCACTGCAAATTATTCATGTCACAGTTTACAGTGAACATATTTCTGCAAATTCGATTGAGATTTCAAATTTACGAAAACAATGTTAGCAACATGCAGCAACCCAAGGCGAGGTACTGGCTACGTATGTTGCTGCGGTATTTTGTCAAAACTTGGAGACGACGAAGTTTTAAGAAGCAAACCCGTGTTTTGTAACAAAGACACTTTCCATCTTTCCAGGTATGCTAACGGACAGAACGTACGCATGTTGGGTCAAAACAATCCGCCTTAAGTAGGTGAAGGTAAGAAGAACACTCTCCAAGTCCAGTGCTTTCTGTGCTGTTTCCAAACAGAAATATTTGAGCCTTTCATATTTCCCGAAAGCACTGTGACTGGTGTAGTGTACCTAGACATGTTTGAGGAATTCCTCATTCTGATTTTAGAATAAGTGGGTGATAATGACATGCTGAGCCGATCCCACAGGCCGCGCGGTCTAAGGCGTAGGTTTACGGCCGTTCGCCTGCTGAGATCGTGGGTTCGAATCCCACCGGGTGCGTGGAGGTTTGTCTGTTGTGTGTGTTGTGTGTTGTCAGGTAGAGGTCTCTGCGACGAGCTGATCACTCGTCCAGAGGAGTCCTACCGACTGTGATGCGTCGTTGTGTGTGATCTAGAAGCCTCAAGAATGAGGAGGACATGGACCGCGTTGGGCCGCAGCGCCACAGGGAAAAAAAAATGACATGCTGACCAGCAAGATGGAGCTGTAGGTTTCGGCATTTAAACTTTACAGCCTAGCAGTTCCTGGATCCATCGTTTCGACGAGGACACGTTAGAACAGACGACCACATCATTTAGCCAACTCATCCTCCTGACTTTAGATCAACCGATTCTTTTTCCTGGGGAACACAAAGGATATTCTTTACTTTCTAACTTTGCCCGTCCACTGCCGGAACATGCCAGTAGGATGTGAGTTGCTGCGACTAGATTTGCGCCCCCTCCCCCTCCCTTGCTTAAAAATGTGTCGGCGGAACTTCGATACAAATATGTCTATGATATGTGCCTGGCTGATAACTGTGCCCTCATTGAACGTTTGTAAGCTCTTATGTATGGGCCAAAAACAAGATCATGTATTGTAACTTACCAAAACAAGTTTAGTTCTTTCTTGTGACCGTTACGTCTTAAGTTCATATAGATGTCACGTGTTCATTCTGTTATCAATATAAAGAAGAGTCAGCACTTGCTTGTGAGTGAAGTCTTTTGCTTGTAGCATGGACCTGCTTTAGATTTATATCAAGAATGAATAACTGCTGTTAGTATTAAGAGCTTTTATTGTTTCGGGCAATAATATTCCTATAAGATGCTGCATTTAGAGACATCAAAATTCTCTCTCTCTCTCTCTCTATGTAATTAATGAAATTTCCGCCTCAAAAAGATAACATACAGCCTACTGAAGCTAATAATCTTGGAACTGTCTCAATAAATTTTCATTAACTTAATCCTTCTGCCCGCACCATGGCGCTGGGGTCGACTCAGCGTTTAGTACGGAGTACCATGGATATCTTTTGCCTAGAACAAGCAGCCGGTGCGTAGGGCTAACAATCTTGCCCCCTTCACGCGCTGATTGTCTAGCGCCTGCTGGAGCCCTAAGATCCTGTCCAGGCCTGTACAAATATTCCCTGTCGCAATAAATATCCCGCAACAAGTACAGAGTTTAAAATCAATTACTACTGTGCATTACACCAAACGTGTCTTACATTCGCATAAATAGATAACAATTCGCACCCAAAAGCAGACATTGTGCATTATACTCCAAGGCGCCCTGTGTTCAAACAAATAAGGCACAGCTCATACTCACACTCAAGGAATCCTTGCGCTTTGCACCCGATCTCTCCAAGTACGTAGTTCTGAAAGCAGTCCATACACACGAACACCCACGGCAGAATTACAAGCGTTGCAAGATCTGCGACAGCCATATTGGCGATGAGAAGGTTTGTGGGGCTGCGCATGGAACGATTTCCCAGCACGACGCTGAGTAGCAGGATGTTACCCACGATTCCCACTATCACTACGACGATGAACGCCACTGTCTTCACTCCGATCTCCCAATCCTCTTTCCTCACCCATATTTCATTGGGAAAGCAGAGCGCAGAGTAGTTAATCTGTGGACAGGAGAAGAAGTTTTCAAGTGACGAGTTGTACCAGAATAGGCAACTGGTGACCTATTGCTCATTTCAGTGTTCCCCAGGGTTACGAATCACCCCAGGGTTCGACGGCGATCTAAATAGTTATTTTTCTGTAAAACTACATGTTATATTCTAAGCACAATGCATGGAATAGATAGAAAACAAGAAGGTTCAGTTGATCTTCTACAAGCTATGAGTCATAGAGTGAGTAGGGGTGTAGTTCCACTCATTTTTAACCTCAGCGGTAGATGAAGGTGAGCTGTCATCTTCACGCCCCGGCAACCTTGCTCCCAGAAGAGAAAACGGTATCCATAAAAGATGAGGGTGGTTGGGCCCCGGAACCATTCAGGAAGTTTTGTAGAAGAGAAAATATTTCTTTTCCCATCTGGGATTCGAACTACGGACAGAAAAGTCAGTAGACTCGCTCGTTGCTCACTGAGCTATTCCGGCTTCCAGCGACATGAAATGAACACAACAAAAATTGAATAATTTATGTAATTTAAGCGTTTCAAACCCGTCTGTTTGTTTTATCGTTATGGAATTGAAAGGGAATGCTTTTATTGCCAGATGCTGATCCAGACAACCATGCTGCTGACCTACATTCGGGATGTGCACGGTTCGAATCTCGGTCACGACACTGACTATTTTGACTGATTCTTCTCATTTTCACTCAGTTCCTCAAACAGAATGACAGGATTGTATTTTAAAATAGGCCACGACCGCTTTCTTCTACGTGTTTCCCAGTAAATCACTCGTTATCCAAACTTCCATTTGTATACAGAGAAGATAGTCAAACCCGGATACAGCGTCACTGGCCACCGCAATTTGTGGCGGTATTTCAACATTGGAGATAACCCTAAATAGTGTGCAATAGGGGATTTATGTTCACAGAATTTTACGTGCGTGAAATGAGAGTGGGTCTACATCGGGGTTTGATTGTATTTACTTTGAGCAACTGACATCACAATTCAACAAGTTAGGCACAAATATGCACACTTCACCCTATAACAGGCCATACAGGCCAAGATATGGAATAGATGTATCACTCTACTTCTACTTAAACCTCGAAGCTAGCTGGGGTTGGTGGTTAATGTCACACCCCAGCCGCTTTACCCCCGGCAAAGACGAGGTACCCATTGTTCAGGAGGCTGGGTGGGCTCCACCGCCCGTCTGGATGGGTGCAGAATTTCTCCTCACCCCCCTCCCCCGGGGAATTTGATCCCTTCACCGCCCAGCCAGTAACAAGTCGTTAACTGACTGAGCTATACCGACGCACTGCTTTACTACAAACAGGAAACAAATATCTCACATTAAACACCGACTGATGCACACATTTACTATTAACCCCACTTTATTAACACTGTGTCACTCCGCCATGTTTCAGCCCCCAAAAGGCCATCTTCAGGGAGTACGACTGATACATTTCAAAAACAGGGTCAACATGAAAAGTTACAGATTTAAAATTCAGCTTAGTGAAGGTAAACAATTATGCAAGTGTATTGCCGACTTAACATAACTATATTGTCAGATATATATATATATATATATATATATATATATATTAATATCTCAACTACATGTTTCGGCCCTTATGGCCATCGTTAGGTTGGATACTATATCAGAGGAAAAACTACATAATACAGGGTTATTCATAAGTCCGTGAAATTTAAAAAATTCGTAACAAGTAAACTACTCAACGGATCATGGTAGTTCTTACGCCGATAGACAGAGAAACTCTCCAAGTTCTTTTACACATTTCACAGATGCCCAATTTGTCCACCTTTGGTAATACGGCAGACATCTATGCGATAGTTCATCTCGTTCCACACGCGTGTCAGCATATCAGGTTGACCAGAGCCACAGCAGCGGTGAAACGGTTGCGAAAATCTGGAGATCAGCGGGGAGTGAAGGCAAAGTGTCCTTCACAAAACCTCAGAAGAAAAGTCGCACAGGGTTAAATCCGGGGACCGGGGTGGCCACCGCATTAACGCGTCATCTTCTTTTTCTGTGCGTCCTATCCACCTTTTTGGCAAGTTTCGATTGAGATACCCTCGCACGTCTTTGTAGCGAGCCGGAGAGCCGTCTTGTTGAAAGATGTAATCATTACTGTCTTCATTCAACTGTGGCATCAACCAGTATTCTAACATGTTTCACGGACTTATGAATAACCCTGTATAAATATGGTACAGTACAAGTACGTAGTTTTTTCCTCTGATGCTGTATCCAACCTGACGATGGCCATAAGGGCCGAAACATGTAGTTGAGATATATATATATATATATATATATATATATCTGACAATATAGTTGTGTTAAGACGGTAATGACCTTGAATAATTGTTTACCTTTGGTTAACCAACACAACGAGGATGACTCACCGTGAAGATCAGCTTAGTAAGCTACGTGCAATATATAACGTGACAACTATGTGACATCCCTGAAGATGGCCCTTTAAGGGCTGAAACATGTCGGAGTGTCACAATGTTAATAAATATAAACATTAGTAGGTCTTTTATGTGAAATAGCGATATCAGTGCACGAACATGACAAGCTCAAGAAACAAACAATTACCACGAGATATTTGGCATGTCACTGGTTCGAATCTTAAAAAAATTCCGACTTCGATGTCCCCGTCGCTACAGCACGTACTATCGTACTGACGACAAGGCACGGCACCGAGTTGCCTTATCAAGTCTTACACTCCGCAAAACGAATCTTCGGTTACTTACATTGCCGTAGGAGCCGTTTAGAGACATGAACATGTGATAGCCAGTTTGGATGTCCATCTCCAAACCGTACAAATCTCCTTCGGGGTAGGTAGAATTTTTTCCTTCCTGCGTCGACGGCCAATCAGTGGCATTGCAGCACTCGAACATGGTGCTCTGCGGTTGACCTAAGCTCTTGTGCACACACATTTGGATAAACTGAAAAAAAATATTGATTAACATTTCGTTATTTATGTCTTTGACTATGATGGCTTGGGCAGATGGTAGGAGTAAATGTATCAAATTGGAATACCTTCTTTGAACATCTCAATTTTTGAAAGACCACAGCAAATACACTCTGTATTTCGGAAGATGGCTGTATTCTATTGATCACAAATAGCTTTACTCCATGTAAACCAGGCAGCAGATGCTTTTTTCTTTTAACTAGCGGTGGAAACAGTCATGTCATGATTGTTAGAACAGTAACATGTGGTGTGGTGGGAAATGCTACTACAATATGGATAAAAATGGGAATAAAATTGGTATATCTCGATTTAATCTTAACCCGTAACCAGAAGACAGTCAGTGGTCCTTTTTAAGACGTGGTTCCTTTATTCACAGGGGAATTGCTCACGGCAAATTTTGAATAGCAGAATGGGTAAGCTCCAGAACCTATCTCGACGTTTAGCAAAAAAAAGTCTTCCACCTAGCCGGAATCAAACCCCAGATCATATGAACAAAATACAAGAATAAACACTCCGTTATAGTGTCACAGTACTTACAGCCTGATAAACACGGCAAATTACCTCTCCGTGTAAAATATATGGGGGAATGGTTTTATGTATCCGCGTATACTTACATTGCAGCACGATATGGGGTAAGAGTTGAAGAATGTGTACTGGCCCTTATCGAAGAGATACAAGATAAGATTACAGCGTCATCGATCAGTTTCAACCCTCGATTCAGTGACAAATCCCCTCGACTTTTCCTAAGCCTGAAACAGGTAGGTGACTCAGTCTTTGTATAGATGAATCACACTACTCACAATGAAATTCCCAAAAAAACAGAACCAAATACATTTTACAAATGAAAAGAACGTGTTAGAGGGCAATGCAAGAAAATGTATCCCTTTGCTTTAATAGACGTAACGGCGTGAAGAAGTATGGAGGTCAGTGGAGATGTAGATCCACGCGTTCTTAAACTTGGCATTACAACCGAACACCAGCCTGTCTACCTCTGTTACTGTACGTAATGGATAGATGGCCGGGCGGATTCCAAGCCACGGGTGGGAACATTTGAGCCCCTACTAGGCAGAGGTTCTACAAACATCAGAAAGGAAAGTGGAAACTTCCACTAATTCAAGTAATAATTTAGACGGTCTTGGTTATTTTTCCCAGCAGATTTAGAAATTTTTCCGTTTTTCCAGACTGAATTTAGGACCCAAAAAGCGAACGTGAAAATAACACTTCTTCTGCTGTGGTGCTTAGGAAGAGAGGTAACTTTAAAAAGATCATTACAGATCCAATATACATACTGCAAGAGGTTATGCTCTCACGCTCGATTGTAGGTATGCTGCTAGGGGCGATACAAACAAATGGCCACTAGCACCTAGTTAATCTTTTTCACGTACAGAAGAGTGAAGGGAAGGAAAGAGAATTAATATAGCATGGGCATATTAAAAGGGATTAACTAGCACAGCTGAGAGAAAAATTGTAAAATAAGTGAAATGGAAAGAGAATGGGGAGAGGGATTACGATAGAACTGACAAACAGAATGGAAGATTAAAGAATATGGGAGTAGAGAGAGACGGAAATGGAGTAGATGTACAGACGTTTGTAAGATACTGCCGTAGAATTTCTGCCGAACGGTGCAATAGTTCATAAATAGACACAAGTGGCTATTAATTTATAATTTTTTTTTTTGGAAATGTCCTAATAATCTGAAACAACCATTTTATTTCGTGATTTCTTATGCGAGCTTTTCTTCAAGTGGCTACACCAGCACACAGGAAATTGCAGTATCGGCCTATTCGAGATTTTTCACGTTTTCACTTCGGCGAGTGTTGGGTGTACAAAGCGCTATTGTTGACATAAGTGTAGGCATAATTATTAGAAATTATCACAGATATACTGCTCCAGAAGTCAGTTAACCGGGTAGTAAAAGGTAAAATAAATATGTTTTAAATTTCATTGTTATTTACTGAATTTACACGAATTGTTTGCAATGAGGTCTCCCATGTCCAACACACAGCTCACAGCACGATGGTACCGTTTCAAAAACTTGCTGGCACAATTCTGTAGGAAGATTCCCCTTAATACGAAAGAATATTTTCTGTTCATTGATATTTGTTTCAACCTGTATTTGTCAATGTTTCTTTTCAATCCGAAGCATTCAGCTGAACATTTTATTACGTATTTCCACCAAAAGTTAAATTTAACTGTTACCGGTGGCCATTTCCCTGAGGGTACTGTCACTGGGTCTTAAAGTTTTCAACTCATTTCCAAATATTGTTCAAACTATAAGTAAAAATTTTTTTTTACATTGCTCAAAGGCCTACATCTTAATTCGAAAATATTTACCTTGAATTTACTTTATCGAAACCTAAAAATTCAGATTCAGAATGTTACAGACAATTAAAGAAGTACTGAGAACGGCAGGAAGACTTTTTGTCATTCATAATGTATCAGGAAAGGTGACTGACAATGAAAGGTGACTGACAATGAAAGGTGACTGACAATGAAAGGTGACTGACAATGAAAGGTGACTGACAATGAAAGGTTACGTTACGTTATACCAAACCCAGTTTTTTTTATGAACTCTTATTCTGAAGACGATCCGCTCGAATTTTGATGGCGATGCCACACTTTCGGAGGTATTTGTTAGCCTGCTTCGGTCCGTCCAAGCGAGGGACAAAATATTACCTCGATTAGGCCATCATCGGTTCCATTGAAAGACTTTCAAGCCATCGCGTTATGAGTAATTTATAAATCTGCTTAATATTTAAGGCAGTATAATCTAGTTAGTAACAGCACTGTAAAATAAATCACGAATCAACACTACAGTGTATTAATAAAAAACAAAATATTGAAACTCTTTAACTCACCTACAGCAGATTCAGTACAGCAAATGGATGTAGCTATGGCGGAAGTGACACGCTGCAAACACTCCGCCGCCTACTTGGAACTTCAATTAGCTCCATTGTTTGCCTTCCACTTTACACATGTCTCCTAAAGTAGCATGTGCACTGCTCCTCCATTATGATCCACAATACACAGCCAATCTCTGTGTTTCAACGAAGAGGACCGTGGCCATTTATGGGTCAATATTTTATCTACCAGAGATATGTCAGCGTTCAAACGAGATCTTGTTCCGCTGCATGTAATGTCAAAATGTTATATTTATTATCGTGTCAGTTCTGGTGTACAGAGATGAAATGTGCTGCCATCAAGATGTGTTGCTCGGTGAGACGGATATTACTGCTAGACTAGCCCTGTCCACCTGTCGTTCCCACGCGGATCTAGTCTCTTTACATTTATATTGGTCTGCTTCCTTTCAAACGAAGAGCAATCCCCAGATAAACGTGCTCTTGGATTAGTATGTAACGACAAAGCACCCGTGTGATTAAAACAGCTACTTATTTATCAAATTTGATACAATAAACTTTAATGGAGTAAATTTACTGTCTAACACAGCTATATGGAGGAGAGATGTATATATTTTTTCTATTATTACATAGAGAACAACTACATGTTTCGGCGCTTGATAATGGCCATCTTCAGGTTGTACATGAATCGCTTAGTAAGCAGTTATACACACACACACATATATATATATATATATATATGTGTGTGTGTGTGTGTGTGTGTGTGTGTGTGTGTGGGCTACTTATATGGGGAATGGGGGGGGGGTAAATTTACTCCATTATAGTTTATTATAAACACAACGGGGATGACGAACCTTCCGATTGATAAAATAATATGTTTTTAAAAGATCTGAATGCATCGTTGGTATGTATAGATCCATCTGATATTTTGTGCACGGTAACGTAAGATACATGATATGATATGATATGATATGATATGATATGATATATGATACGATACGATATGATATGATATGATATGATTTGATATGATATGATATGATATGATATTTTTGTTAACTGCAATTGGGTTGAATCCCGGTGGCAGTAGTACAGCACACATTTACACACAAACAATACCATGAAATAGAATACACAGAACACAACATACATAACAATAAGAATACATGAACATAACAATAAGAATTCATAAACATAACAATAAAAATACATAATTTACAAAATTATACAGAAGCATAAAAAACATACAACCATGTATACAATGATAAAAAAAATGGAACCCAAAGAATATGATAAAATTTGATCTTTAAAATATGCTCTCGTTTGGATCTTATGTGATTCAAAGGGCTTAAAAAACTGCACATCGTGTTTATCGTTTGATTACAACAGGAAGAAGTTGCGCGGTGGAGGATAGTTTGTCCAACTTAAGCTATTTAAATACACCATTTCATACATCACATGTTACATAGTGCCGAACGACGTATAATGATTATCCTGAAGTGGCCTGTTTGATGGTATCATTCTGACTTTCATCTCAAGCGAGTAGAAAATCATGACACCTTCAAGGACAGCGGCTAGCCAGGACGAGGTTCGAAGCAGGCATATCCCGAAGTGTGAAAGTGGTAGAGGCAGGTTTCAAGGTCACATCACACCATAACCCGAAAAGATTTAGGAAGCTCTTAACCATGACAAACAACCCAGCGTGCAATCGATAAAAGTGCATTCCGAATCCGAGACAGTCTTTGTCGTTGTTTTCAAGCTCTTACAGAAGAAACATAACTGACTAGAGCGGCTGGCCTATGGAAGGATGAACATGGTTTTATTCCCGGACATGGCAGTTGATATTAGGCGCGATCGCATAATCGCAAGAATCTTTCAGCTTCGTTAGGTCTGTCCCTCCTTTTGTTCGCATTATCTACTCAGTTCCCATCGGAAGGATTTTCGTGAAATTTGTTTTTGGTAAATTTTATATTGATCTAAAATTGCCAAATTTGGTTAAAACTCAGAAATCGCTGAGCTTCTTACACATACCATTCCTACGACGTAAATTAGGGGAATGTTGCTAGTGTGCCAAGCTATAAAATATGTGGGACTTGGACACTGGGGTACATTTTTCTCTGTGCTTATTTAAATAGAATTAAGGTAAACAAATCTCCACTTTATAGAACTTGGCACAACATGAAGCTTGGTGATTAGCTTCACTCTCGAATACATTCATCACTAAAACTGGCCTCGGTATTTGTTTAATATGCGGCTATTTGGAACCTACAACCAGTGTGCACGTGGTGGTGGTAGAGAGAACAATTCCTGCTCCTGCCACGGATCGGAAGGCTAACCCACAAACATTCATTTTTAGCGTCTTCACAAAATTCCGAAAAGTGAACATTAGCTTCGTCAAGTCTGCTTCTCTGTCTCTCTGCCTGTCTATCCACATCGGACAACTCGGCCCCCTGGACGAGGTTTCATGAAATTTCATATTAATATTTTTCGAAATCTGTCGAAAAATTCAAGTTTCCTTAAAATCTGACAAGAATAACGACACTTCAGAGAAGACTTATGTGCATTTATGATAATGACTCTATCAATTCGTCTTAGTATGAGAAATTTTTCAGACAAAATTGGTAGACATAATCAGAACATACTTTTATTTACTTACTTACTTACTTATTTACTTACTTACTTACTTACTCACTCACTCACTCAATCAATCAATCACTCACTCACTCACTCACTCACTCACACTCTTACCCACTCACTCACTCACTTACTCACTTACTTATTTACTTACTTACTTACTTACTTACCTACTCACTTACTTACTTACTCCATGGTGCAGAGTCCCTGTTGAGCAGCTAACTGGTTTGCACCTAGTCAAGAAATTCCCCGCATTTCATGGAACCCGAAGGTTCATTACCGCACTCACATGCGTCCGCCACCTGTCTCTATCCGTGGCCCGCCCAATCCAGTCCATATACCCACATCCCACCTCCTGGAGATCCATCATAATATTATCCACCCATCTACGCCTAGGCCTCCCTAGTGGTCTCTTTCCCTCCCGGTTTCCCACCAAGACCCTATACACCTCCCTCTCCTCACCCATACGCGCCACATGCCCAGCCCATTTCATTCTTCTTGATTTTATCACGTGCACAATATTGGGTGAGGAGTACAAATAATTTAGCTCCTCGTTATGCAGTCTCCTCCATTCCCCCGTTACCTCGTCCCTCCTAGGTCCAAATAATCTCCTCAACATCATGTTCTCAAACACCCTCAGCTTCCTTTCCTACCGCAATGTCAGCGACCAAGTTTCACACCCATACAAAACAACAGGCAAAATTATATTTCTATATATCTTGATCTTTAAATTTTTGGAAAGCAACCTGGAAAACAAAAGGTTCTGCGCCGAATGATAGCAAGCATTTCCTGACCTCAATCTGCTCTTAATTTCTTCCGCAATAGAATTTTGATTTGTAACAGCTGTTCCCAAATACTTAAACTCTTCCATCCTCTCGAAGTTACTATTATCAATCCTCACCCTCTGAATTCGTCCTGCATTCTGATCTCGAGACATGACCATGTACTTAGTTTTATCAGCACTTACTTCCAGTCCAATCTCCCTAGTAGCAGCTACTAAAGCTT
>Ga0131853_10013298_pt1 | contig 15079 bp, 8 predicted proteins | sample TergutLab28metaG_FD_92764 | JGI IMG/M metagenome (GOLD analysis project Ga0131853, IMG submission 92764) | Labiotermes labralis P1 segment gut microbial communities from Petit-Saut dam, French Guiana - Lab288 P1 (version 2) (version 2) | ecosystem: Host-associated > Arthropoda: Insects >... | reverse complement strand
CCGTGCGTAACCAGAATACAAACAGAGAGTAATACAGTAACCAAACATGGGTGTTTGACTTTTGTACAAAATGATACATATTAGTCACAGGAAGGTACACCTGTATCAGCCCCTATTCCAGGCAACGCTTGGCAGACATTGGGGGAAATGTTCAAAGAGAACGAAAACGTCAATTCAAAATACAAAGACCAAAACTAAACTTTTACCTTCCAAACATGCCCCGACATCTGTGTAGGTCTCTCTTGAAAACAAACAGATGAAGAAGGAGCTCCTCGCTCCTGCCCCAGGCAGAAGTAGAGTCGCAGAGTTGAACCCAAGATGAAAAGATCAAAACAGGAGTTGAAACAAGGGTGATCGAAACAGAAGCGTTTCCGCAGAGGAAACCTTGGAAAGCTATGCCCACGCCTTTCACTTCTCCACGATGGCCATTCAACAGACATTAGCCTTTTAGGGAAAGATAAAGGGGAGGAAATGAAGCCTCGAACCATGCCCTCCAGGGCAGACGACTCACAAGAGAGGAATTTAGTAGTTTGGGCTCTTACAGTTTGCTTGTGCACTTTGTAGGTTGACATGTGTTATAAATGTGTGATGAAAGAAGGGGAGACCATGCTGATTCCAACTGGCTGGATTCATGCTGTTCTTACTCCAGTCGATTCTCTGGTGTTTGGTGGGAACTTCTTGCACAGTTTAAACATCACCATGCAGTTACAGTAAGATACAGTGTCCTCTTTTTGCGCACATTTATACAAATTTTACCAGCACAGAATGGCAGATTTTGAGTGTGTGTCCAAATTTTGTGTGAGACATTTTATGAACTTGCAAAGAAGAGGGCCAACAGTTAATTTGTATGAAAGAAGATTTTCTTGGTGGCATCTAGAATTCATTGGGGTCTCATTATGTATTTCCTCATAGACAAAACAACATTTTTTATTACATTGTGCCATGTTTTCCACTTTGTCAAAAACGAAGCTAGCATACTGGGCATTGATGTGTTGTCAGTAGTGTGCACTCTGAAGTCAGTATTATAGACTGTGGCCTAGCCTTCTAAGGTGCATTGTTTAACAACTCTGTCAGTTGCTGAGGTTATGTAGTATTGGCAATAGATGGGCCCTGATGGAATTATCCTGACAGCATAAAACAAAGTACTTGGCAGGAACCTTTTCCTGATGTGATTTTTCCCACCACAAATCGCACTCAGTGTGGCCTGAAATCAAATACGGGTCCTTGTGTTGGGAGGCTGGCTGACTGGCCACCTGAGCTGCAGCGTGGGCTTGTGGGCTAGGTATAGGGTTGTTACTGGTGAGAGTAACAAATTAGGCAACATATGTGTAATGTAACGTCATGGGGGCATTCATGTAACCATTGTTGCCATGGAAACATATGTTCCCTTTGTATTGTTTATGAACAAACTTCACTGTCAGCAATGCAGTAAGTACTGAAAGTGTTTCTGTAGATGCACAGCAATACGTTCTCTGCATTGTTATTCTACACATGTTGCTACCAACAGTAGGAAACACATTTAGGTCTTCATGTCAAGTGCCAAATATTTTTGTCAGATCTTAACAACATTTGAAATTATGTGCCAGATTGTTGTAGACGTTCTCAGTATCAAATGTAACTAAAGTCCATCCAATGGGAGCTGCATTGATAAATGCTGCAGACAAGCGAGCAGATGGCACTTTTTGTGACTTACATGAACACGCCTAGAAATCCTGACCCTCATTGATGATTTTGTTTCCCCATGCTGTGGAAAGCAATGTAAACACGCTTAGGTCATCACGTAAAGTGTCCGTTATTGGTGCTGAATGTAACCTAAGTTTGACAGATTTACATAAAATCCCAAGTTTCAAACTTCATGCACATCTGTCCCGTGGGAGCCACACTGATTCATGTGGAGGGACAGACGGTTGTTGCCAAGCTAGTAGGCACTTTCTGCAGCTGTGTGAATGTACCTAATAATGAAGACGAATTTTAGAATACCCTACCTGCAGTTCTAGGGTCTAGAAAAATAGTTGGTCAGTCTTTGAAAGGATAAGAAGATTCACCAAAAGCATGTATATTTTCAGTTTCAGTTGTATTGTCATAATGTTGTTTATTATTTCCGTTAAGTTTTGCATAGAAATAAGAGCTGTTGTAGGTGGACTTGTAGCAGCATCATAAGAGGGTTCCTCAATAAATAGATACTTACTGTAACAGAGTAAACACAGTTTAAAAATTGTGAGAGTCAGACTCCCTGAAGCAACAGAGTTCTGGATGGAGCCTTGCAAGTGGCCCCATCTTAATATTTTATTCACAGCTTTCAGAGAGCCTGATTTTTAAAAAGATGTGAAAACAGTGTTTTGTGTAGATTCACAATTGACATGGAATGTCTAAAAGTCCATTTTATTGAAAACTATGTTGGATATTAGAATGGCAACCTCCTGCCTTTCCTGCAGGTAGGTATCTTGTGTGCAAATAGGAATTTTGATTTGATTCTTTTTCCATTTAGAATATATGAGATCGAAAAGAAGATCCATACTCCAGAGAAATTCAGATTTCCAGCATTTGAGACAACAAATTGGTATGCAGCTAGGTCCATTACCAATGATTTGAGAGAGATGAATAATGTGGGCTTGAAATGCCCCCTTACATTACTTCATGGAGTTAAGGCTCTCATCATGACACTGAAGCAATGGAACCAAGACAAAGACGTAAGTATTAACAACATTTAATTATTATATTTTAATGCACATCATTTGGATTACAAGGTGATGTTACAAGGTTTGAATCTGGGTTCACTAAAACGGTGCACATGTGATTGTAAACAAGTGTACAAATTCCAGCTTTATCCCTCCTTTTTATATGCATGCAACAGGAAAGCCAGAATGCAGGGTTTTGTCACGAAAGAAACCAGCACCCTTAGAAGTGTGGCATTTATTGAAGACATTATTACAGTAAAAGTACAAATGAATGTCTTTGCCATGATTTATTGTGCCATGCATGAGTCAGGAAAGCTCAGGCAGTATAGTGACTAAACTGTGGCTGGATGGTCTGGAGTTTGAATCTAGGTAGGGGCAAGAAACTTTTCTCTTCTCCAAAATATCCAGATCAGCTCTGGGGCCCACCCAGCATCCTATGCAGTGGGTGCCAGGGTTCTTTCCCAGGAGTATAGCAGCTGGGGCTTGAGGTTTACCACTCACCACTTTCGAGTGCTGAGGTAAAGAATGTGTGAGACTGTATATCGACTCCCACTATATGCCTTTGTGGCATGCACAGAGAAAGGTTTGCTGTTTTTGTGTTTAGTTATAGTGCTGATACTGCTGTAGGTGGTGTAGTGTTGTTGTTAGCGTGATTGGTGAAATGGTAAGGTGATAGACACAAAAGGATTTGGAAGGACGCAGTTGTGGCTTCATTGTAATACTGTGCAAGTGTTCCCGAGAGGGACTGAGGACAACCATGAAAACCTTAGTGCATGTGGCTGGTGTCTGGCTGAGGTTCAGAGCAGACACACCCAAAGTAAGACTATAACTGCTATGCCAACCTGCTTGATGAAATGTCTTTTCTTGGAGAGAGAGAGAGGGGGGGGAGAAAGGGAGAGAGAAAAAGTAATCACTTCTGTGTGTGTTTATATTAAACTGTTAAACAGCCTTGCCTTTGTAAATGTTTTGTATGAACTCCAGAATCCCATGTGGAAATGCCATGTAGTCTCTTTCTCAGTACTTTGTCCTATTGACCCATGTGTTTCTTCACCCATCTCCTGATGCAGGATGTATGCAAAGTATTTTGTTACCTTAGTCCTTCAGAGCTTCCACTTCACCTAACGAACTCCGTGGAGCCGAGTCCTTCCTGAGAAGCTAATAGTTTGCATCTAGTCAAGACATGGTCTACATTTCCCCAGATGTTATATACTTGCACTGTCCTGTAATAGTGAAACAGCCTGTCCATACACAATGCTCTCTCAAGTCTAAAAACTGCATGTTTCGGCTGTTTTGCAAAACAACCATCATCAGGCTTCACAACTCAGAAATATAAAAGGAAATCACACAACCGAAGCCATACATTCAACGGTAAAAGCTTACAGTTGACATATTGGCCTTACATGAAATATTTGTAATGTCACATTTGGAAAGAATATTTATAATATGTAAAAGTACCATGAAAAAGCATTATTAATTAGGATGAATAAAGTTTAAAAATCTTAGAATTAAAATTGAAATCCACAGTAAAAGTTTCAGCCTGGTAATTAGTAGGCCAAAATGCAGAAGTGGTGAACCAATCATCTGTAGGACATTTAGTAATGTTAGTGATATATTACTGTGGTGCTGAACGTAACTTCATTACTGTAAACTATAATGTGATGTTCGCAATATACGGAGTGCATCACTTTGGTCCCACACACATAGTGTAAGTACTCCTCTGTAGACTACAGCATGCTTGAACCACTGAATAACTGAATGTGTCTATTAGCCAGAATGTACACCCATCAACCTCCAGTTGTTGTGGCCTACTGATGTATGTGTGACCAAAGTGATGCACTCCATATATTGTGAGCATCACATTGCAGTGTACAGTAATGAAGTTACGTACAGCACCACAGTAATGTATCACTAACATCACTAAGTGTCCTACAGATGATTGGCTCACCACTTCTGCATTTTTAACTACCCACGTATGGCCTACCAATTACCAGGCCAAAACTTACTGTGGATTTTATTTTAATTCAGAGATTTTTAAAATGTATTCATCCTAATTAATAATGCACTGTTAGGTACTTTTATATATTATAAATATACTTTCCAAACATTACATTACAAATATTTCATGTAAGGCCAATATGTCAACTGTAAGCTTTTACTGTTGAATGTATGGCTTCGGCTGTGTGATTTCCTTTTATATTTCTGAGTTGTGAAGCCTGATGATGGTTGTTTTGCAAAACAGCCGAAACATGCAGTTTTTAGACTTGGAGAGAGCATTGTGTATGGACAGGCTGTTTCATTGTTGTGTACTGTATTAACACAACAGGGATGACACACAATACGATTGCACTGTTCCATTCTTACTGACTTGAAGTTTTTTTTTTCCCCCAGACTAACAAGGTTCGAAGAGAAGAAATTCCTGTTAGCGTTCAAAGTCAGAAGCTGTTAAAGGATTTGAGCAAAGAAATACGGCATGCAGAACGCTATCTGAATTCTCTGAATCCACCAAAACCAGAAAGGGAATCAAAAAGAAAGAAAAGGAAACCAATAAATAAAGATTTTGTGGACTTCTCACAGCCTGAAGATCTGGAGGAGCCAGTGAGTACCTCACACTTGTGTAGACTTTTGTTCCTGCGACGGCTGCGCTGTCAGATGCTTGTAAGTGAGAATGTTGCATGCATTTTGCTTGTGGTGAAGCAACAGTAGAACTGTCAAACAGTGAAAACCAGTGATCTTTACATGAAGCATCCCCATTGGTGTAACTTCATTATACATTTGAACCTCAGTGGACCAGTGCAGTTTAATTCTGAAACCAGTATCTGTGTAAAGAAGTTTATAAAAATACATTTATGCACCCAGCCTCCAGTACAATGGGTATTGGGTCTCTTTCGTGGAGGTACAGCGGCCGAGGTGTGGTGTTAACCACCCACCCCCATCTAGTGCCGAGGTTACAGAAAGATTATGGCTATAACTCTGCTCCCCATCTGGGCCTTAACCCGTTAAATGCCAAGTTAAATCCCATCTGCCATTTGCTGGCATTATTAAGAGCTCACCATATTCTCCACGTTAGCGGGATAAGGGTTAATGCCCTGATGTAGGGTGAGCTGTATGTTTACCTCCTAGTGGGGTCTCAGACTGCAATTTCTTGCTGTTCTTCAAATGTTAAAGTAGAAAGTGTTTAACTTAAATTGCATGCATAGAAATGTGAGTAATTGAAAGGGCTTTATTTGTTTTTTTTCCTTAGTTCTGTTTTTTTGTCACTCTTTCTTGTTTTCTCTCTGCCTCTTCAAACCGTTCCTTAAAGATATGTAAGGAGCATGGGAGAAAAGCCTTATGCATTCTTAAACCCACTACCCACTGGAGATGTGTGGCCTGTTTCAAGTTGTGGCTGAACTACACTGAGGAAAGAGCACCTGATACCCTTTAAGTATTGGACCCACTGGGGCTGAGGGCACATTTGGGTGTCATGGTACAGATAAGGATTCTGCCTGTACTGGAAGACAAATCCTGGTGTTTTTGCTGACAGATGTATTTCATGTACTGTATTAAACAATTTTGATTGTCCTGCAATGAAAGCAGACAAGCTTGCTTTGTTGCATTGCATGAATTGTTCTTCTTTGTTTTGTCAGTTGCAGTTCCAGTAGTTTGTGGTATATGTACATATCACCATTGTTCTTTTGTTTGTTATATATATGCTTTTCTGTAAAAGAAGGCACAATTAAAGTATGTCATGAAGGCATGTGGATGGCAGTGATACAGCCCCACACATTCTTAGCCTGGACATTAGATGGAGCTGAGCTGTCAGCTTCACAATTGGTCACTTGACCCACAGGCAAAGGCCTCTTGTATCCATCAAACAAGAGGCTGGGTGGACCCCAGAATCAGCGTGGACATTTCTGGAGAAAAGAAGAACCTCTTGTACTACTGCAATTCCTTGGTCATCCAGCCTGTAGGTGGTCATTATATCAACCACACCGTGTTTGCAGGAACATAAGGATAGCAAGTGTCATCTGTTCTGTGTGACAGTGTAGTGACAGTGACAAAAAAAAAATGAACATTTTACATTTCGCACGTAGGCCTAAAAAAATTATAAACTAACAAAAGGTTGCTTTCATCTCTGTAAATGAAATAAGGCCAGTTTGTGTCCATGTACTTGCTTAGCTGTCAGTGGGATTCATGTACATATGCACATGGTGGATGACTTGAGGATGTGTGATATGTTGATGTCTTGTTACATGCTGAAACTTTGGGTACTTTGGAAATAATGCAAGTGGACAATGTACAGTGTATTTGCGGTGCTGTGGCAGCACGAAGACGAAGTGATAGCGGGCATTGTTCAAGAGTATGATAATCTGTTCTCCTGAGGCAATGCTACCTTGTGTATGAAAAAAGTGTACCACTCATCACTCTCCACTTCCCAGAGGTCATGCTGTTTTGACACCTTGCAGTGATTGCAGCCTTGTAAAGGGCTGTTTGGAATTCTCAGCTCCCACTGCCTCAGAATAAGTTCTGTCTCCACTTCTTCCAAAGAGTTATGACTGGCCAAATTGTCTCAAGTGTTCCTACATAATATTTTCTTACACCCATTGCTTTACAAGTCATCTGTACCCACTTGGTCACCCTGACAGTGGAGGTATTGCTTCCCTCTGAGACATCAGAACAAAACATGTGACAAAGTAGGGGAGTCCAAAAAATTACCAGAATACATTAATGTTTCGACTGTAAAAGTTTACAGAGTTTATAACAGTTTGTTATCATAATTAATGTGAAGTATGTGATTGTGATTGTCATTCTGTCTTTGTATTGTTGGTTGCTTTTTGATTATACTTACAGTAATTGTATCAAAATAATTTCATTCTCTGGGATGCAGCAAAGCATAAGAAACATGAAATGAAAGGTTAAATACTGAATTTCAGAGCAATTCTGCATGTGTAAACTCAGCACATGCAAGGCATTTTGCTAAAACTGTACTGATTTCTTATATATGTAATAAATTTACAATGATGCATCAGTCAAACACAACAAAACTTTATTATGTTTATCATTGTATTAGGGCAATATGTTTCGATTCTTGTAGAATCATCTTCAGGCCCTCCTAAGATACAGATCCTTACTTAGTAATGTTTAAAATGTGCTAAGTAAGGATCTGTATCTTAGAAGGGCCTGAAGATCATTCTATAAGAATTGAAGCATGTTGCCCTAATACAATGATAAACATAGTAAAGTTTTGTTGTGTGTGACTGATACATCATTGTATATTTATATATATATGTTAAACACTTTGGGATGGCAGACATTAAATTTATACATGTAATGTGTACAGTTTCGTGCAGACTTCTGATTTGAAGTATTTCTTGTTGTTGACTGTAGCCCTTTCCTCACAGGATTGCTTATGTTCCAGATTCTGCTGAAGGAACCTCTGAAGCTGACATTGAAGGCCGTCAACAAGAACTCAGCACCCATTGCGCCTCGTCCACCTCTGAAGTTAACACTGCCAAAACCTGCCACATATCCATATAGTACAAATGCCTTTGCTACAAAAATCAGTGATTCCTCTGACATGAGCAGTGGAGTGCTTAGTGAGAACAAGTTGATTAGACGCTCGATAGACAATCATGTGAAGTTAAAAGAGGAAGAGGATGATACAAAACTGCCTGCCTTTGGGGAACAGACAGCAGATTTTCTCAAGAGTGGAACAGTTATGAGACTTAAGCTAGGGTTAGTAACAGAATGTGTAATTGCTAGTAGATGTCATTGTATATGGTGAGTCACATGTTCACTGACAGTAGTGAAGTCAGACACTGACATTAAAATTGGTACGTGAACCATAAGTATTAAAACAACTGACGACAACTGTGTGCTGACTGCTTACATGTAATCCTGAGCTAGGAAAGTGAATCAAGTGCCAGTAACATGCAGTGTGAGTTAAAAATGCAGCTGTTTCTTAGCTGTATTAGTATGAAATTCTCACACAAGTTTTCCATAGTGTGATTCCCTGTTAAAAGGTAAGTGGCAAATCTTAACATGACGTGTGTCCCGACACATGTAGTTCTCAAGATACATGTCACCGTCAGATGGTGCAAAATATGAAGTGATCAAATAGTGATCCTGTCATGGCTACAGAAGGCATGCATGGCCTCTGTCTATTTCAAGACAGATGACAGGGTGCCACATGGCATTCTCTCCAGCACACCATAATGTGGTGGTGTCAACCATTGTCACAGCTGCCGTAAGTGTCGATAATCCTTGGAGGGACTGCATAAATACGCTTCTTTAGGTGTCCTCACATGAAAAGCATCCACTGGCAGTAGATGTGGCTGTGCAGTCAGTTGTCCACATCAGCTGATCTCTTGTGATGTATTGCACTGAAGCACTGCTGGACCTGCTGCAACTTGTACTGTCCCCCACAGCTAGGTACATCTCAAGCATTCCAGGTGGAACTTTCTTCAGAGAATTGTAATATCGTAGATCAGGTAACAGTTGTGTCCCATGACAACTACCTGGATGGTGTGTGCTAGCGCAAACATTGGCAGTGAAGCAAACTTCATACCCCCATTTGTGGATAGAATGTGGCTTATCCTGAGCCCAGATATGACTTGTGGATGTTGAACACACTTTACATATACAGTGTGTTCTGTGTGTGTGTGTGCAGAATTTTGTGTAAAAGGGGTTCATTTTAGCCATTCACAACATAACATCCAGAGTGGATGATCATTTGGAACGTGTCCTGCGTGAGTAGCGGTGTGGATGCAGTTGAGTGGTATGAAATACTTTGAGGATTATTTGTTCAGATATTCCCAATTTTTTTTTGTCTCCTTGTATGAGCTCCACAGCTGTTGTGCCACACCTGCAGTTATGTTATCTTTGTTGGCTGCTGACTGTACAGCCTGTCAGCAGCCTGCATTCACATGCACTGTAACTGTTACTCTGTCTGCCTCATGGAGATGCTGCTGTGATCATCAAGAATCATTAGTGTCTTGGATGATATCAAACAGGATGGTGCAGTGCCTGTGCCACAGTACTGGCTGTACTGTGGCACAGGCACCGATGGGTGAGAGTGTGGTGTAGGGTTTGTGTGCATATTCCATATCAGTGGATCAGTGCAGAAGTTCGCTGTACGCTGTGTCTACAGTACACCCAACAGCGTGCTGTGTAATCATGAGACGTGTGTTGCACCAGCTGACAGTGACATGCATCTTGAGAAAGTAAATGTTTCAGCATGTACTGTGTTCAACATCTTTCACCTTTCATAACCTTGGTGGGGGGGATATGCAGATGAGAGCTTGTGCCCTTTATTTACATCCTGTATATTTTTTTGTGTCTGGATAGTGGGATCTTTCCTTTCTGTTATTGTCTTCTACTTTGTTCCATCCCTGGACATTACTGATGCCACATTTGTTATTAAGCAGCCAAATCAGGAACACATCTTGTGTGACCAAAGCTTAGTGTTCTTTGTGGAATATTTGAGACACTTGTGAAAACTGTTTGATATGTTGTATGATGTTCTTTGTAGTGTAGAAAGTCATTTATTAATATGTGGTAATTCATACTGAAAGTGTACCCATTTTCTGTTATTTTACTGACAAAATTTGTTAATTAAAGTATCGCACCATTGAAGGTGCTCTTAGTTTGGTTGCTTTTCATATTGACATTTCCCATTTTCTGTACAAAACAGTGTTGACACTGTATGAAAGTCATGCAGTCATATTCACGCAGTGTAACAGCTGTACTGACTGGGGTCATTCAGTCATGTTTTGTAAGTGAACTCTAACAAACTGTTTTCAGGGCCAGAGACTCCAGCAGGCAGGCAAGTGACTCGGTGTACGATTTTCGTGATGAGAGTGATGATGATAGTCTGATGATAGATGAATTACCAAAGAAGCGTAGGCATACACTGGAATCGTTTTCATCCCTTAAACTGCCAAGTAAGTTGTATTTGTGTTTTGTGCAAATAATTTATGCAGTATTTTTGTATCCTTTCCTTCCCTTAGAGCAGTTGCCTTACATTCAGGAGATATCCTTTATGTATTTCAGTGCAGTTACCAGTTATCCTGCTGTGGTGTATTCTGGCTGTTGTAAAGTTATTTCAAGCAGAGTCTGTAGTAGCACTGTGCTTTAGATTTTCATTACTTTCACATCGGTTTAGATTTCACTGGACACATTGACACACTTGTAGGACTTCCAATTTTTGGGGGGGTTCACTCACTGGCCAGTGCACCACTGTCCTGACTGACATGGTTGCCCTCAGTCCTGTCCACTAATGAGATTATTCTTAAATTCCTGCTTTTAATGAAACGGATGTGGCTTCCAGATGCTGTTCACGTGTAATATGCTGAAGTAAATGTAATGCATGTTTTTAACATGTCTCTGTTTTAGGCTTCTGTTTAAATGGCAAAACTGAACCAAGTTCAGAATTGGATGTGGCGGGTGAAGTAGATGTTGTGTCAGACACACCGAAGAATGGAATTGAAGAATTGCTGAAAGCATCTGGTTATGCTGACCGTGGGGAACATAACTCGAGATTAGAAGATATAGAGTAAGTACTGTGTGTGAGTAAAGTAGTGTGGGTCACAGATACTTTTGTTGTTGTGTGGTTTGAGGTTTTCACAGCATTGTTTCCAGACATTACTTTCTTCTGGGATATGATGCTGTGCTGATATAATCATCAGGTAGGAGGTCAAGATTGAGCATCATCTGAGCAGCATGATCAGCGAAGGTGGCCTTTTCTTGAGCGGGTTATGGAACACTTCCTGAAGTAATTAGCAGATATCCCCATGAGGATGCACAGACAGTTGGCATTATGGTTTTTTTTCAGACTCCGTAGGCCCAGGCTGTCCTTTGCCATAACTTTATCAGTTGAGTCTCTGTTATCTTCAGTCTCTGCAGTTTACTAGTGTGTGCTCTCCTTCCTCCTGCATTCCTCCAATTGTTTCTTCCTCCCACTGCTTCATTCAGCTTTCTTTGCCTCTGGTTGACTCTACACATGACTCTATTCACCCCACATACTACAACTGCTGCTTAACCTAACCAATACAACCAGTCTTGCTAACAACTTGTTTTCCTTGAACTACACTGAAGACAGAAGCAGTGAGCTTCTCTGAGATGTCAGTAATAAATTACCAAACAATATTTTTTCACACTCCAGAATGTATTTTTCGTTTCTATGCAATATTTGCTCAGACTGCCTGGAATAAGTCATCATGGAGAAGCTGTACCTGTCTTTCCGTATTTGTGTGATGTGTTTGGCGATTCTTAATTGGTATTGATTTCTGCTGGATGCCAAACAAAATTCGTTAGGCAAGCTTAATTGTGGCACATTTGTAACATAGTTACATAACATGAAAGTGAAGTTGAGGTCTTTTAAGATTTCTCAATAGTGGCTCATTCATAAAAATGGGTGGCACATTACATAAAGCATAGAGCATACAGCATACAGCATACAGCTCCATGCGGTATGCAAAGTGTATTTGAAGCTTTTTTTTTTTCAGTGTCATAAATGTTCAATAAATTATAAATAAAAATAATTTGAGTGTGTATAGTGATTATTCATTGTGTGATCATTCATCTGTTTCTGCATTAGATGGTTTAAGATATGCAAAACAGTGCTTTTGGATAGCGGGTGTATCCCTTTGGTTTATACCTTTCCACTGTTGGTTTGAAATTAAATGTTACAAAATTGTGGTTATCATAAAATGTAGGTCTTGTTTTATTTGTGAGTCATGTTTTATATTTCCAGTATCTTGTGAGTCAATTTACATGAATGTTGTATCCCTTTTTATATCCTTTCTTTAGTTTTTATCCATTAAATTCTTTGGCAGTGTTTATCGTATCTTTATATCCACTTTAACAGTTCTCACCGTTGTTTACTTGGTCTTCCCTTATCTCCTTTAACAGCTACTCAGATTGATTATTCTGTCATATAGTCTCTGTTACATTTTATGAATATGCCCAAACAATTTCAGTATTTTAATTTCCATTTCATTTCAGGCCTGTCTTTACTTTTACTGCTTGGAATGAAAAACTCAAGAGCTGCTTTCTGTAACATTGTAGAGCACTGAATTTTATAATTAATGGAAAATTACCTAGTATTAGTATTATAGTCAATGTAATAGTATTAGTAATAGTAGTAGTAATAGTATTATAGTCAGTGAGTGTACAAGCCAGAATATTTCTTCGGGACATAGACACTTCTTTCACACATTTAAGCAGTTGAAGAAATCAGTATGTTACGAAAAGTGTAGTGTGATGGGCTGCTGAATACAGTTTTGCCAGAATGTCAGTTCAACATGCTTACATTGACACCAGTGATGTTACACTGATAGCATTGTGTTCCTAAATGTTTTTGTTAGTGCTGTCTGGTTCTGTTTCAATACATAAAGTTCAGATAAATGCAATTGTTACCTTGTATGTTAGTGGAACATATTGCAAGTGATGCCTTGTGCAGGGTTCTTTTGAAGCTCTGGGAACTGTTAGTGCTTTGAAGTCTAGTTCTAATTCACTTTGTTTAATTTTTAATTATCAGACAGTTCAAAACTGGAGTGAAGCATGATTTTGTAATTGTTGATCCAGGTTTCATGGAGGACCCAAACAGGTTAAAATTAGAAGACGAAAAGTTTATCCTTTGTAGGTGAGAATATGCAGTGCTCATTTCGTATTTTTCTGAGTGCAGTTTTCACTGTCGCAGTTCTGGTAGAGCTTCTCCATCCACAAGGGAGGCAATTGCAGGAATGCTGTCTATAAGCAGAGCATTCATGCCTGACCACAGTAGTTCAAAAGAGGAAATGGCATCTCCACGACTACGTAGGAAAAAGATTCAATTTTCTGATGACTATGGAGAAAACATTGACAAAGTTCATCAGGATGAAGACTACAGTAAGTCTGTAGAATTTTACTTGGACAGCAGAGAGAGTAATTCAGAAAACTTGCAGCTCTTTTAATTGACTAATAAGAAATCGCTGTATTTTGAAACAGTCACGGTTAAGGCAGTGAGTGCCGTAGTTGAAACCAGTGTTTCCTGTAGACCTGTATGCTGCCGTTACTGTAACTGGTGTTTGCCCTCGTGTGATAAGTTAGTACATCATCACTAGTTGCACATGAGCTTGAACAGTGCGTGACACTCCTCAGTGGCTGTGATGATGACAGTGATGTGTCTGAGACAAGGCGGCAGGCAGTCTTCATGTCACTGTGATGTTTTATATACTTAATTAATGTGGCATGAGCACATTAATTTATTTTGTATCTCTCAGACAAACATACAAACAGCCACCTTTTATGCCTGTTTATTTGTGATCAAGTGTTGGATCATTGTGGCATTTTATAATTGCAGCAGCACCATGGTCTTGTGCTACATTTTGCAGACATGTAGTCCATTTAATGTTTATTAATCATTGATTTTTTTGTATGTTCAGAAGTTGGTTTATTGAATCTAGTATTGTTTATTTAAAAGTCTGTTCGTTATGTCATGGATACACCATTCACTTGCACATTACTGCGTGTCGTACATGACAGTGTTTGCATGTTTATGGTGATGTGTTTTGTATGTGTTGTTGGGGTTTCCAGGCACAGTGTTTTGGAAATGATGAGTTTCTGTTATGAGGTGTAAAAATTTGTATTAAGTAGGGTCCTGTAGAAAGAGTAATCTTAATTTATAGACACAGAAATTACTTTCTTATACACTTAACATGAAAAATCATCAGCAGAGGGAAGAACAGAAAAGTTACCAAAGAAATTTTCACATACCCCACAAGAAAATGAGACACCATGTATGTGAGGATTCAGTTGTTTCAAGGATTTTCACCATAGCTACAGGAGTGTACAAGTTATGTTCATGTGTGCTGTCCAAACAGCTTTTATTGGCAGTTTGTTGCTGCTGCTAAGTTTGAATATTAAAAGTCTGTTCTCATAAAACTTCTTTTGGTGTACAGCGATTTGAGACTGGTTCTTTGTATGGTGTCTAGTTGAGTAGGGATTTTTGTACCTGATGGTATGTTGTGTTTGTTAAAACCCATGAGAATGGTGAATGTCGAATGATGATTTTCATGTTGTTGGTTCATCTTGTATGTCAGTGGCATAGTTACGTGCTCTTTCTGTATATGCTTGTTGAATGTTGTGTATAAGTGGATGTCAGACCCGCCTTGTATTCAGAAGGTTCTGGGTGTAATGCTTGTGACTGACTGCAGAGGCATCACATGACTCACAGAATTTGTCACAGAGTGGACAAAAATTCTGTATATGAAGGTACAAAATTCAGCAGTTTAGTTAATGTCACATTTTGTAACCTGCAAGATAAACTCTGATCACTGTGTGTATGGGAACACCTGATCCAAGGCACTGTTGCCAGAAGCAGCTGTTAAAGTGGAAATGCTGAAGGCTGTGGTAGTGCTGCTGCTGCCGCCACTACTACT
>Ga0131853_10013297_pt1 | contig 15080 bp, 9 predicted proteins | sample TergutLab28metaG_FD_92764 | JGI IMG/M metagenome (GOLD analysis project Ga0131853, IMG submission 92764) | Labiotermes labralis P1 segment gut microbial communities from Petit-Saut dam, French Guiana - Lab288 P1 (version 2) (version 2) | ecosystem: Host-associated > Arthropoda: Insects >... | reverse complement strand
GGGCCGGTCTGGACATGGCAGAAAATCTTGTCCCCACTGGGATTCGATCCCAGACCGTCCAGTCCGTAGTCAGTCGCTATACCGATTGAGCTACCCCATTAGTGCCTAATAGTAAAATTAATTTTCATTTGCTTTGACCAGAATGTACTTACGAATAGATTAGTTTCTTTTCACGATTATATGTTCCCCTGAACCAGAGCAGGGCGCCAACAAGCAATGAAAATCAATGCTGGATATTTAAGTCCCAATACCATTTTTTTTTTATATATACTGAAAATTCAAATGCGGCACTTAACAGTATTATTCGACGACTGAATTGTTTCAAGTTCCTTTTTTAACTCTTCACCAAGCACACAAGTTGCCATTTCCACTGCATTAGGTTTAATTGGGGTTTCTGCACTTCTCCTACATCGCAAGTATAGTAACTTGCCCAATAGGAGGTCTTGGTGGAGTTTTCATTATTAGTTTTTGAAATTTTCACCTTAAAGCTCTGACAGTTTATTAATGCCTGAAGCTTATGACTGAGAAACTCATATTTTATCCTTATATTCAAGGTGATTAGTAGCACAATGTCTACGAAGTTTGGCAGGTATCTATGAAATGTTTTGTAACACTTTGTTACACAAGACATATGGTATCATGGGCAATTATTTCACCTGTATACATAAACCCCAAGGGACAAACAAGAATCATTATACTTCTGTTCTGTACTTATCTTTGCACTTCTGGAACTGCTGAAACTGGATGGCAACATAAAATGTTGAGATTCACTTACAATGTTGGTTACACCTGTACTTACTGCAGTAGTATTGACTGTTTAATTACATAGCCACTGATATACAATAAATAAAAAACAAAATTACTGTTACTGCACATTATTTCTCCAGCAGTGCTGTAGCTAAAAAAAAATAACTACTTCACTTCCCTTAACGCTATTTGAACTGGGACTAAAATAAACTGGAATCCATGGTGGTGAAAGTCACAGCTAGAGATTACAAATATCTATAGTGGGTGCAACCATGCAAGGTTGTTAATTTAACAAGAATATTTTTCTTCCTGCATTCACGCACAACACACTTTGTAATCAGATAGCTACGCATACATAACAATGCACAGCAAGAGTTATTGACTTTGATTAAACTGGTTGTCACTTGATTCGTGAGATACGGAGGGTGTCCTAAGTAGATATTCTGTCACATGAAATAAACATGTCTCCAATTAAAGAATTTTGATGGTTACTTTTAACAAAACATTATCTTTTTAATTAAAAAAGTAAACTTCAAAGCAGCCATTACAGAAATGTATCCACAGATCCCCTGGGATCCACTGATATAGTGTATTGTAAACTGTAATGCAACTTTGATGAGACGGTTTATAGGATATGACAGTTTCGTCATGAGACACCAAGCACCAATGTTGACAATAGCTCAATTAAATTTATCTTCAAAACATCTTTTGGGATAATACTGTGTGAACTGGTATGGAAATACCAACAGCTCAGAGGAGGGTTCTTCTTCCATACCCAAAATCCTCGGGGCAAGACTTGATGTTTTGAAGGAGGTGAAAATTAAAGTAGTTTTCTGGATTATAGCAATGGCTTTGTCTCTGGTTTCCACATATTTCACGGGAACTTCTGGTCTCACTGCTCCAATATTTTACACGCTGTAAATCTTAAGTAGAGGGAAAATTACATATAAAGATTTTTTTATTCTTCCACCTTGTGGATATAATCAATTTTCAGCAGTTACATAATGTTAACCAACAAAGTGCATCACAATGCATGGTACCAAAAAAAAAGTTTCAGAACTTAGTCTATCTGAATATATAAACACAGAAAATGGTTGCATTTTCCTTCAGCATATCTGCTCGATTACAACACACTTGTCAAAATGTTCTAAAATTCACACAAAACAGTCTTTGCAGGCACACAATAAAACTGCATTTAATTCAGGAGTTATATGCTGCTTGACATTTTCAACATCCTTAAATCTTCCTTACAAGAACAGTTTTTGACATTAGGAGACAGGTAAATGTAAGCTAGTACAGGGTAAGGTGTACAAGGTGTGTGATAACACCACAATTTGTCAGGAAGTACTTCACTGCAGCAGCAGAATGCGCAGGGATGTCTGGAAATATCCAGATCAATGCAACATATATTTAAGGAGAATCACCACATACTTTGGAAGGAAGCTAAGATGTTATATAAACAGAGAAATGAATTCAATGTATGGAAAATATAAGGAAAAAGCCTGCATGTCATGTTTAAAAAATCCCATCAGTCAACCCAGCACGGCAATTTCGCCCATCTAGTATCCTTCGATCAGCAAGGAATTGTCTAAATAATATATTTAAACCCATGACGCTTTATAATTTTCTGTACAGATGGAGCCAGTAGTGTTACAGATTTTAAATGCATGTGTTCTGGTTCTTTGTGTTGTGTCTGTGGTCTGATCAGTATCAGTTCATGGGTCTTTTGTATGGTTTTTATTTGTGGAGTGTTCCAGGCTTCATTTTTTTTTTTTGAGTCTTGCAGTTGTTTTCAATTTTTCTGTAGCTACTTTCCTGTTACTGCCTGTGGACTTGATCTCTTCTGATGTGCATAATAAGTTAAGCATTTCCATGCTGTCCAGTGACTGAGAATAGCTTGATCTAAGGGGTCCACTAGGTTAAGTGCTTCCTTGCCAGAAAATGGAAGCAAAGCTGGCTTCTGAAACATGTTTTTTTTAATAAAAATTAAGGTGATAGATGAAGTCCGAAAAAGAAGACTGTATCAGTCTCATACACCGTCATCTAAGGCCTGTAATGCAGAATGGAACTCTACACAGATCTGTGTCTTTCCCCAAATCTTCATAATCTGACAGTCTTCTTATGGTTAGTATGCTATGAATTGTCTATAAATTTTAGGGCCATTCAGTGGTCTCTGATCACCAGCTGTCAGGACATTCTGTTTCTGGATTTTGAGCTGTTGACAGCTACACACTTATTGTATTACATTCAAGACTGTGTTCCTCTCTGAACCTTTTAAGTCATTCAAAGACATGCAGAAGTGATTCGTGACAGATATGGCTTTATCTTATAGGCAGGATGCAAGGAATTTGACCATCACATACAGCCCAGTCCAGGCCTGCATGTTTATATAATATCGTGATCTTGCTACAGAATCTGTGTCAATCATGAATTATTGTTATCCCAACTCAATTGTCATGGAACTCAAGGTACAGATGCACAGTGGTTTGAATTGTATCTTCATGACAGAAAGCAAAGTATAGAAATAAAATTAGTTGAAAGTGAAGTCATTCTGAATCACTACAGGAACTGCAAAAAAAATGCAAGAGCAGCCTACCCAAATTTCTTCAGAATCAATACGGTCAGCTGGAAAAAATGAAGTGTAAGTGGGACTGTCATATTAATGCAGGAGAGGATATTTTCAAAGGGGATAATGTTCAACAAAATTTATCTCATACATAGTGTTTTAGTTAACCAATCCAAGAACTTTATGAACAGAACTCATAACCAGCTCACTTATGGCAAACTCAAATCTACCAGACACACAGTGCATGGTACACTGTGTTCACATTAATTAGTGTTTAAAATAAATAATAATAATAATACTTGAGACATCTTTGTTCCAGAAGTGGAACTGCAAAAACTATAATCCAAAGAGACCAACTCTTATTTGTTTTAAAATAAACCATGCAATCAAGTCCAACATAAAATCTACATTCTACTTAAAAGCAACTAAATTTCAGTGACAATTATTAAGTGCAGCAAGAAAGTAATGAGACTGAAATGAAATAAAAACTTGCAGCATAAATTACTTTCACCTTCACCCTGACAGTCCAGTAAGATCTGATGCTTGTTTCACATAGATGTGCTTATTGCATAATGTTTTGCTGCACCATCAGAAACCTCAAAATAGAACAATTGTGTGTGTGTGCATGTATATTACACAATAACCCCACTGAAGCATACAAAATGCTAGAAACAGCTTATGGGAGTAGGGCTCTACCCCAAACACAAACATTTCAGTGGTTTAAGAGTTCTGAAGCGGTCAGAGGATGTGGGTGATGACCCATGCAGTGAATGACTGAAAATGACCTCCAACTAGAATTTGTGAACAAAGTGCACAGGGTAGTCACAAGACAGTGCCAACTGACAGGGAGTGAACTGATGTGAATAAGGAATTTATAGGAATTCACAAGGTCCATAATTACCCCCACTAGTTAAGAGGAACGTTAATGTAAATCAGACAACTTTTTTTCCAAGTTGAAATAAAAATGACACCTATCTGACACTATCACTGACATTCAAAAAAATACCATCACTGAAGACAAGGTTTCCAAGTCTTCCTCATGTTTCATATAAAGGCTGCTGTAAGTATACTGATTCCCGCTAGAGTCTACTTTGATGGACCTGATTAATAAAAAAATATCACAATATACATCATTCTTTTATCACATTTCATTTTCATAACTACGTTGCTGCACTGCACGTCATGTTTCTCATACAATGTCCTTCCTCTATAAATAATTCAGATGTCGTTTGTGAAAACTGTCCGGCCAATGGCTATTCTTGGAAATCACCACCTTAATTATGTGCCTCATTTTGTGCTTACAGCACCCATTTTATGTTCCAATCTGCCCTATAAGCTATGCATGTTCAAGGTAAACAAGTTGTGTCATTCAGTATGGAAGCCAACAACTGTTTATCATTCAGAGCTGCAGACACTTCTTCTTCATCCCACTGCAAACATACCTGTGCAGAGAAAATTTACTCCAAGATAATATACAAGTCATCATATTACTTCCACTGTATACCACTTAAGAAAAAAAACTAACAACATATATGACAGAAGAAAATATAGAATATTTCAATTTAGTGCAACCTATACAGATTACAACTGGTCAGTAGTATTATGTTCCATTTCTGCTCACTGTACCAGAGCAATTTTAAGAATACCGGCCACACTTCCTGTTCTGAACTCTAGTGGTATCTCATAAACTACGTTTTAAAATGGGTCTACCATAATTCATTCATCAACTCTTTTAGAACCAATGCTCTGAATGTAAAAAACCTGCAAGTGAATTATACTTACTCTAGACAGCTTTGTTTCTTTGCGCCCTTGTACTTTAAGGATACCCGTTGTTTCAACAAGCTGGCATAAACTGAGAAATTCTGCTTGATCCACAGCAAGTATATTTTTCTTCTTACAAATGCGGCAATAAACTTCATGGAGCTGCCACAAGAAAACAAGGGTTTTGTCAGAGAGAAACCAGTAAACATCTGCCTGTATATGCTCATATATAGATATATATATATTTTTTTGTAACAAATTTTGGTATTTCTTAGTTTTATATAAAAAAAAGTCACGTGTTTTCAGTAACGCAGATCACCTTTTCACTTCCAAAAATCTGCCTTTATATGACAGGAGTAAAGAGACATGTCTAATTTTCTTGTAGTAAGGAGCAAAGCTTTACTACCAACTGACTTTTTTTATATTTTTGACTTCCTGACAATCTGAATTACTCATTCATTGAATGGTTGTGTGTGGATTTAACATTTGTGTCCCATACAGGAAGATTTCTTTCCAGCTTTTTTTATTTTTAGCTCACATGATTTCAGTCTTCTTGTGGTTGTGTTAAAAGTGGAGTGACACATTTAAAATACTTGGTTTGATAAGTGTTTTGCTTTCAGTCATAAAATTTATGCTACTTGTAACAAAACATCAACAGTTAGCATTCACAAACTGAAAGCCTAAATGCAGTAACAGACTAAAAATGTCAAACTGTTAGACAATCCTTGTATTCTCCAACTTGCTTAGTCCCTTAAATGTCCACTAATTTCACATTTTACATGCATCAGATTATCTCCATTCATTTGACATGGATTCCAAAACCACTGCAATTTAGCTACCTTGCCCTGACATGGTAATTTCCAGCAGTCTTCATCAAAGCATGGTTTATGCTGCTTTTTCTTCCAATTCCCTGCAGCCTTTGGGATGGAAGTTTGATATTCTCTCTTAATACATTCCTAAACCACACTGATATCTGCATTATCAGCCAAGTCTTCTGAAGCTGAAAAACTTCCTGAAATTTGACGTGAGAGTGTTGTCTAACTTCCGCAGTCTTGAATTATAGCAACTGTATTTCTTAATATCAAATTTCTGTATTCTCATTTACTTTCTGACAGTCTCTCCCTAACTTTATCAGCCAACACTGTTGTTAGTGCCGCAGCCAGCCACTCTAAAAGGACCAGACATCCAGTACAATCGAATGCTGTATTCCATGTATCACGACAATACCAGTCCGACTGTGAGTCTTCCCACCAAAATTGACCCTCTATTTAAAGTATTATGTAACTGTAACTCTGATGGCATTCCTAAATGAAAGCCTCTTCTTCTTCTTCTATGGTGCTACAACTCTGATAGAGTCTTGGCCTTCTCGGCAATATCTTTCCATTTAAGGCTGTCCTGTCCTTGTTCTGCCCATTTCATAAGCTTCATCTTCTTAAGATCATTCCTGACATCACCTTCCCATCGAGACATGGGCCTTCCAGCTGACCTTCCTGTGATTGGTTTCCATTTGTGTATTCTTTTTACTATGCTAGTTTTGGGCATTGTATTTATGTGCCCAAACCAACTCAATCATTGGGCTTTAACATAATTTATTATGTTCCGGTGTTTAATCAATTCATCTAACTCCTTATTTGTTTTAATTCTCCATATACCATTGGCTTCCTTAGTTGGCCAAAATATTTTCCTTTCAAACACAGAGAGTTTTTGTATAATACTTTCTTTGAGGACCCATGTTTCACAGCCATACACTACAACTGGTCTAATTACTGACCAATATAACTTCAATTTGGATTTTCTGGACACCAAATTACATTTAAAAAGCGTTTTGTTTGCATAGAATGTTTTATTCCCTTTAACAATTCTTTCTCTAATTTCTTCTTCCAGAGTGTTATTTCCATTCACAACAGTACCAAGGTAGCTGAATGATTTAACCTGATCAATATGCTTGTTGTCCACAATTAGTTTATTTAGTTGGGTTTCTTTCCTTGTACACTTCCTGTACTTTGTTTTGTTCCATTTACTATTAGCCCAAATTGTAATGAAATGTTTTTCAATTTTTTAAAAGTGTCTATCATTATTTGTTCAGTTTGGGCAGTGATTAATATATCATCGGCATATGCTGAGCATTGTTTTAAATGTGTTGATATATTACGTCTCAGTTCAAGCTGCTTTAAAATATCGTCAATAACTACACTAAATAGAGTTGCTGATAACAGGTCGCCTTGTTTCACACCTGTTGTTATTTCAAACTTATCTGTGTAGTTTTGGTTTACTTTGACCCTAGCTTTTGTATCTCGTAAAGTCCTGGCTATTAGTTTAATTAATTTACTTGGTATTTCATATTTGTTTAAGCACGTTATTATTTTATCTCTAAAAACTGAGTCAAATGCATGTGTGTAATCAATGAAGACGATGTGCAACTCTAGGATGAATTCATGACATTTTTCAATAATTTGTCTCACTATAAATATGTTGTTGACTGCGGATCGGTTTGGTTGAAATCCCATTTGACAATCTTCTTATTTGCTCTACTATTTTCGATAATCTACTGTTTATTAGGATTGAGAAAATTTTATATACTACATTCAGGAGAGTGATTGGTCAGTAATTACTGCATATCATCCTTTCTTATATATGGGACAGATTATTCCTTCTGTCCATTCTGTTGGTAGAGTCTCTTCATCCCATGTCTTCATAATTAATTTGTGTATCCTTGTTTTTAACTCTGTCCCACCTTGTTTTATTAGCTCTGCTGGTATGTTGTCCGATCCTGCAGCCTGTGTATTCTGAGTTTCTCCTTCATTTACTTCATAATAGGTGGGTGGGGGTACCTCTTCAGCATTACTTAAAATTACGTTTTCGGAGATTAACTCCTCAGTTTTGGTATTGATGGTTTGTAAGTCGCAAAAGTATTGTCTCCACCTTCGTACAATGTCCCCATGTTCTGACAATATGTTACCATTTTTGTCTTTACAAAATATTGGTAACATCGAATTCTGCATATTCAAAAACTGAGTTCTCTAAAATATTTTCTTGCATTATTTTTGTTACTTGCTTCTTCTATTTGTCTAATTTTGTTGTTTATCCAGATAATTTTTTTTTTTTTTATATATATTCTAAATGAAAGCTACTCATTCTAATTATTTCATACCTTTCCCACAGTGACATCCTTGTTGTGTCCCTTCTTGAGTAAAAGTAGGAATGCGGAAACAAGCACTTTCTGTTGTAATGGAAAACTTTCATCAGAGTCAGCATCTAGAGACTTTGAAGTACCATATACACTGTTCAGCACGGTCCTGACTTGTTCGAGAGCCACAGATCCTGCATCAAGATTCTTCTGGGGTGATTTTCTGGAACTTGATGTGTTGGCTGCTGAAATCAGCAGGCATATAATCAGGCACTGACCAGATTTAAGAATAGCAAATTTTCCTTTGAAAACAAATACAGGAATTCCAGAATTACAGATACATTACAGTTCCTTAACAACATTATCAACACTCAAGAGTCTGGCCATGGTACCCTCACCATGGGGTTACATTGGAAATGGTTACCAGGTATGGTAATGAAAATGTATTCAACTCTGATGTAACTGAGACAAAGTGCCTAAACCTCATCCGGACATTATAAAAGTAAACCAATGCATTCTGAAATAAACTCATACATGTGTTCCTTATTGCTGTGTAAGGTACAATAGCGATGGAACAAGAAAAAAAAAGTTCTCTGCTGCACGAATTTAGTAAAAATTGTACAATTTCAGAACAGTATGCAATTCTAACTCTAATGCTTATTTATGAGACACAACAATAGTAATGCAAAAAATTTGTATGACAGCAAATTGTCATCCAAACAGACCAAATCACACAACATACATAGGGACAAGCAACAAATTACTGATTAACAGTTCCACTGGAATGAAGACATTGACAAAACAGTGAGAGCTCCAATGACAGGCATGCCGTATTTTACAGCTCTGAAATTACCAAAGACCATCCAACCAAAAATCTCAAATATTTTGAAAATGAAATCTTCCAAATCACAAATAAATCAACAGGTACTAATAAGAACAGATGAACATGTGTATAAATAAATAAATAAATAAATATATATATACACACACATAAAAACACCTTCTGACAATAAAATAAGTGTAACCACAATGGCAACAAATCACACACACAAAATAATTAAGTCATAATAAATATATTTTTGTAATAGCATTGGGGGTGCTGATAAGTCCTTAGCCCGACCTACTTCCCAATGTCATAGGATGGAATCGATAGTGTCGTTGGAAAGAGTGGTCTGGTCATGTGCTGAATTGCAAGTTACAGAGGCTGAAAGGAAGCATGTCATGCAATGTGCGCGATTTCAACAACATGCAGACACGAGCTGTCATCAGGTTTTTTTTCCTGCAAGGCAAGGAACTGAAGGAAATTCACGACATTCTGACAGAAACATTAGGGGAACATGCACCATCGTATGTCACCATCAAAAACTGGGTGGCCCAGTTTAAATGTGGTGATTTTTCCAACTGTGATGCCTCTCATCCTGGACAATCCAAAACAGTGACCACCCCGGAGATTATTGATCAAATTCATGCTGATCTTGGAAGACAGCCGGATTTTGGCTAAATCAATAACTGAGCAACTGGGCTTCTCACATGAGTGGGTTGGGTCCATCATTCATGAAGATTTGGACATGTGGAAGCTCTCTGTGAAGTAGGTCCCGAAATGCCTGAACGTGGATCAAAAACGTCAACGGTGCCAGATGTCTGAGCAAATTTTGGAATTTTTTTGGCGCAATCCAAATGATTTCCTGTCGCAATTGGTGACCATGGACGAAACCTGGTTATATCACTATGACCTGGAGAAAAAGCAACAATCAATGAAGTGACGGCACAGCAGCTCACTCCACCCCAAAAAATTCCAAGTGCAAAAATCCACTGGAAAATTCTCGCCTTGATTTTTTGGGATCAAGACAGCATCCTCCTCATTGATTATCTTCCAAAGGGCCAAACTATCAACACGGAGTATTACTCATCTCTGCTGGTGCAACTGAAGGACATTTTGAAGGAAAAACGCCACGGGAAGTTCACCAAGGTGGTCTTGTTCTTGCATGACAATACCCCAGCTCACCGGGCACTTGCAACTCAGAAGAAACTGGCCTACCTGGGTTTCCAATGTTTTGATCACCCACCCTATTCTCTGGATCTGGCCCCATCAGACTACCACCTATTGCCTGGACTGAAAAAACAATTCAGAGGTTGCTGTTTTTCATCCAACACAGAGGTCATTGCTGCCACAGGGACCTGGTTGGACTAACGAAATTCTGAATTTGTTTTGAGTGGCTTGCAAGAGTTACAGCAATGGGCTAAGAAGTGTATTGAGCTTTGTGGGGAGTATGTTGAATAAATCTGGAGTTTGGTCACTGTAGCTTGTTTCTTTCCTGATCAGGCGAAGGACTTATCCACACCCCATCGTAAAATGTGCTCATATTAGCAATGAAAAGAATGTAGGGTAGTTGGATTGCAGAAAGTATTATCATGCTTTATACTTGCCAAAGCACCTAGTTGTGATATGTAAAACAGTTTTGTAGTTGTTTTTATATAAATATGCAATGTGATCAATTACACTGAAGAAACAGTAAAAATCAAAAGTGTCTTGAGGTCAAGTTTTCAGGAATATATTTGAGCTAATTGTACTGGGCTGGGTATTTAAATTTCAGCACATGGTTTATGAAAAATATATTATAATTATTATTATTATTACTACTACTATTAATAAGTACTGCAGTATCTCTTGGATTTTTCACTAAATTCCAAGTGTGACAGTGCTCACACTACTGTGTAGAGATGCACTTCAAATTACAATAAATTCAAACACTGATGCTTGAAACTAACTACTGACAAACAGAATTCCAATTACTTAAAATGTCATCAATTGACAGTTCATACACACCATGATCCACTGTTGGCTGAAGTGGCATTAGTTGATTAAACTCCTGGGCCTCTGCTAATTCTATTACTCTCCTGCCAATGTCCAGTGCTCTCCTTATATCTCCACAAGTAGATGCTACTTTTCCAGCCAACAATTTAAGAGCTTCTGATGGGAATACAGAAGACACACCACACTACAAGTAAAATTATAAAAGATAATTCTCAGTTTAACTACCTTTATGCCATACTTCTGGACAGAAATGTATTGGAAAACAACTGTGAACCATACATCTATATTTCATGCAAAATGGAATCTAATGAAAGTGAGAATATTGATGAACAGCCACACACTACACTGATCAGAAAATTTCAAATTAGGGTTGTTAAGTTTCTGTTTGTGGTGTGTACTTACAAAAACATCTCTCAAACATTAGTACGCAGCTTACCAGTTTGCAACATGTCTTACAGAAAATATGTGGTTCAGAACTTGAATAGTGCAAGACTACAACAAGATTTGAGGTCCTCAAAACAGTGTCTAGGAAAATTCCTGTTGTATGGAACAAGATACTGTGTAATATGGCAAGAGTAGTGACACTTCAGATGAACTGCCTCCAGTTTCAGTTTTCTCCAAAACAATGGTATATAGAGTATCAACTAGACTACATGGCAACACATCCCAAAGACCAGTTATCAACATAACAGACATTTGTACCTGCTCTCAAATCATTGAATAAAAATATTCTCCCACATCAAGCACTACGACCTGCTCTAAGTCTCTCAAAATTGTAACTATACCTAATTCCTTCCTGTTAACCAAGCCAATATAGCATTTTAAGGCCAATGCTTGGTAATGGAAAAAAGCCAGAGAACAAATACTACACGAAAATTCCACCAAAAAAACATTTTTTGTGAATGTAAAAGAGGCATAAAAGAAGAAAAATTTGTTAACTTCAAGAAAGTATTCTAGTAGCTGAAACTGGTACGTGAATAACAAAGTTAATTCTTCCTTAAAATATGCTACAATTTATATTCTAGGTAATGTTAATACCGTAACAGTCTTTATAGTAAAATGCCTTGTACTGACTGTACTTGCAATATCAAACCTACATAATACCTGCTTTAATCTTTCTGTAACGATATTAACGATCTCCAGCTTCGTGTATGGTGCAAAATGAAGGAGCAGAGGTCTCAAATCAAGCCGTGCTTGTAGGCGAGGTAATATTCTGTCTGTCAGATCCAATGCATTTGCAATTCCTATCATAACCAATTTTGAGTTTGGTGCAGACGGCCATTCAAATATTGTGTACAAAACAGATTGTTTCCGACTATCAAGTTGGTCAATTTCATCCAACACCAACAAACTGAAAGAAAAAACATTTACTTGCAGAAAAAGAATGGACCTATGTTTCCTCTAAGAATTCAAATAAAAAACATCAAATGTGTATCAAACTGATGATACTTACATCATTTTATGGTTTGAAGCCAAATATTTCTCAATACTTGCCAAATAAGATTTTTCAGTTTGCTTTGACACTTTTAAAGCAAGCTCTTGAGCAATTCTTGCATAAACAGAACTAGATGATTTCATGGCAGTACAATTAAGACTGACAATTTTGTAGCCACTTTTAAACTAAAAACAGAGAAAAATACAATTACCAATATGAATACTATAGTCACTTTAATACAGAATCACCTCATAAAGTGAAACACACTATAAACAGAGTATACTGTACTGAGTGTCACTAACAGCAAATGTAACTTAACACTGCTGTCACTGAAAAACATGTTTAACATTTGCTGTAAAGCTTCTTTATAAAATCATTACAAGTCATGCACTGTAAAAATAAATTTTACATCCAGTATGGTGCAGTCATTAATATGATGTTCCTGGCTAGGCAATCAGGGTCTGATTCCCATAAGGGACAGAAATTTTCACTTTCCTACAATATCACAACATGCTCTTGTTTCAACTGAGCCACCTTAACTAATGCATACCTAGGGCCAGACCTTCACCTAAGTGTAACATAGCCACGGTGTGCAGCTAGCCATTATTCTCTATTTAATACTAGATTAAGAAGATGTGGAACTTTACTGCCATTTCCCATACATGCTTTTATGACATGACCAAACAACTATGTTTACATTTACATACCAAACACATATACTAGGTTAATCAACATCCTCTACTTTTATGGATATAGTGTACTTTATTTCATACACACATAAATGAGAGAAAACTTGTCATAATCTGAAAAAGTCTAAAACTTATGGAAGAAATACTGGCAACCAGCAGACCTGCAGCTCCTCTTAAACATAAATTCTATCTTAAAATGAAATATGTTACAAAGACACCTGGTAACAAACTCACAAAGTGCACTACATGCAATATGCATAATATACGAATATAAAATCATGCAGTATCAAACTCATTACTCATCTCTAAAAGCAGCATTCAAGCTACACACAATTAAAAAGTTAGTATTATGTATTAACCATAGGTATGCTACATACTGCATTTCATACTATATGCATATGTGAAAGTGTTACAAAAGATTTCAAAAGGTAATCAAAAAGGAAACAACATACAGCTCGCATAGTATTGGTAGTTCTTACTCTAGTATGTGGAAGTGAAACTTGTTCCTTAAGAAAAAGAAGTAAATATGAGAGGCAATCAACTGTAAGGAAATTTCAAAGAAATCTCACAGTATGTACTGCTAGATTCACAGAAGTAGCACATCCAGACTGAATAATGGTTTTTCAAAATCCATTCTGAGTAAGCACTGACAAGCAAGAAGAGAAAATGATAAACCTTGTAAACAATGATCTGAAGGCCAAACACAAATGTAAGTCTACGCTTGTAAAGCCAAAAAAAAAAAAATGAATAAAAAAGATTTTTTAAGGTTCTTGCAGTAACATAGCTTACAATTTCATTTTTCTGGGATATGACTCTGAATTACTTGGTAACTGCCTTGAAATATGGGGATCTGATCACTCGTAAATAAGGTGTCATATTCCAAAAGAGCAGAAACCTGACATATAACCTTCAGTGAACAGATTTTGCATACTTTATACTTTCATGTCCCACACAGAGTCAAACTTGCTTATAATGGCATGAAAGGGAATGAATAATTTCTTCCATTAAAACAAGAATCATTCTACCTGAGGAGTATGCCTTGTGAGGAATTAACTGGTGCCACAGAATACTCAACACCACAAACAAGGTGTTACATAAACCACTGTTGTTACGATTGAGTTCAACTCTATTTTTAAAAGATACTCTTAATTACACATCCTTCACTTTCAAACACACAATACCACCAACACATATAATGCTACAGCATATAGTTCTCATACTACACCTCTGGAAGTTCCATAACTTTGGACAAACAAGCTGTTTTTCCAGTTCCTGGAGGTCCAGATACATAGAGTGTGCCTGAGGTTCCAGCAGTTAAATGATTCTGCAAAAATGAACGAAGTTTGTCCAAGTGTTCCTCTCGACCAGGCAAACTTCTTGGTGCCCACACATGAAGAGCTTGACGGACTTCTTCGTAAGTTGAACCTGACAATACAATCCAATTCTAATTGCTGGATTCTAAATATTTTTGTGGATCTCAAATGATAACCTTGCAATCAGTCATCTCCTAACTTAGCCTTGGGGACATATTACATTTTAAAATGGTAACGTAAAGAAGTACTGAGAGTAACTGGGAATGAGGAAGGTCTATGACAGACTGGAAAAAGCATATGCGGAAGCTGATCAGGATTTAAAAAAAAAAGAAGATCTTGCATGAAGAGTTTATGCTGGCAAAGGAAAGGAAAGCATTCCGAATCTGGTCAATACAACCTGATAACTGTAAGGGTAACAAGCAAATAATAATAATAATAATAATACAGACAGAAGTACAGAAAGAAACGAGAAAAGTAAAGGACAGTATAGCAGAGAAAACAAAGGAAAGATGGCAAGGCAAGAGGATGCATGGACAATTGCCACGTAACTTAGACGAAAAGCTGGTGGACACTGAACAGTCATATCGCTGGCTAAAATCTGGTGACATCAAGGGAGAAACAGAAAGT
>Ga0131853_10013295_pt1 | contig 15081 bp, 7 predicted proteins | sample TergutLab28metaG_FD_92764 | JGI IMG/M metagenome (GOLD analysis project Ga0131853, IMG submission 92764) | Labiotermes labralis P1 segment gut microbial communities from Petit-Saut dam, French Guiana - Lab288 P1 (version 2) (version 2) | ecosystem: Host-associated > Arthropoda: Insects >... | reverse complement strand
GGGGGAAAATATTAGGGGGGGTCTTTTTTTTTTTTTTGTTTTTGTTTTTTTTTTTTTTTTTTTTACATTACAGATAAACTGCTGATCAGATACTTATTAAGTCACGAATTCCCAGAATCCAGTATGCCTAAGAAACTGAACTTGGCTTAAACAAAAACTACAGTAAAGCTGAGTCACTTAAATATGTATCAGATGTATTTCATGTTCACAGTAGGGAAGAGCTGCTTTACGGCAGTTACTTTTCAACCTTGCTTTAAAATATGCTATTAAGAGGTGAAAGGTGTATTTCGTCCTAGAATAGGCCATGAAGTCCCAGAGGGGGAGTAGAGGTATAGCCCTACTCTTTCTCTAACCATGGTACTAGATGGGGGTGGGAGGTCAACGCCACAGGCTAGCCACTTTACCCCTAGGAAATAGACCTGATAGCCATTGTGCAGGAGGCTGGGTGAGCTCCAGGGCTGGTCTGGATAGGTGCAGAAAATCTTGCCCTCACTGGGGTTCATACAGCCTATAGCAAGTCACTATACCGACTATACTGCCCCAGCTCAATGCAGTTAGGAGGGTACAAGAAATTGAGTCAGGCTTAGAACTGAATGGAACACATGAGCTTCTGGCTTGTGCTGTTGGTGTTAATTTATTGGGCAAGTATGTACGCATCTTACAGAACAGTACAGGAACTCTGTTAGATACTAGCAATGAGGCTGGTCTCTAAGTGCACTCAGACAATGCTGTGTATGTTCATGGCTTATCATCAGACCGCAAAACAGAAGCATAGTGCAAATATCAGTAACCATTCTGTAACAAATTTGGCAGAGTTAAAACACCTGCATACTAACTAAATCCATGGAGCAGAGTCCTTCTTGAGAAGCAAACAGGTTCTGAGCTAGTCAAGAATTTCTCTGCGTTTTATGGAACCAGAAGGTTTATTACTGGATTCACAAGAGCCCACCATCTGTCCCTATTCTGAGTCAGATCAATCCAGTCCCTGCCCCCCAATCCACATTTTGAAGATCCGTCTTAATATTACCCTCCCATCTACGCCTGGATCTCCCAAGCAGTCTCTTTCCCTCATGTTTCCCCACCAAAATCCTGTACACATCTCACATCTCTGCCATATGTACCACGTTCTCCACCCATCTCATTCTTCCTGATTTGGTCATCCGAATGATAATTGGTGAGGAGTACAGATCATTAAGCTCCTTGTTATGTAGTCTTCTCTACTTCCATGTTACCTCATCCCTCTTAGGCACAAATATCCTCCTCAGCACCGTATTCCCAAACACCCCCAGCTTTATTTCTCCCTCAATTTGAGTGACCAAGTTTTCACACCCATACAAAACAACAGGCAAAATTATAGTTCTGCATATCTTAATCTTTGTATTTTTGGGTATCAGATTGGAAGACAAAAGATTCTGCACTGAATGATGATGAGCATTCCCTGACTTTAGTTTTCTCTTAATTTCTTCCTGAAAGGAATTTTGATTTGTTAGGGTTGTTGCCAAATATTTGAACGGTCCCACCATTTTGAGGGTTTTATTATCTATCTTTATATCATGATTTTGTCCTGCATTCTAATCTTGAGACATGACTATATACTATGTTTTCTCAGTATTTACTTGTAGAACAGTCTTCTTACTAGTGACCACTATAGCTAAAATAACTGGATACAGCAGTAAAAATTGAAAATAGTATTTATGAAAAAATTACGGACAGTTTGAAGTCAGGGAATGCTTGCTATGACTAGTTCTTAATGTTTTGTCTGCATTTCTGCACTGTAAAAATGTGAAGACTTATATTCAGAAACATAATTATACCTTTTGTTCTCTGTGGGTGTGAAATATTTGAAACATGTATTTCCTGTTCACAATTTTGTGAAGCAAAGGAAAAACCTAGTCTCTCATAACAGAGTACTGAATAGAATATTTGAATCTAAAAGTGCCGTGTTTATATCCATATAAGACAGAAGGAAATTCTTAGAATATCCCTCTGATTGGAAAATTGCCCTTTTACAACCAGTGAATAGGGAAGGAGAGAAGAGAGTTATGTGGCAATTACAGGGGAATTTACTTTTTCTTGAATGTGGAATTGTGGCTGCTAGACTACATTAATAATTCACTTAGCAATGTTGGGGTCCAATCAAGGTTTCAGTCAGTCTTTGTCAAGTCTAAAAGAGTCATGTATGATATTTTTGTTAGAAAATCTGCAATAGACAAATGCTAGGGAGTTAGGATAGGCCGTTTGTACTATTGTTTTAAAGATTATGGAAAAATGTGTGACTCATTCGATAGGTAGGCATTGTGATGCAGTACAAGACAAATTGGAAGTTATAAAATATATTACGAGATTAAGTCACATAAAATGTGTAACAGATGAAGTGACAGATTGTGTTGACCAGTGTAAGGGAATAAGGCAAGGAAGCAATTTGAGCCCATACACATTTAATATTTCTGTAGAAATTATAGACTATTACTAAACATTATTTACATGCATCTGTAATTAGGAAGATAACAGTTCCAGGATTATTATTCATAGATGAGCTTGTTGTATCATCTTCTACTGTCTGTTGCTTGAACAAATAAGTAAACCAAATCACAGTACAGAAAGGACCTTCAATTGCAATTTACATAAAACTGATATATGACAGTAGTATGGAAGAAAGGTGGTAAACTAAAACAATAAAGGAGGATGGAGTAAACAGAAAACAAAATATTAGTAAAAAGCTGATTAGACTCTTAACATAGACCAATGTTGATGAGGATCCTTGGTATAAGAGTGAAGATCTTAGAAAATTTATATGAGATGCTGGGTGGTTGTAGAAGAATGTGCAGTTTAGAGTTATGGGCTCTAGAGGCAGGATGACAAGAAACTGACAAAATCCATGGTAGATTTTGTAAACAAGTGTTAAGGATGCCTGGGTGTGTGGCAGACCAGTCTGCCAAACTAGAATTAGGAGTTGGCAGTAGAAGAGGAAACAGCACAGTGTAGTATAGTGAAGTATTGGTTGCAGTTGTTGCACATGGAAGCATAGAACATGATGAGAATCTGTTATGAATGACAGTCAAAAGTTTAATGAAAGAGTTATTTAAGTTTATCATCCCGTTGTGTTGTACACAAAATAAAAGAATAAAAGTCATTAACACACCTACATGGTCTGTAGTATTCATTGCTGTAATATGTTTCAACCACAAAGTATCATCTTCAGGCTAAACTAATTTAAAAACACATGAAAGATATATACTATTGCATTGGAGTCACTGAGATCTCATTTATTACAATTTTTTAAATTGTGTTGCTGTTTCCAGTGCATTTGTTGAAATATTAATTAGTTAAATAGTTACAAGATATTCTTGGATTTTTATGGCGTTATACTGGGGTGTTGATAAATCCTTAGCCCGACCAGGAAGGAAACAAGCTTGGAAGCATAACAGGGACGCACACGATTTCAACAACATCGAGACATGAGCTGTCATCAAGTTGTTTTTCCTGCAAGGCAAGGTGGTGAAGGAAATTCATGTCATTCTGACAAACATTAGCTTGTTTCCTTCCTGGTCGGGCTAAGGACTTATCAGCATCCTTGTAATTGGAGGTAGCACGGGACTCTTGATATTACAGTTTTTGAAATTCATGTTGTTTCCAGTATGTTAGTTGATTAATGCTTCAACTAACATACTGGAAACAGCACCATGTGTTTTAAAAACTGTAGTAACTACGAACTAAATTAATGTAACGCAATTGTATATAACACCTTCGCGTGTTTTTTTAAAGTATTTTAGCCTGAAGATGACCCTTTGTGTTCGAAGCATGTTGCAGACATAAATATACTACAGACAATATAGTTGTGTTGACAGCTCTTTATTCCTTTATTAGTGAAAGAGAGTTGAGCAAAGAGTTTGAATGAAGAAACAGAAAAATCAGATCTACCCTATACAGTATTTGACAGAGTCAGTCTGGCATGAATGTAAGCAGGGACCATAGAAATAATGCAGTGGTATTGAAATACGGGACTTATTTGTGGGTGTTATTCAAAATAATTCTTTGTTATACTGTTGTGAATTAAAACACAATTGGGGCTTGAAGTATTATCTTGAAGTATGAATGAATAGTAAGCTGTTGAGTATGAATGAAGATGTAGCCTATTGCAAAGCCTTAACCTTTGCAATGTAACGGAAATAAACAGTATTGGTAAATGCCTATTTACAACTGAGTGTAAGTGGGAAGTACAATCTGTATGAAATGCTCATGTGTGAAGTTATAGGAGATTGAGTAGATGGAGGAGCTTAGAATTTTGCGATAAGATGGTTAATGTTTGTGCTGGTAATGTTACATTATTTAGACTATGGAGGGGAAGAATGGTAAGATAGAGCGGTGCAAATAGACAAAGGAAAAAAAGTCTGAAAACAAAATAAAATCCAGCATTCCTGGCTCTGACATATGCAGATTTGATCAACAGCTCAACAAATTATCATTATCATGTTAGGAGACAAATGTGGTTCACAGACTCTTTGACAGATTGTAAAGAAAGGCTGAATTTGCAAGTTTTTAGGTTTTTGCACTGGTGTAGCTGTGGTTTCCGTTCTTCTGGGATATGATGCCACGCCACTGGGTAGTCAGTTCCCAACATTTCGAGACAACGTAGTGGTACCATCATCTGGGGTCAAAATGTCCAAGAAGACTGAATTTTGTGAACTGGCACCTTGATGGGGTCATTCTGGAAAAATAAACACCACAGTGACTGTGTTTAGCGATGAAGCTTGCGTTCGTCTCAATGGATATATGGGCTCTCAGAATGATAGGTATTGGTCCATAGAAAATCCCATGTTAATCCACAAATTACCATTACATTATTTTATGGTTGGTGTGTGGTGTGCTATGAGTGCAAATAGGATCATTTTTTATTAGACTAAAAAATTACAGTAATATATATAAAACACACATTCTGACACCATTTTTTGAACACCTCTCTGACTGTGAGAGAATCTGTACATTTTATCAGTGAGATATTGCAGCAGCTCACATTGTGAACCATTCTCTGCACTGTTTACTGAGTGTTTTCCATGATAGAATAATCAGTAGGTGACCATGGCTTTCTGTTCACTATAGATGAATCTGTGCAATTTTTTAACTTGTGGGGCATGTTAAAGGTAAAATGCATGGTCATAACCCTTGCACTGCAGACTGCTTGAAAGCAAGCATTGAGAATGCAGTGTGACACTAGCACTGTGTGAATGCCATTCCGTTGATATACAGGTGGTCATCAGGGCCAGACTAAGGAGCAAGCCAGTTTGGCTGCTGCCCAGGGTGCCAATCTACAAGGGGTGCTAAGATGTCGCTAGAATAATCAGAAATATGGTGCCAGTAAACTCAGATTTCACACACACAAAAAAAAATTATCCCAATATTATCTGCAGTTTGGTCATGTGGCCTCAAAAAGGTTTGCCAGCTCTGTTTTAGCCCAACAAGTTTCAAGACTATTGGTTTTATGGGGCACTAGATTATTACCCTGCCCGGGGCACCTACGTGTCTCAGGGCAGCTCTGGTTGTCTTGTATTGATTGATTGTAACTTAAATTTGGGTCCTCCTGCTACTGCTGATGTCACACATTCAGTGTGATAATTTGGTGTAACCACATTTGCCTTTCTGCAGACTCTCTTATTTTGATAGAATATGTGCTGAAGTTCTGTGAGAACTGTGAGTTGTACCGTATGATATCGTACATGCAAAGTGTTTGTAAATGGTCCAAGATAATAGTTTTAGTAATTGTCATAAAATGCTTAACACTAGGTTTCAATGGTGCAGTTGAATGAAGCAGTGGGCTGTTGGTGATATCTGGGTGGCAGTCTTATCAGCTCAATCCTTATAAATTATACATCCATAAACAAGAGATGTACATGTATGCTACCTGCAGTAACTTGGAAATGGTACAGATTTCTGGATATATACACACTGTTTAAATTGCTTTAAGCATTGTGTTATGTTCCTCTGAAAGGGTGTAGATGTCAGTTTGATATGTATATTGCAGGTTGATTATATCCATAAAGTTTGTAAGTCTTTTTTCAAAGATGGTTACATTGTGATATTTATTAAGACTATTGTGATACATATTACAGTCACCTGTTCATAATCTGAACAGAACTCTGTCCAGCCAGATGAGACAAAGTTCTGCTGAAGTGGGCTCATATGAAAATTCATATGGGCTACACTGCTTGTATACACCTTTCAGAATATCATGAGTTAACTTACGTGCGTTGTATTTGCAGTGTAAGCGAGCAGAGAACTTCCGCAAACACATGCAGCTTCTGTGGCAAAACAACATACCAATGTGCATTGAGGTGCTTCTGTGTGCTGACTGTCAGTGTGGCCAACAGAAGTCTCAATCTCCAGAGGTTGCCAACATACCATCCTCAACCGACTTGCTTCTGGAGCAGTGGATGGTGACCATGGTGAACAAGAGGTGAGTGTCTTTGTGGTAAAAATTTTGTTGCCACTTTTAAATGCAGAAATAAATATTTTCACTGACATTTCTATTGATTATGTGTTGTAGGTGCCAAGAGATGCCACAGATTTCGGTGCGTGGCCTTTTCCAAGCGGTGCGCTCCCAGCTTCACTTCTCTCAGCTGTCTGCATGGTGGAGTTGCAGCAAAGGTAGCCGGCCTGCACATGTAAACTATCGAGTGACGGTTCCTGGTGAGGCATTTGCCTCCCAGTTCCAGCGACAACCTGTGGAACACAGCTTCCCAGTTGCCAGCATCTCAAGGGGAACTGCAGTGAAGGTATTCACAAAGTTGTGTTTAATACAGAAGTGCCATGCCAAGCATACTTTGTGATGCATGTTCATATTAAAATTTTCCTAGAGAAGAGAGGTCCAAAGTGAGAATTGTCTGGCATCTCTTGCTCTTGTAGCATTACTTCCTCTGTTTAAATAATGCACAAATCAAAAGATGGAGCAGCAAGAAAATTCTGCAGGCAATAACGGGACTCATTGTGAGGGGTCTGAGTTGTGGACAGAAGTAAAACACTCCTCTGTCATAATAAAACCTTCAGAAATGTGCCATGTTTCACATGTTTTAGAATGGCAATAACAGGTCAAAATTACATCCACAAATAAACTGCAAGGAGTTTGAATTCAGGGAATGCCTACGACAGTTAAGTTCTGAGTGTTTCACCTTCCTATCTTGTATATACAAGTCCAAAAATTAAAACATATAACAATGTTATTTTACTTGTCTTGTATAAGTGTGCAACTTGGGCCTTTCACCCTAAGGGAAGACTGCAGGTTGTGCTTGAAAACAGGACAATGAGAATATTTCAACGTTAGGGAGAAGGAATAACTGGAGGACAGATAATATTTCGCAGTGATTAGCTTCGTGATATTTGCTCTTCACCAGCTGTTAATCTAATTGGATTGAATCAAAGTGGAAGATGTGGATGAGACAGGGAGCATGCCTAGGAGATATGAAGAAGTCTGATTAGTGAGTTTGAAGGGAGATCTAAGTGTAGATGCAGGGTAATTTTAAAATGGGCATTTAAGAAATAGGGTATGCAAGTTTGGACTTAATTCCATTGGCCCAGAATGGGGTTCACTGATGGGCTTTTGTTAGCACAACAATCGACATTTGTGTTCCATACAAGGCAACAGATTTCTTTACCAACTTCATGTTTGTCAGGTTTTCAGGAAAGAATCTGCAGTGTGGAGTGTAGTTACTGCTTAATTTGAGGTACTGTCCCAGGATTTGCCTGGAGGGTCTGAGAAAGACCACAGACACCTCAGTAAGTATAGCTGGACTCCAGAGTTGAACCAAGGACTTTCCTAAATGAAGCAGGAGTGTTAACCATTTGACTGTGACATTCATTTGGATGCACTGTAGAATTTAGTGTGGCCATTGTTACACTTATCAGAGAAATCTCCAGCATGTCAAAACACATTAGATAATGTCCGTAAGGTGTATACTTTCAGGTTTTCTGGTACGTTACCGTCACTGTCACTGTGTCAATAATTCAGTTCATTCTACATGCTGTTACTACTTTCTTTCAAATTTATGGTGGATTGACAGTTATGTTTAAATCAACTGCTGCTTCTTTGCAATCTTTGGGTCTGCCTTATTCCCTTGTGCTTTAAAATATTCCTGTAATCACTTTATTTTTTAGAAATAAAAAAAACCAATCATTTAAGCTACATTTCCTTCAAAATAGTCCCCTTGTACAACTATACATTTCTGCCAATGGGTGTAAAGGTTTTGGGAACATTCGTGGAAGCCATTTTGTGAAAACCTTTTCAGCTTGTCTGTAGCATTCTTAGTGATGTCAGCAGCATCACGAAAGCACCGTCCCTTCAATGCTGATTTCAGTCGAGGGAACAGGTAAAAATCAGCTGAAGCTAGGGTAGGGATGTTGCAGTGTTGTCAACATTGTTCTTTGCTAAGAAACCCTTGACCAAAACTGACCAGTGTGCTGACGCAGTGTCATGATGGAGAAACCAGCGGTTGGGTCTTCATTTTTCGGGGCATTTTCTTCTGACCACATCTGTAAGGTCAGAATGTCACGGCACATTTCTTTATTCACAGTTTTACTTTCAGAAATGAGCTTATAATGGACAGTGCCATGGCAGTCACAAATTCCTGTCAATTATACCAGGGAATTCCAGGAATTTTTTGAAGCTACTTATCTTGTAACTGTCAAGATGTTCTCTTGCACCTGGCTAGATAGCATGTTTCCTGCCCTTATCTTGTAAAGTTCTGTACTTGTCTCATGAAAGTAAAGATCAGTTAGGCCTCAGGTTGTACCTCATAAAAATGTGTCTAGGTGTTCATGCAAAGTAACTGTCATTTTTGTCTGCTTTTTCAAAACATGGGATGTATTTACAACCTTTATTAAAAATCCCATTTATGAAATTGCATGAAAACCCATCTGTTGTGAGTAACATTTTACTGTATGAACAGGCATGATGATGCTAATAGGCACTTCTCACCCCTCCTTTGCAAACATGTCTAAAATTTGGAAAGGCTTCATATCTTGTTGCTATAAAATTTATAGAATCATTACAAGATTGTATCAGTAATGTTTCAGCATGTCCCAGACACTGTGTCCAATTTGTGTTCTTACAGAAAAAGGAGGAAGACTGTCAGATTTTATCTCAGCTTCCACTTTTATTAGTTATCACCCCCTGGTTCCTTATCTTCATTAGGCTCAGAGCCATTGTCTCATGGCATTGTTTTGTCTGTCTCCAAAGTTTGATATCATCGTAGTACAGTGAGCAGGATAAGCCTAACTTGGCTAATAAAACTGGGGAGAGAGGTTGGAGGGAGGGAGCAAAATCAACCATGGGTATTAGGAACTTTAATTTACAAAGGAGTCCAGGTAGAAACAGGGGGGAAAAATTGGTTGAAACTTACTTTAATATACATACACCCCTTTTCCCCACTGTCAACTCAGTAGCCAAAACACAACTATCTTTGGAGGGGCCTTTGCCCCCCCCCCACCCCAAATTATCCCTGTGGTGGTGATCGGTGTCTGTATTGAAAGTTTCTGAGGATGGTTTACGTAAACAACTTGTGTTGTGCCCACTGTCTGCCGTCCACCCCTCACCTACCCCAACAATAAACACAAAAGCAATGTATAATTTTAAGGCAGTTCATCCCCATTGCATTCTCAATACATTCATTCAAGGTATAGTTCTGTCAGTCTAAACACAACTGTATTTAGTACACAAAAGAGCTTTTTAGTTTTACAGGAATCTTATATCATGAGAATATCAAAATGGCAGAAGTAACCAAGAATATTGTATTTAGTTTATAATTTAGTAATATTTTCTGATTCAGTGAATTGTATGAAAATTTATTACAGTAAGATGGAAATGGAGAACCCATTGCAAGACTTTCATTTTACATAAATAGTTCATCATTATGGGAAAAATAGTTTTGTTTTGTTATCTTTTCATGCCATTTTACAGCTTGTGTTTCATCTCGTCATTAGTCACATTTATTCCTAGTGCATGTTTAAAATAATTTTAGTTTCTTGTATGGGGACATAGGTATACATATTGAAAATATCTAGTGAGCACAAGCTACTAATGGAATTTATAGGGATTTTATTCAGATTTTGCTGTTTTGTGCAGTATATAAACAGTTCTGTTTAGGCTGAAAGTAGTAGAGAACTATACCTTGGTTGATTGCAAAAGCAGACATCAGTTTGTAGCAAAAATTACATTTATCTGACTTGCACAGGACCATACAGGTTCCAAATTACTGAATATACCAGATTAAAAGATGGTACCCAATTACTGAATATTCTGGATCATCAGACGGTACCCATACTGACTGAAGTTCTTACAGGTAGTTTTTTGTTTTTGCTCCTATACTTGTTCTGTACAGTACAACCAATCACAGGAGTATTCCATTTGGATATCTCCTTCATCTGCTGGTTCAGGGTTATCAGGCCTCTTTTCTAAGTTTCCTGGAGTCTTCATAGCTGAAGAAGTTGGAGTACAAGACAAGGGGTCAGGAGATACAGCAGTTTATGTACAGATGCTCTTGGAGGTCTGTTTGAACTGTTTCTGAGATCTGCCTGTTTCACTGACAAAGCTTTTTTCTGGTAAAAAGCAAAACTTCTGGGCTTGAGACTGCTGTCCACTAGTGCCAGATTATCAGTATTTCTGAATTACCAGACATTGGATTAAAGGAAGTTTGCTATATTTGCTTCTGACTTGCTATCAGCCAGACATTAAAAATTTCAGAGCTGACAAACCTGAACAAGCATGGGAATGTGAATGGCACATTGACAGTGTGGTCACTAGTGAGGACCCGGCTGGAAGCTGATCCTTGTCATCCAGTGACCTTAAAGGGTCATATTATTTGCAGGAATGGAAGTTTGTGTACAGCAGTAGATGTAATACCAGTGCCTTAGCTTCTATCAGTAGACTCGAAAGTATTTTATCATTGAGGTACAGCAACACTGAGCCACCTTATGCCATCACATTAATACAGTCCCATTCATATTGGCCACATTTGATTGTAACATGAGAAACCATTGCTTGTTGAAAAAGGTGCACAACATTTTAGAAGAAGTTCCTATGTTACTGGGATGCTGTTAATGCTTGTGACTAGGCTGATGTCAGCATCTGTGAAGTTAGAAATGCTGAGTTACTGTTTCCTTCTTGAAGGACGGTTATCTTTACTCTTAAGCATATTTACAAATTATTCACTTCATTTGAATCAGCTGGTATAGCTCAGTGAGTAGCATGACTGGTTAGACTTGTGTGAGGTAGGGTTTGGTTCCTAGGAGGGATGGAGTCTGCCATCACATCCACACTGTCTGCTGGGACCACGTAGCATCTGGGTACTGTGGGGAGGAATACTTTCCCTACTAATAAAGCAGCCAAGTTTCAAGGGGACTGCACATTAATGTTTGGGATGCTTGGATTAATCTTTGCTCTGCGTGTATCTTTATGGCATCTGATCTACACTTCATTTTTAATAAGTGTGTTCTGTGCACATGCTCTGATAATGATATTCACATTGATTGAAGCAGTAACTGTGAATTGTCATATAATTTGCCTGGTTGACACTTTGGATGGTATGCTTGTTTAAAGGTTTGTGTGCGCACATTGCCACGCATGACGGCTGTCCCACGCATTCAGTGTGCACTGCATCAGAGTGAAGTGGAACAGAAGCCTGTTTTGGATGCTGACCTGCGTGGTGCTGTTGGTGGGGCCAGGTGCTGCAAGGATGACATGTTCAGATGGGGGTAAGAAATGAAACAGATGCAGCATCAGAATTACTGCTTGAGCACTGGGAAAGTTGATTTGTTGCTGAAAGAGGCATGTGTTATCTGTTGAGCAGGGCCAGTTTAATGCTATCCCAGTGTATGTGGCTACATGGGGCACCATTGTTCAGGGGACCCTGGAAAGGGTGTTTAGATTTCAAATTTTACATGTACAGTATTTTGTATGTACGTCGTATTTGCATTGCAAGATCAGGACTACGCATAAGTAGGCACCCAAATTTTTATATTCACATTGGACCTAGAAATGTCTTAAACCAGGCCTAGTATTGAGAGACACGGTGCTGAGGTTAAATCTGCCTTTATGCTTTCCTGCAAATGTTTCATTCATGTGATGGATTGCTATGTTTAAATGCTTTATAATAATTAATGGTGCTGACCCATATGTGCAGTGACAGGCCCAAGCATTATCCTAAAAGTCAGATATATTTGGTTGTTAGTCCTACACTTTCGATTTGAACACCATATAAAATTTATTTCACTTAACGAACTGTGCAGCTGTCCCAAGGATTTCGGAGATGTTGGCTGTTAAGAATTTTAATTGTGTTTTCACTATTCCTCTGTGTGTGTGTGTGTGTGAATTCAAGTTCCTTCCTGCAGGTCTTTGAACTTGACTGTTTCAAAACAAAGCACCCTTAGGGTATAGTATCACTGTTTGACAAATTTGAATCTTTTCATGAGTGTTGCAGTATGAGTTCATTATTAACAACACCATCTTTTGACTTTGAAGTGAAGATTTAAGTTTAAATATAGAATAAACCCTTCTATATCAGACAAGCATTGAAGTTATCCGTACAGTTTTTCGCTCTTTTGTACACAGCTAGTTATCAATGTACCAGTTCTGAGGAATGTGTGTGATTTTGGCAGAGAGGTCACTTCAAAGCAACCAGCAGCTGACCCCTTGTTAGGGGAAAGCCTTCTTGATCCACCACAGAGCTTGGACCTGTTCACTCGCCGCTACCAGAGTCCTTCAAGATGTGGCAGCCCTAGTCTGGAGGCACCAGAATACCTCATGTTTGGTCGTGGTGTGGCGCCCGTCCGGCCCGAAGGTAATTTTATGAAACTAAATATCTGACTATAGCATCTAACGGTAAGATGATTGTTCACTGATGAATTGAAGAGGATTTAGATGGAGGTGGTTGTGGCATTGTCCGTATATTTGTGTGGCGGAACAAGGGGAGCCAGAAGAAACTTCAGTCGGGTTAGCTGGTTTTCATGTTACTGATTGAGCAAAGCTTCTCCTTTTCATAATGATGGTTATTTTTATTAAATGAGTAGTTTTATTTTCTTCAGTATGTAGCTTTCATCTCACCATATTTTTTTGTAAGATGTTTGTATCCATTTTTATGACACGTTTTAGTTGTATCAACTTTAAAGATCTGAGGTTCTTGCAGTCATGACTGTAGAGTACTGTCTTCTAGGGAATGGTGCTTGGTAGTCTGGTAGGTATTTACAGACATGGAGAAACATCGGTAAATTTCTAACAGTTGACAGGGTGTCACAACCCATTAGACAATATTATTAAAACTCTTTTCAAAAGAAGTGTTTTCAGATGTCGCTGCTGTTGAGTCAAATTGTTAAATATATGGAGTTATGTTGCAATACAAAATAACTGTTGTGTGGTTTTCATTATTGCTGTTGCACAAGAAATAAATAGCTTCAAATAAGTTTATTTAAGTTCTAGGAAGATATGTGGATATAAAGAAGGGAGGAGTGAGAGGATATTGGGGTAAATTGCTTCATGAAGAGTTTCGTGATCTTCACTTCCCACAAAGTGGTATAGGGTGATGAAGTCATGGAGGGTGAAAGTGATGGGGCATTTGACATGCATGGGGCAGAGTAGAAGTGTGTACATGGCTTCGAAGGGGAAACCTGAAGGAGAGAAACCACTTGGAGCACCTGGGCACAGATGGGAGAATAATATTAAAATGAATTTTAAAGAAGTAGGTGGGAAGATGTGGGCAGAATTTATCTGGTTCAGGATGGGGGCGGGTGGCAGGTGCTTGTGAATGCAGTAATGAGCCTTTGGGTTCCATACAGCGCAGGGAACTTCTTGTAGCTGAAGATATATTAGTTCTGCAGTGACTGTGTTCCATGGAGTTAGTTATTGACATCATATGTTTAGTCAAGAATTAGGTGTGCCTGAATGGGAATAGTCTTTATGTTAAATGTCAATGAATGCGTGGTCTGGGAAATACAAAGGTTTTCTATTATAGTTGGTACCAGCCGTCCTTTGATTGGTCGTTGGCGTGACAACAGCCCTCCCAGTCCACCACTCAGCTCTCAACATCATAGAAGACTTGGTCGCCAGGGTTTGGCGCGTCGCCGAGATGCCAATGGCATGTCTGCCTCTGCTACCAGTGAGAGTGGTACTTCACACATGTTGCCAGGTATGTGCTGTTCATTTCGTATTGTTGATTGAATTAGGACATTCTTAACGAAAGTGTATTAGTGCATCCTTGAGCAATTGCAGTGAAACTGGGTATTGCAAGTCTTAAAACTGTATCTGTGCTCAGAATTGAAACCTAGGTTCTTCCTTATTTTTACCACACTTTTATTCTATAAACAAACAAGTGTACTTTTGATCACCATGCTGTGTTTCAACTTTTGAACTGTCTGACTGACTTTTATGCAGTGTTTCATGAATATTGTACTAGTGGAGGTCACTCAGTTAATTTTATAAGGTAAAGTCTCTCTATAGCATGCCTTGAAGACACAGAGACAGGGGGTTGACATATAACTGTACCTTTTCTTTAGTTAGAATAGGGTAGGTGGTCAATACCACACCCCAGCTGCAATACCCATGAAAAGAGTGCCAGTACCTCTTGTACAGGAGGTCGGTTAAACCTTGGGGCCAGTTTTGATGGGTGTGGAGAGTCTCGCCCCCACCGGGATTTGAGCTCTGGACATTCCCACCCATAGTGAATCACTATACTGCTGACACCATCCTGGATGCTCATTTAATTCTGTACTTTAAAAGTACATGAACTTCTGTGGTGGGAGTGAAACTAACATAGCTTGATAGAGAATCCTGAATTGATGTATGGTACTGTATCTTTATATCTGGGAACCTTAACTTCCTGGAACCATCTAGGCCTGTAACAGAACTGCTTTACCTTTTTTTTTTTACTGTATCTTTATAAAATATGCAGCATTTTAAAGTTGCTTTCTTTCTTTCTCTCTCTCTCTTTTTTTTGGGGGGGGGGGGGGGGGGGACTTAAAAAAAATTGGGGGGTTGTGGGGAATTTTCTTTAAGTTTTAACTACACACGAGAAACAAAAAAACAGGTTGAGATGGGGTTCCTTT
>Ga0131853_10013294_pt1 | contig 15081 bp, 10 predicted proteins | sample TergutLab28metaG_FD_92764 | JGI IMG/M metagenome (GOLD analysis project Ga0131853, IMG submission 92764) | Labiotermes labralis P1 segment gut microbial communities from Petit-Saut dam, French Guiana - Lab288 P1 (version 2) (version 2) | ecosystem: Host-associated > Arthropoda: Insects >... | reverse complement strand
CGGATATATTAACGTTGGGGGCTGGTGTGCTTGCCGGCCCAGGTCTACTGGTTTCCACAATTCCTGCTGTGGCGGTTTCTCCAATATAAAACCCTTCCGGTATCCAAACATGGATATTGTTTGAGGAGTTGTTAAGCACGCCTCCGTTTAAGTTAAAGTCGAATAAACCGTCCCATTGGGCAAACAGCGTCCTTGGACCGTCTGTGCCGTCTCGGGGAATTTGCTCTGTATTTGGTGACACTCCCGGGACAACCGTAATGCCGCGCCCGGTTCTCAGTGTATCCCAGCGACCGAACTCCCATGTTCCGGTACGCGTTGGGGAGCACTGGTCTTCAAAATAGTGCAACGGGCCGGGAGCACCACTTGGGAATAGCGCGGAATTAACGAGGGGATTAACCAGTTGCGCGCCAACGGCAGTTGAGTTTGGATCAAAAAATACTCGCGTACCCCAGACACCATAAAAGCGTCTTGCTTCAAAAATAAATGGATTTGTTGCGCTGGTTAGCGAAAAGTAAATTGGTACCAGGTTAGGATTTTGAGGTGTACCTATATTGCGATATCCTCTCCAACCTAAAAGCTCATAAACATTAGCTGGGTCAGTAGGAGGTGCAGGCGGATTGGGATGGATTGCGTTGACAGGGAACATTACCCTTCTGTATCCGCTGCCATCCGGCGCAGGCCATGCCGCAGGCCATGTAGCACCTGTTGGACCATTGCCTAGATGGAAATATAAAGGCTCGCCATCTTCCCATATTGCGTATACATTCAGCCTATATCGTGCTAAAGCTTGTACACCTGACAGACCTGGTATTTCTTCACCTACGATTGGTTCATTTGTGGTGCTGTCTAAAAGCGGCAGTGCAGATGTTGCGGTAAGCCACTCCCCACTTCCGTCAGGCTTGGTGTTCCAGCCTGCAAATGACTGCCCTATCGGGTTGCCGCTGATAGGATCTATTTGACTAGCAAGACCTGTAGCCCAAGGATCTGCGGGGTTAGGGCTTGCCGGATTAGGGAAGTCATGGGTAAACACTGCTGCCCCCCAGCCGAGCCCTCCTTGTCCCGTTGGTGTATTGGGTGGAAGCGGAGTTGGGTTGGCTGTGGTTATAAAGTCACTTGGAAACGATGGAGGCATGTGACGATTGCCGCTTATTGTCCAATGGCGGCCATAGGTACCTTCAAAAGCTCTGCCATCAGGAACAACGCTGTCTCGTGAATGATAAAAGAACGGAAGGACAAGCCCGGGGAATGCGTTGGCTGTGTTATGGTTAAACCTAACCGATATACCCCATTGAGTATACGCCTCTATAAACCTTTGCCCATAGTCATCATATTGCCAATATGGAGCCAATTGCCCGTCTATATAATTGCCATTCGGATGAAGACCAAAGTTTTGAGCATCGGCAACAAAAGTGCTTGTGCCATCGGGGCATGCATTAAATGCTGTACCTGTTTGTGAGGTTGTCGCTGCACCTTGTTGTTGTGCAGGTGGAACCCACTTCGTGTTGGGACCGGGGATGTATCCGTTATTAATCCGCCCTTGCCAGTGCCCCCACCACTGCCATGCGTTGGGCATGGGTACAAACCCTGTCCGCCTGAAATATGGGACGTTAATGCCGCCAACACCGGCAGACCAGTCATGTAGCCTATGAGTCGACATACCGGATCCGCTTCCTACCATCCCGGTATGGTTACGCATCGTATTAAAGGTTACAACAGGACGGGTTTGCGCCGGGTGAGGAATAAGATCCATAGGTGTTGGAGGTCTGGGGATTGGAGCTGGCCAAACCCAGTTACTTGTAGCCGGGTTAAACATGGCAAAATCGTGCCCAACTTGGGTTGTATGCCCGTACCCAACATAGCGGTAATTATATCTGTGGTACCTTAGAGGGTTACCGGATTGAACACGATATGCCCCCTGGGGCATAAAGTTAACCCTAACCGCTGGCACCCAGTGGGCATAAACAGTTATATCCTCCGTTACCAGTGTATTGATGGTAAATACCGTGTTTCTATAAAAATTGATACCTCGTTGCTCTAAAAAGTAAGAGCCTCTGTTTACATTGGCATAGTTGGTAGCGGGATTCCACGGGTCGGAGAACCAGCCGATAAATGCGAACCCTGGCTTACGAGGTATTGTTGGTAAGCTTCTGTGATTTTGGCTGGGGGGTGCGTCAGTGTCTGTCATTCTTCCGCCCCATGCACCGCCGGCGGGTACGTCAACTATATGTGGGTCAGATGTATACATTACACCGTCAAGATTAGGCCATGGTGACCACTGGGTATGATGGAAATACCATTCACCTCCCGAAGGTTCGAAGGTGACAAGCACACCGGGATTACGTATCCAGTGGGCAAATACCATTATGCTTTCGGTTACTGGGGTATTTTCGTCAAATGGAGTGCCGCCCATTGCGGCAGGGTTTTGGTCAGGGTTGGCTTGTACCGTCCACCATCCGTTAAAGGTAAAACCGGGTCTGGTGATGTCATTTTCTGCGATAGTTGGATGATTCCCTTCCGGTATATATGGTCTTGGTACCATTTCATCAACGGGAACCCTTGTTAAAACATTGTCATTTTCTATAGGGCAAAAAACAAGTACATAGTCATATGCCCTGTATTGCCGCCCATGGTTGCCAACGGTTAATGTTGTCCCGCCGGGGTATGTTATTGGGATATCCCGGAGGAGAATATGGTTTCCTGTTGCTGGAGAGAGAGGGTTTCCTCCACCATCGGCAAGACGAATAAAGCCTGGGGGCTGTGGGTGTTGGATACCTCCATTAGGATGGAAAATAACTCTATATACCCAAAGTGGGTAGACGCTAATATCTTCTGTTACAGGTGTACGCGCAAAGCCCATTGGTTGCGGAAGATTTGCGGCCCCATGGTCAGACATATGAATGTAGCCGGGAGGAGCCCAGCGGTTGCCGCCGCCGTTTGGTGCCGTCCACCAGCCTTCCAAAGACCTACTGGGCATGGTTACAGCCGGTGCAGAGCGAGGCCATAAAAAGCCAGGATTAATAGGCAGCGGCTGACCTGCACCAAGAGGACGGTTAGAGTCGTTTACACTAAAGCCCATATGAGCTGATCTTGTATATGTGTGCCCCGCGACTTGATTTGCGGGAGGTACAACAAATGTTACAACCGGGGGTACAAGAGATGTCCACCGGGCATGTAATACTGTGGTATTAAAAATGGGGGTGGCACCGGTATGGGGAGTTCCAGCCGGCGGAACCGGAGCATCATACCAGCCCCAGAAGGTATATCCGCCGGGTCTGTCACCGCCGTCTAGAGGTCGTGGCCACACTATGAACGGAGAGTTGCCAAATCCTCTGGCAGCTATTTCGTCAACAGTCCAGCCTACAGGGACATTCTGACGGGGGACAAAGCTATTTATGCTTGTGGGGGTATTATCCGGATCAGTGAATCCTGGGATATGGGTTGTAAAGAATACGGTTGCCCCCCATATCATATAAACATCGGTAATGCCCTGAACTCTTGTATCGCCGTTAAATCCACCTGCGACTCCAGCCCCATCTCTTGCGTCAGGGGTCATAAACCAGCCCAGCTGGTTAAGACCATCGGGATGCAGGATTACACCTAAATCAGGCATATTCGCGTTTCCTACCCAGTGACCGCCTGGATCAGTAAAAGCGGTATTACGCTGGACTGTACGTCCTGTTCCATCATTAAAGTGGAAGGTGACGCGGATACCGATACGCGGGCCGATTAAATAGCCTGACATAGCCTCAACGCATACCTGATAGATGTTGTCGCCATATGCCATGAAACCATAATAATCATCATAGACTTCAAAATCACCTAAATAAATCATCGCGGTGCCGACATCAACATAGTCGTACCAGCAGCGATAATCAGGTGTGTCGCCGATATAAGTTTCATCGTAATAATCTATGTAATCGTAGTGGTACTCGTAGGGATATCCCCCATATCCTTCATATGAAGTATATTGATCATATGCAAGTATCCCTGTTGCTACAATGATCAGTAAAAGAGTAAGCATCCCTACCAACCTGAGTTTTTTCGAGCCTAATATTCGCTTTCTTACGGACATGTTTGCCATCAAGCAACACCCCTTTCAAAAATATTGCCCTTTTTTGTGCGCCGCATTATATCATAGCACATAAGTTGATAATAGTGGTCAAATATAACAAATAAATTACGGTTTTATTACATATTTACAACATAATACAACATAAATCGAGTTTTTTGCAAGTCAAACGCGATCACCTGCCATATTTTTCGACTTTAATTGTCAAAAATCGCAATTACGGTCAGCTGATTATGGTTACCCCTTCAAATTTTATCGGGATGGTTATCCTCGTCTGAAAAATAGTATTGGTATGTAGTCAAATCTGTACTATTGTACTAGTACAGTAATACAGCGATCCCAAAATCACAACCCGCATATAATAAGGAAAATTTGCACTTATTTATGTAAAACGTATATGCTAGCATACCAATAAAACTGCTCCACCCGCCATTGTGAGGATGCCATCGCACGATGTGAAAACAACGAAGCAAGAGTGAAACCTAGTGTTTGATACGTTAGCCCTGATTATAGCTAACTTTAGATTGACAAAAACATGAAAAACGTTGATATTAATGGGTGCAGGAAATCATAATGCATGTTATCAAAGCATATTCTGTGAAAATTTAAACCGAACATGCTTTGAGGATAAATAAATTTCAGAAGAACTCAAATCCAATATTGTAAAGGAGCTTTTCTATGTACGAATGGAACAAGACGCAAAAAATTGCGATAACAGGTATGTTTACCGCAATCATCTTCTTATTAACCTTTCTGGGGATAGGCTTTATCACTATCGGTATTTTCAGACCCACTTTTCTGATGGTACCGGTAGTCATTGGCGCGCTTTTGATGGGGCCTAAGTATGGGGCAGTGCTTGGGTTTATGTTTGGGCTAAGCAGTATGCTGTTTGCTACATTTAACCCTGTTGCTACATCCTTTGTTTTTTCACCTTTCCTCAATGTTCCGGGAACTGACGGCGGCAATTGGTGGGCTTTGGTTGTGGCCTTTGTGCCAAGGATTCTTGTTGGGATAGTGCCCTGGTATGTTTTTGTAGGGCTTCGCAAGCTACTACCTGAGAAGCTGGTTGTAGCCAATTTCGCTATTGCAGGGCTCACAGGGGCTTTGACCAATACACTTCTGGTTTTGCATTTTATTTATTTACTGTTTGGTGATACCTGGAATTTGGCTCGCGCAGAACCTGCACCGGCTGATGCGCTCTATTCTGCCATTTGGGGCATGATCGCCACAAATGGCGTGGTTGAAGCGATAGTGGCGTTTATATTGGTAGCGGCAATTATGGGTGCTTTGGTCGTAGTAATTGATAAAACTACAAGCGTAAATAAGAGGTAGCATATGGTACTCGGCATAGATGTAGGCGGCTCCACGACCAAAATCGTGGGGCTTGCCTCAAAGGAAAATTGTATAGGAATGATGCAGGTCGAGGCCAAGGATCAGCTTACCTCGGCTTTTGGGGCATTTGGGAAGTTTACTGCGGAGTATGGGCTTAAAATGCAGGACATAAGGCAGATAGTCCTTACAGGGGTTGGGGCTAGTTATTTGAATGGTATGTACGATATCCCGACTAAGCGGGTGGATGAGTTTCTTGCCATTGGGCTTGGAGGGCTGCGTATGGCAGGGCTTGACTCAGCCATAATTGTGAGTGTCGGGACTGGCACTGCCCTTGTGCGAGCACATGGTGAGAAAATCACCCATCTTGGAGGCAGCGGGGTGGGGGGCGGCACATTACAAAAACTGGCTGCACGCTTTGCGGGAGCCAGTAGTTTTGATTCTATTATGACACTTGCAGCTCAAGGGGATTTGAGTGCGGTGGATTTGCAGCTTGGAGATATTTCCAGGGAAAAAATCGGGAATCTGCCGCCGGATACTACCGTTTCCAATTTCGGTAATCTTAAAGATAGCGCGACCTCGGCGGATATTGTGCGCGGGCTTATTAATATGATATTTGAAAGCGTTGGGATGATGGCGGTGTTTGCCACTCTGGGTGACAGTATCGCTGATGTGGTGCTAATCGGCTCGTTGTCTATGATTGACCAGGCTCAGGATGTGCTGGACATGCTATCAAAAATGTATCCCATACGCTTTCATTTGCCCAAGGATGCAATTTATGCAACAGCGGTTGGAGCCGCGCTTTCGGAGTTTTAGAACTGTGGTAGATAGGCTGTTTGGGCATTAATTAGCTCCTCTACCATTTTGGATACTGCGGCTTTATCGGAAATATATCCACCTGCCAATATCGCATCTTCAAGGAGCGGTCTATTTCCTGTTAGTGCCGCATCTACCGCCAATTCGAATACATTGATTGCGCGGTTTACATATTTTACGCAGTTTTCTGGAAAATCCAATACATGCATTGGCCTAAAACCGTCTCCTGTGGCGACAGCAGGGAGCTCAAGCACCGCGTCATAAGGTAGATTGGGGACTGCCCCCCTATTAGGCAGATTTGCGGAGAATACCTGTCTGTTGTCTGCTTCTATGGCGTTGATTATCTCCATTAGTTGTTCATGTTCCCCATGCATCTCTCCAAAATAATCATCGGTAAGAGGTTCGGGGGAATTGGCAATATCCGACATGGTCTTGTATATCTTGTCACCATATTCGATTGTGCCTTCGAAAGAAAAGGCATCCACTCCAAGGGTTTTACCAAAGTAAGCTCCGCCTGGGAATCCTTCTACGAAAAATTCAGTCAAATGGCGATCTCCCGGTACGGGATATGCACCATGCGATTCATAAAATGACCATGCGAATGGGTTGTATTTTACGGGTTGCTCTTGGAGCACTTTATTTATTATTGGCGTTGCATCTTCACCTTTGTGGCGCATGTTGTATAGGAAGGTCATATGGTTGACCCCGACTCCGATTGCCTTGAAGTCTTCTCGCTTAAAGCCGCAAAGGTCAGCAACCTCCCACTCACCGGCTGGCACACCGATACATAGGCCCGTAACGGGGAAGCTTCTGGCTTTATATATTGCGCGGCAGATCATAGCCATTGGGTTGGCGTAATTAAAGAACCGCGCGCTCGGGCAGAACTTTATGCAATCATCTATTATGTCAAGCATAGCGGGGATCATGCGCATTGCGCGTGAAATCCCTCCTGGCATTGCCGTGTCACCTACCGGTTGAAATATCCCATATTTACGCGGGATAAAAACATCTTGCTCCCAAGCGCGCCTTCCGCCTACTCCGATGGTGCATACTACATAATCAGCCTCAGGAAGCGCCTCTGCGCGATTTTTTGTGCTCCATACTGTTATGTGACTTGCCTTCTTCGCTTCCAATATTTTTTTCACCAACCGGTGGACAGTGCCTAGTATCTCTTCATCAATATCCACAAGTACCAGTTCCCATGAAAATTTGCCGGGGTTATGAATCAAATCCATAACCACTCCCTGGGTAAACATTGCGCTGCCTGCGCCTATTAATACCATTTTACGTTTCATTGCGTGCCCCTTTCATTATATAAAATATCCAGCAACTCAAGCGGTGACCGAATATACATATCAAATCCCAAATCATCCTCGCGGCAATAGCCATATAGCGCGCCGACTGACAATATGCCATTGGCGCGGGCTGCGTCGTAGTCTTTGTTCATGTCACCTACCATAATATACCCTGCTTTGTCGCCCTCGGCAGTCATTTCTTTAAGCATTTCGGTTTTATCCGGCTGATGACAGGATATTTTTTCGAAGAAATCTGCGATCTTTGCAGCGTTTAATATGCCGTGTACGTGATCGTAATCGCCGGTGCTTGCGATGTTCATCCGTATACGGCGTTTTTTTAGCTCGGCAAGTAGCTCTCGGCAGTCTGGAAAAAGGATATTATCCTTAACCGTAGGCAAAATGCTCAGCTCTATATCTTCTACCTGCTGCCCAGCCGCGAAGACTGTCTCCTGTGGATATTCAGGAAACAGCCGATAATAAAACCCAGGGTTGGCATACCCTATTGCGGATTTTATTGTCTCGGTGTCAAGCACCGGAAGACCAAATGCAGGCATTACCTTTTCAAATGCCGCTGTGGTCAAGATAGCCGAATCGGCTAGAGTGCCGTCTAGGTCAAAAATTACTGTATGAATTTTATTCAACATATTCCCTCCATTCTCTGTTTAGTTTATCATAGCAGGTATAAAACCAACAAAGGAGAAATGTTTATGGATTTGTACACTCAAGCCTATGGCAAAACCAAAGAGTACTTCGAAAGCAAAAACTGCACTTACACCGCCTATGAAATCGCTCATCAGCCTATAATGTGGCGTGCGCTTGCCGTCTATATGAAAGAGGTTGTTCCAAAAATTACCGCTTTTATGAACAGTATACCAGACTTGAAAAACATCCGAGTCATACTCACCGGGGCTGGCAGCTCTGGTTATGTAGGTCGTGCCGTTGGCGGTTTTGTTTCTAAGGCTACAGGTATACGTTGTGAGGGTATTCATACAACGGATGTTGTTTCCGCTCCTGAGACATATCTTTATGCGGATGTACCTACATTGCTTGTTTCCTTTGCACGCTCGGGCAATAGCCCCGAGTCGGTAGGGACCGTGGAATATGCCCGCAAAATTGTCAAAAATCTATACGAACTTGCCATAGTTTGTGATGGAAACAGCCGCCTGAGTGTGGCTACACGCGAAGCGAAAAACGGGCTGCTTCTTGTTATGCCCGAAGGCACAAATGACAAGAGTTTTGCAATGACAAGCAGTGTTTCTACCATGGTTTTAGCGGGTGTCGCTGCTTTTATGTATGGAGAAATACCAAGTCTGGCGGATGATTATTGCTTGCTTGCCGACCATGTAGAAAAGATAATCCCGGAATATGCAAAAGCTGCCACCACATGCGCAGCCTGGGGCTTCGAACGTGCTTGGTATCTAGGAAGCGGTGCGCTCACAGCTTTGTCACATGAAGGCTCTCTCAAAATGATGGAGCTTACCAATGGGGCAGTGGTTTCTGGGCATTCAAATGCCCCTGAGTTCCGCCACGGTCCCAAAACAGTGATTAACCCAAAGACGCTGACGGTGCATATGGTTTCCGATGATGTATTTACCGCAAAATACGACATGGACTTGGTAAATGAGATGTATGGTCAGCGGGACGGCAATAAAATGGTGGTTTTGCATGATGAAGCCACTAAAGTGCAAGCTGACCTTGCTATTCCGTACAAATCATTTAAATATGAGGTTGGAGCGGGGCTTCAGGGGCTTGTTTTTGCCCAGATGCTGTCTATGTATACTTCGCTTCAACTAGGAATTCCAACCGATAATCCTTCACCCTCTGGATTGGTAAACAGGGTTGTGCAAGGGGTTACGGTTTATCCATACTAAAACCATGAGGCTACCGCTCCTGCCGAAGACGGGGGCGGCAAAATAAGGAGGCATGTCATGAGCAAAAAATTCACATTTATAGGTGCGGGTTCGCTTGGTTTTACCCGAGGGCTCGTAAAAGATATCCTTAGCTTTGACGCGTTCAAGGATGCGGAAATTCATCTTATGGATATCCATGAAGGGCGGCTTGAATATTCAAAAAAAGCAGTGCAAAAATTAATTGATGCAGGAAAATACCCAGCAACAGTCCACGCAACCACAGACAGAAGAAAAGCGCTGGAAGGCGCGGACGGCGTGCTTATCACCATTTTGCAAGGGGGGCTGGATGTCTGGCGACATGACATTGAGATTCCCAAAAAATACGGTGTGGATATCTGTGTAGGCGACACCAGAGGGCCTGCCGGGGTATTTCGTTTTTTGCGTACCGCTCCTGTAATGCTGGACATTGTACGTGATGTAGAAGAGTTATGCCAAAATGCAATCGTGCTCAACTACACAAATCCAATGTCAATGCTTGTCGGTTATCTCCAAAGGATGAGCAAAGCCAATATAACCGGGCTATGCCATAGCGTACAAGGCTCAGCAGAGATGCTTGCGGGCTGGATTGGAGCAAAAAAAGGCGAATATACGTATACATGCGCCGGAATCAACCACCAGGCATTCTATTTGGATTTTAAGGTGAACGGACAGGACGCGTATCCACAACTACATGAAAAGATAACAACCGATCCCAAGGTATTAAACGCCGAGCAGGTTCGCAATGAATTGTACCTGCAAATGGGTTATTACCCAACGGAATCCTCCGGTCATGTTTCGGAATATCTGCCATGGTTCAGGAAGCGTAAGGATTTAATTGAAAAATACTGCACCCACGGCACCAATTGGAACCCAGGGGAATATGCATATATCGTCAAAGCATATGAAGAAAGCGGAGCTACATGGGAAAATGCCTTCAAAGAGTTCTTAGCTCAAGATGAGGTTGACCTAGCCCGTGGAGAAGAATATGCATCCAATATTTTCAACGCAGTATTCGGCAGCGGCGAGTCATTTATATTTAATGGTAATCAGCTAAACAATGGGATTATTACCAACTTGCCGGCAAAAGCCTGTGTAGAAACCCCGGTACTCGCGTCCCCGGCAGGGCTGCAAAATATTCATATAGGAGAGCTACCCAGTAATCTAGCAACACTGATAAGCCTATCAGCACAGATAGAAAACATGGTAGTTGACGCGGTAATGGAAGGCAATCCATGGCTGGTATACCAAGCCAATCTGTTTGACCCATTAACGGCGGCTGTACTCTCAATGGCGGAAATCAAGACAATGACTCAGGAGATGCTTGACAAAAATGCTGATTTTCTTAGGTATTTTAAATCCTTGAAAATATAAGTGGTGTAAAGAATCTCGACATTATCAATAATTAGAAACCCTATCGTCATTGCTAGCGGAGCGAAGCAATCCAGCATCATCAAGCATCGCCAGTTTTCTGGATTGCTTCGTCGCTTCGCTCCTCGCAATGACGGGTTGAAATCCTTTAGCTAACCCCAAAAGTGATAGGGTGGTTGTGGTTTGATAGATATGCTGATTTGAGGTGCTTGTATGAATAAAAAAACAGCAATTTTTATGATATCGCTTTTAGTTCTATTTCTTGCAGCATGTAATAACCAAGCGATTGTTTATCACGAAATCGATGCCGTACTTGGCGAAGAGAGCGAGCCCTATATCTTCGAGCTACCTGATTACACAGCAATTCACATCTCAGATGAAATAACAATCACAATCGCTTACGCAACAGATGATTTTTTTGCCATGCACGAAAATTATATCGAATTCTCAGCACGTGGCGGCGACCCTAGGGGTGGCATTGCATTTATGTCAAACGTGCCGGTCAGGAATTTCAGATACATACAAATAAGTGGCGCGGAGATCAGATTTATCGTCGAAAAAGATTTATTTGCTCTTGATGAACTGTTCCCAGAGACACCCCTAATCGTAGATTGGCGAGCAATGGGCTCTGGAGCATACGGTGGTTTTGCTTTTGATGATGAAAATGGAACCACAAGATACGTCGGCTTTAACTACTGCGCTGTAGGTGATAATGCCTTTAGATGGATAGAGTTTGACGGCGGTCTGAGCCTAGAGCCGGAAATCACCGAGCCTATAGAGCTGACAGTTGATGATATCCCTTACGGAGTAGATATTACAGACTTTATACGTGAGCTGGGATATGACTCCTTTGCGGAGCATGAATTTTTACAATGGGGGACATACTGGATTGCTTTGCGGGCAAACGCTGTTATAAGGGATTTGCGTATTATAGATGTGATACCGCACTATGATGCGAGTTTTGATGATGGTTGGCAATTTGAACTGCGATATCGCTCTTCAGAATGGACAAGGATTAAGATCGAACTCTTACCCGGTGAACCATTTGTTATGGCATGGGATGAGAGGGGGCTTACGGAACAGGGGTTTCTTGGTGTGTCATATACGGATGTGGATGGGAGCGAGAGGTTCTTTCTATTGCGCCATGATGGAAGCGTGACATATTTATACGAATTTGAAAATACACCACAAAAATCAGATAGCCCAATGATAACAATAATACGTCCAAGCCCCGAAATTGAGTTGGTTGTTGCATGGTTCGTGGTGTGGTCTGACGATGGGTGGTATTCACGACCCGCAACAGACAGCTTTTTACAGCAGTTTGAGTCATATGCAGAGTTTGATAATCCTTATTCAAACTTTTCAAGTTATGTAGTTTTTAGTGCAAATATGGACTTGTACAATTTTCAGTTTTTCAGGCTAGGGCATGATTTTGGTTCATGTGTTGATGATGAATGGCATCACTTTTATGTAGGTACTATGTTGGGCTTTCAGGATGTGCTACCATTTGGTGAGCCTGTGGTGATACCCTGGCATCCAGGAGGTACATGGCCTCAATTTGGTATTAGCTTTCTGGATGAAACCGGTGAGCGACGTAACTTCACGCTCAATTCCAACGAAGGCAGCGGATTTCCGCCTATGTTTATTTTTGAATTTGTGGATAGGGGATATTGTGTTTATTGCCTTTAAAACCACTTCCCGAGCCTTGCCTTTTTTAGTGCCTCATTTGCAGAATGCCGACTTTTAATTTCACTGTCTACAGAAGCAGTTCGCTTTATAGCTTCATTATACCAAAAATGCAGGTTAACCGGGCCGGTGTAATTGCATGTAAACTCAAGCATATCCGGCATAGCGATTTTCACACGCTCCATAAGGGCTTCCAGTGAATTTGATTCTAATACCAGCCCATATTTATCATCGGAGGCTGCAGTCCATCTTTGGGGCTCATTATCGAAAGTGTAAATAACTGTGCAATCCATATTCTCAACCCTTTCTGTCATTTATGTAGTATTTATCAAAAATGGCTCCCTCGCTATGAAGGAGCCATTTTCTATGCTAGGAAATTGCATTCGCAATTTCGATGCAGCCTGTTGGAAACAAAAGCAGCGGAGCTGTTTTGCTCTGCCGTAAAATTTTTAAGCTTCGGGGAAGATTTTATCTTTGATTGCTTTTAGAAGGTCGTCTGTGCCTGTTGCTGGGTTTGATTCCTCACTTGCAGGGGCTTCTTTTGTGCCTTCCACATATCCCTTTAGCTTATCAACTAGGTTGATGCCGGTTAGTGCTTCCACTGTTTCCGGCAGCTTTGCAACTATATCCGTTACATAACCGGAAATCTTGGATGCGCCGCCTCCTTGCCCGCCGTCTATTACTACTATTTTTTCTGTTCTGGAGAGTGGCTCGGCTATGTTTCCTGCTATCTCCGGTAAACGCTCGATTATCATCTGGCTTACAGCCGCGTCATTGTACTGTTTGAAGGCTTCGGCTTTTTCCATCATTGCTTTTGCTTCTGCTAGCCCTTTGGCCTCTATTGCTTCGGATTCAGCAAGCCCTTGCTGCTTGATGATTTCTGCTTGAGCTAATCCTTGGATTTTTACCGCTTCGGCGCGGGATGCACCGTCTAGCTTTATTGCCTCGGCTTCCGCCTGTGCTCTTGCAATCTGCTCGAATTTGGCGGCTTCGGCTTCTTTCTCGCGGCGATATTTTTCTGCGTCAGCGGATTTGTGTACCGTTGCGGAGAGTTCTCTTTCTTTTCTTATTGCCTCTTGCTCTGCTAGCTCGGTTTCACGCTGCTTTCTCAAGAGCTCTACCTGCATTTCTGTGTCGGTAACTTCTTTTTTGACGATGTTGGCTTGGATTTCGTAGGCTAAGTCCGCTTGAGCCTTTGCGCCTTCGGCTTCTTGACGGAATGCTTGGATGTTAAGCTCTTTCATTTTTGCAGCTTCGGCGATTTGGGTCTCGGCTTGTAGCCTTGCCGCTTCGCCTAGACGGTTGGCTTCGGCGGTTTTTACCGTGGTTTCTTTGCGGGCTTCCGCTTCGGCTATGTCAGCATTTTTCTTAACTTCGGCGATTTGCTTACGACCCAGAGCTTCCAGATAGCCATTGGAATCGCTGATATCCATTACGGTAAAGGCCTTGATTTCCAAGCCCATTTCCGCTAGGTCTCTTGCTGCATTTTCCTGTACCTCGCTGGAGAATTTGTCCTTATCGCGGTAGATTTCTTCTACGGTCATCTTTGCGATGATTTCGCGGAGCTTACCTACCAGGATGTAATTGGCTTGGGTGGAAATTTCCTCGGCCGTTGAGCGTGCGTCACCACGATAAAATTGCTCCACCGCGGAATAAATTGATTCATTGTCGGATTTTACTTTTACAACAGATACGCTGCGTACCGCAATTGCTACGCCTTGGCTGGAGATTGCGTTTTTGATATCCACGGGAATTTTAATATTCTCCAAGGATATAATGTCATACCGCTCCAATAGCGGGATTACAAAGCGACCGCCGCCGGAGATTACCTTTTTCTTACGACCGGTTACAACGGCTGCCTTGTTTTGGGGGACTCGTTTCCACATGGTGAAAATCAGGAAAATGGTTAAGAACACTGCCCCAAGGATGATTAATGCAATGTGTTGAGGTTCCATAACTAATTGCTCCCTTCCCTTTTTTAATTCATATTCGGTATTTCTGCCCGTGTAGTGGTGCTTACGCCCCTTTCCCTCACATAATAGGCATTGTTTTTGATATATGCAATGACCACTTCGGTGTCTTTTTCTATTTTTACTCCATCCTCGCTTTTGGCTGGGCTGGTGACGTATGAGCCGGTTACGTTGTACTTTATTTTTCCATAGCCGCCCTGCGGGATGCCAAGCACTACCATTGCTGACGAACCGATAAGAGATTGCTTGTCATGGGAAGAGGTATGTTCGATTCTTTTGAGTGGTAGAATTACAAAACGGTATAGCAGGAACCCGGCAAAAAGCCCTGCCGCAGCCGCAAAGGGAAAAGCCATATAACTGCCCCACATAGGGGCAAGTATAAGCCCAACACCCCCCGTTACCGCAAGTGCAAGGGCAATAACAACAGGCTTTAAAAAAGCTCCGCCTATCCCTTCGAATGGCAATGCTTCACCGAAAATCAGAGAAAGCACGATAAATCCCATGCCTAAAATGAGTAACGCCAAATACATAAAACCGCCTCCTTCATGTAATGATTATACAATAAAATACGCAAAAAAAGTGATTTTTCTTTCTGATGAAAATTGTGAACTTCGCACAAAAAAGTGGTATGCTAGCATACCGCTTTTTTGTGCAATTTT
>Ga0131853_10013290_pt1 | contig 15086 bp, 9 predicted proteins | sample TergutLab28metaG_FD_92764 | JGI IMG/M metagenome (GOLD analysis project Ga0131853, IMG submission 92764) | Labiotermes labralis P1 segment gut microbial communities from Petit-Saut dam, French Guiana - Lab288 P1 (version 2) (version 2) | ecosystem: Host-associated > Arthropoda: Insects >... | reverse complement strand
AGTCTCACTCTGCACAGCACACAACACACATGCCGCTAGTCTCACTCTGCACAGCACACAACACACATGCCGCTAGTCTCACTCTGCACAGCACACAACACACGTGCCGCTAGTCTCACTCTGCACAGCACACAACACACATGCCGCTCTACGACATGCTGCAACATCACCTAATTCATAGAACGACGTAATTTTGCCGAGTGTTTTGACATAAATATAACTTCAGTTAGGTACAGATAAAGCTCCCTGATGATGGTCATTAAAGACCGAAACACGTAGTAGCGACATTGTTGTGTATTTTAATGTAAATTTAAAACTTTTAACCAAGTTAATAAATAGTCCATTTGTTGGTGAGTGTGTGAACTGCGTAAGGAACAGAGTCCTGTCGAAATTCCGAACGGAACAATCAAGAATGGTTTTCCGAATAAACGCAAAAGTTAGCTGAGACTGTTATTCCCAACCACAATTCAACGAAACTTCTATCCAACCGAATACATAAGTCTACAATCTATATGTTTACATATACACACACAACTAAGTACTGTTCAGGCTCGACTCTCCGGGTACCGATTTTTCGATTTTCCGTTTCTTCTGAGACGATGCGCTGTAGTCAAGGTCGTTTCTATGATGGGTGTAGAATTCTGCTGTCTTCTGTGTTTATAGCTGTTCCTCAGGCCTTACTTAACTTCCTTCCAGCCACTTTCTTACGTATTCTTGGGTATTCTTATGCGTTTTAAGTATTTTAAAGCAAGTCTGCCCTAATAATGAACGCTAAAAGTAAGAAAATTTCTTAATCCGTGCAGTCCGATTTTTTCGGTAAATCGAGGCAGTCTTGGTCCTGGTCATTTCGATGTATCGAGATTCTACTGTATATGCGTATATAATTTAAATATATTTTTATGCAAACACGTAAATGCTGGTTTAGTTTACTCAAATAAAACTTACATAAACAGGCTGAAATGCATACTTATACATGGATATTAGCATACCCTACATAATTCCTTCTGGTAAAGGTACCTGTTAAAAGATACACTGCATAATTTACAGACTCATCTTCAGTTGGTTCTCTCTATTGTAACTGCATTGTCACATTCGATGCTCAAATTCTGGACTTTGTCCATTGTGTCAGTCTGCAAAACCCACGACATTTCGGGGACTGAATTGGCCTCCATCTTCAGGTTCAGACTGTAAACGGGAAAAATCTATACCGATGGGCCCGTTCCATAGAAACATTTCCAGGTCTTGCGCCTTTTTCTGTCTTAAAATTACCTCTTCGTAACAATCCCAGCACAATAGTTTCTCCTTTTTTGCCCGCTCCACCTAAAGAATGATGCAAATCTGTGTTCCGAAAAAAGTTTGTACATTTTAGTCCGACAGGACGGGAAATACCAAACATTTCAGCCACGATAGTTTTGGAATATTGTTGGTTTTAATAACGCACTGGTACGTTGAAAACGTACTTTTCATTAAGTGATACGCTTCAATTTATCAGCTTTTCTCTTCTCTTTTTAACCAAGAGTGTGGGGTTTGTTTCGGATTTGTTAGCTGTTTGATATGCGTGGTACCTCTCAGCGCCGCTGAATGACAACACAGTGTTCTGTTACAGCAATTTGCAAGTTGATCAAGGTTTTCGTGGGAGCCCTTGAACATAGCGAGGGTTCAATTCAGTACGCTCGGAGCTCGACGACGACTTTACATGTTTTCAATTTGAATTTAATATATATGTTAGTTACAATAAAATATAGCAGTTAGTTAAAATAAAATATATCAGTTACAATAAAATATATCTGTTAGTTACAATAAAACGTAGCAGTTAGTTACAATAAAGTATATCAGTTAGTTACAATAAAATGTATCAGTTAGTTACAATAAACTATATCAGTTAGTTACAATAAAATATATCAGTTAGTTACAATAAAATATATCAGTTATTTACAATAAAGTATATCAGTTAGTTACAATCAAGTATATCAGTTAGTTACAATCAAATATATCAGTTAGTTACAATCAAGTATATCAGTTAGTTACAATAAAATATAGCAGTTACAATAAAATATATCAGTTAGTTACAATCAAATATATCAGTTAGTTACAATAAAATATATCAGTTAGTTACAACAAAATAAACAACCAACTAGATGCAACAATAACGGTTTATTGATGATTTCAATCAGCTCAACATGTTTCTGGTGATAATTTCTCCCATCCTCAGGAGCACTAGACTGTGTTTACAGCTTGTGGTACAATGCACCGACGATGCTCCTGAGGCTGGGCGAAATTATCACCAGAAACATGTTGAGCTGATTGAAATCATCAATAAACCGTTATTGTTGCATCTAGTTGGTTATTTTGTTGTATCAGTGACGCACGGTCATAATAACATCAAATCAGTTATTTAATTTGATAAATTACGAAAGACAATGTTGCTTAAAACGTTCCGCACTGTCTTACTGTCAGTTTCGATAACATTTTACGATGCATCGTGCAGTATTAATAATGACAGTATTCTTCCACGACAGTAGAAAGTAAAATGATCTTTACCCACCAGCTGTCCTGAGATGAAGACCTGCTGACAAGCCAGCAACTGAACGACCTCTATGGGTGTCCTAATAACACTTCAGTGATTTAGAGCAATTCAACGTCCGTTCAGATATTCAGCAAGGAGTTTGTTCAGAACTCAAGACATACTTAAATATTATACAAGTTTATAGCCATAAGTACCTACTCGTACTTTGTCATTTACTGTTCAATTTTATTTTTACGAAAACCTACATTCTTAAATACACTTTCTGTAAATACTGAATTTGTCCGGTATCAAAATAAAGATACTTAAGACAGCCACGTTTTTAACATTTGACAATATTCCAAAAATATATATTTCGTTTGGGTTTTAAACTTGGTCTCTCACATTGAGGGAGGAACGTAGGCTGAGGGTGTTTGAGAATAGGGTGTTGAAGAGAATATTTTGGGTGAGGGGGGTGAGGTAAGAGGGGAGTGGAAATGATCAAATCGAGAACAATGAGATAGGCGAGGTATGTAGCACGTACGGTGAAGAGGTGAGGCGTATACGGGGTTTTGGTGGGGAAACCTGAGGGAAAGATGCCACTTTGAAGACCCAAGCGTAGATGGAAGGATAATATTACGATGGATCTTCAGGAAGTGAAATGCGGGGCATGAACTGGATTGGTCTGGCTCAGGATGGGGACGGATGGCAGGATCTTGTAAAGGCGGTAATGAACCTTCGGATTCCATGATGTGTGGGGAATTTCTTGACTAGCTGAGAACCGGTTAGCTTCTCAAGAAGGACTCTGCTCCATGGGGTATGTGAGTGAGTAAGTGCATAAGAAATAATATATTGATATGTTTGCTATCTATCTAGTTTGCAATATTTGAGTATAATATGTAGGCATATATATGATCTATCTCACTACCAAATTTGGAAATTTTCCTCACGAAAGGTAATTTGTGTTTTTTACTTAAAAGAATTAGCACACTTTTCCGATGTCTACGCGTCTAAAACTTATATCATTTCAGGCTCTAAATGCCCCTGGTAATAGTGCGACTCCCACCTCACAAATTTCGCGCGTCCACATGTTGAGATCTTCTGTAAGTCGTTGTGGCCCATTTTAGAAGATATGGAAAGGGCCTTGAGTACTGATGGAATTTAAAGTGAAGGCTATCACAACACCATAAAGAAAGTGTATGAAGACACGCAGTAGGGGACAAAGGATACGAAGTTCAGGCCTTTCTTCACAAAGTCTTCCTTTCCCCTTATTCACGGATGCTATCTTCTTCGATCGTCCTGACATCTTTCAACCAGAAACACCGAAGTCATTACACTAAAAATCAATATGAATATTTTCGTGTCTTTTGATAAGTAATTTTAGTAAATTACACATCGTGTGTCTGTGTTTCCTCCAATCACATTTTCTTCCAAGGTCTTAAAATGTATAAATTGTTCTTTCACAGCTTTCTTCAGTTTTAAAGAACATAACTCCCGCGAAAGGGGATGGTTTTTTGTAATAAGCCATCGGATTTGGTTAAGTGAAGGCTGGCACCAGTTGGGGCACTAAAATAAATTGTGTCTGAAATAAAGGTAAAGCAGACCCATTACAGGCCTGGAGTGGCCCAGAGGGTTCCAGGAAGTTAACGTTCCCAGATTCCTTGACAAAGATACAGGATGGTGGTAAGGTTGTCAACCTTACGCACCGGCCGCCTTTACCCCAGGAAATGCTCCTGGTACTCATTTCTGTTAGAGGCTAAGTCGGCCCCAAGGACACAGTGCGATCGGAAGGATTAGGTCAATAAAAAATTCCAATGACACCATCTGGGATCGAACCAGCGACCTTCCGATTTGTAGCACAGCACCTTAACCACTGTGCCACCGCGGTCCCCCATTGTGTCTGAAATATTGTTTATAAATGTACCATTGCAAACATGACGGCAATAAGAAACTCTGGAGGTAGATCCGACAAATTTGACTTACACAGCGTAATCACAAATTGTAACTGACGTCTTCAGAGTCCAGTAAGTCCAAGACGATTGGATGGACGCATAAAGCTGCTAAAAATGTCGGTAATTGTCAAAAGACCCGGCGTAATAAACCACAGTAATTAAATTATAGACGAAAATGATACTAAGAGACTTGTAGCACTAGAAGGCAAAACAGGAGAAAATTTGGCAGTGGAAGTTGTGCTTGGAAATGCTAGCTGTCTGATTAATGTACACTTGGTTAATCGAGAGTTAAGGTGGTGGGTAATAATTTGTTTATTTAACGACCCTGTCAGTAACTCAACCCATCTAATCTCTGGGATTAAGAATGAAGATAAATGAGTTTAACGGGTTATGGCGAAGTGGATACAATGCTGAGTTATGTCAGACTTTTGACGAGACACACAAGGCCGGGGGTGGAAGACAAGAACAGCCTGGCCACCTCCACAGAACAAATGATACTCAGTACGCAGAAAATTAACTTTTTTCAAACCAGAGGGCACCAAAAAAAACAGAGAGTTTCGAATAAGACCTCCAAATTCTTGGAATTTAAGAATGGAAGGAAAAGAGATGGATAGAAACGTATTTAGAAGGATAAGGGTTACACTGGGCTGTAACACCTGGACGAAGACATGAGAGTGGGAGTCACTTATTATTTTATTTCACTTCTTATGTGCTCAACATGTTTCGGGCATTTATATATCCATCATCAGGAGCTTGCGACTATTCTGTTGAATTACCACATTGGTCGTATTGTTCTTGGTTCGATGTGTGTTGGTGTTTCGGTGTGGTTGGTTGTTCCGTGTTTGAAGCCTGCAACACGGATACCACTCCAACCCAACCACACCGAAACTTCAACACAAATCGAACCAAGAACAATACGACCAATGTGGTAATTCAACAGCACAGTCGCAAGCTCCTGATGATGGATATATTAATGTCCGAAACATGTTGAGAACATAAGACGTGAAATAAAATAGCAAATGACATCAAGCTGGTCTTTTATTCTTCAAGTAATATAGTGAAACGTAGTTTTTAATTTTTTAAATTTAATAATTGTCCAACAAGATGCGACTGTATTCAGTTTATTATATATCTGTAGGCAGCTCTACATGTTTCGGGCGTTGACAACCATCACCAGGGGCTCGTACAGCTGTAATTACATTAAATACCCCTGTAATTACATTAGATACCGAAGACATGATGGTGGGAAAGGAATGATGACTGACAGGAGACAGCCGAATCAATTCTTTGAGGTATGAACCAAAATCGGTGACATTTCATCAAATCAGAGTCCGTATAGACTGCCCTGGGATTGAAACCGAATCTCTACGTTAAGAAGTGAATGACTGAGCTATGGTACTATCTACCCAGTAAAGTATGTAGGCTGCTTCTAATATACTCCGTATGAAGATGTAGCTTATTCATATAATCACTGTACAAAGAAATGTTAAAATTTTGACTGCTGGACTCACTCCACGGTAGCCGTATACAAAAGTGGCTAATTCGGTTTCATGCGGTGTTACTTTGATCTGAGTCCCTGATGATGGTCCCTTGCGGATCGAAGCGGGTGGGACTGTTAAGTTTGATAATGCAATGTGAATATCTAAGGAATACGTTTGTGTATTTTGTTCGTTTGGTGTCGTGGGTCGGTTACTTTTAGACTTCACACACACGAAAACTTGTGGTCTCACGTTCTGGTGAAGAGTGTACAGATGTGATGTGGCAGGCAAGTTGCAAGGTACCGTAACTGCTGTTGCTTGCAACTGCTATTGCTCCGTGTTCGTTTTAATGAAAATGGAAAAAAATTAACATCAAATTGAAATTAATTGTATGTTTATGGTTGCGTGCATCGCTGGTCTATATTAATAATTGTCCAACGAGATGCAACACTAAGCAGTCTATTTATTATTCTGCAAGTTCACTCTACATGTTTCGGATGTCAACCACACCCATCACCAGGAGTACACAAAACTGTAACTACAGCCTCCGGTACTGGTCATATTTTTTGTGCAGCTACCTCCCTCCAACGTGGCCAGGCAAGAGTCAACTTGCAGAATAATAAATATACTGCGTTGTGTTGCGTCTCGTTGGACAATTATTTATATAAATTGAAATGAATTGCATTAGGACAGCAGTCTGTGAATATATCTCAAGAAAAGGAAACGTTTAAGTTACATAAATACATTTTATGCTCCTTATTAAGTCAAAAGCAGAGAAAATATAGAAGCACTTTTCTTTATTTACTACGCTTATAAGGTCTCGACCGGGAGGTAAATTAAATATGAACAGACATTATTGTAGGCCTGTTGATGTAAGAAGCTTCAGTTTAAGCACAAGTCCACACCAGGATTTGATGTTTGTGTGACCGTGCATCATCGATACAATAATATAAACAGCCAACTAAATGCAGCAACAACAGATTTTATTGATAATTACAATCAGCTCAACATATTTCGGGCGATAATTTCGCCCATCCTCAGGAGCACTAGACTGTGTTTACAGCTTGTGGTATAATGCACCGGCGATGCCCGCTGGTGACAGCAGACAGCATCGCCGGTGCTTTACACCACAAGCTGTAAACACATTCTAGTGCTCCTGAGGATGGGCGAAATTATCGCCCGAAACATGTTGAGCTGATTGTAATTATCAATAAAATCTGTTATTGCTGCATCTTGTTGGCTGTTAAATGAAAGCCGAGTATTTTACTAGGGCTGGTTCGTAAGCAACGAGTACAAAATTTTTGTTAGGAAACAATTTCAAAATTGGATTGTCAGATACGATGCGGGGCGTAATAATATTGGCAGAGACCTGCGTAATGTCGGTTTGATTGGATTGGATGTGTTGACGTATCTAACACCAGACTATGGTCCACAGAGCTTGTTTATGCGCGGAGAACAGCGAGTCTCATGTATTGTTGAAATGCCCAGAAACGCAGAGGTGAAGAGACTCGCTCCTGAACAGCAAATGGCCGCACGTCAACGAGGACATGTCACTCAGGAAGATACCGTCAAAAATCCCACTGAACAGAGAGATTTAGGCACCCTCGTTTACAGGAAAAAAATGTAAATGGAAGAGTCAGTGAATACAGTAGAACTGAGGTCGGGCAGACAGCAATAACGGTATTTAAAGTACAATCAATAGGTTATAAATAACTTGGTTCAGACCAGAACATTCAGAGCATAACAAATAGTACAAACGAACTGTAGACTTAGTGATACAGCGTAAGTGTTCTGGTGAAAACCTGCTGTTGCCACCACATCCAATGAAATGTATTTCAAACGCAACTAATAAATTAAGCAGCATTTAATCCACAACTGTACAATCAACAACAGTCACTTGTCATTTTAGGATATGCCTCCTACATGTTTCGGCCTCAACATGGCCAACCTCAGGGAGGTTTCCAACAAAGGAATAAAACAGATGCAGATTCTATTAACCCTTTACCTACTAAAGTGGAGAATATGGTGAGCTCCGAATAATGCTAGCAAAGGGCAGGTGGGATCTAACTCGGCTAAAGATGTTCATATGCGGGGTCAAAACACAACCTTTACAATTAAATTGCTACAAATATTTAATATGCAGACTAATTATAAACACGTTTCATGTAACAGTTTTACATTTCGTGTGAATATCTATCTGTTGTTGCTGACATCTGTATGAACGTATGATCTTCATACTGAGAGAGTTACTTACCTCTTTTCGTCGGTAGGTGATTCCACCATGGTAGAATCTGATTACTCCGTGATCTACCAGGGTACAAGCATTTTCAGACAACACAGAGATAACTCCCTCAGAATGAAGACGACAGACTGATAGGTTTTGACGTTTTACTGATCGTGCATCTCAGTATTTAACCAACTTCATGCACAACGTTTGTTTCACAATAAGTTTTATTTCATGCATCATGAAACAAATGTTGTGCATCAAGTTGGTTAAATACTGAGATAAATAAACTGATAGGTGTTTTACTGCAAGGATAGCTGGATATGCACATGAAGTGTAAAACACTTATAAGAAACGTATTTGTAATTCGTCCATATTTTAAACACGTTTATCAATTTTATTTCAAACATGTTTATTTTCGACTCCACATGTACACAGCTAGAAACAAAATCTACCATATTTATTCCATTATTGGAGACATCCCTGGGGAAGGCCACGTGAAAGCCGAAACACGTAGGAGAAACACCATAAAGCGATTTGCAATTGTGCGATTGAACGCTGTGTAATCACCCTATTGCACGGAATATGGAAAATATTAAATCAACTACTAAAATTATTATTATTATTATTTTAAAAGAAATACATTAGCCTACATATTCGTAAGTGACAAACAAATTTAACGCACAATGCTATAATTTTAGAAGATAAAGTATTATTGTCGCTTGTTGAAATAAGTGGGATTTCATTCTCTTCAAGTGATGTCCTGCTATGGAGTGTATTTCTAGGAATTTCCTACGTCTTTCTTTTATATATAAAAGTATAAACAAACGGATTCCGAGAGATAAGTAAGAGAAACACTGACTGAAATTTCTGGAGAGCGATTAAAGGCTGCTTTAAATCAGCCCTTTAATTTCTGCGCTTCTGGGTCTTTATTGAAGCAAAATAATCTGTAAGAGTCCTGCAAAATTCAAGCCACTAATACACTTTTCTTTATCTTATTGACGTTAGTTTTGTATCACGAACTGAAAACGTGAGCTGAAATCTTCCTTTCACTTCCTTTGGTTTTCTTTAATTTACGTTTTCCTCTCATCCCATCTAATATTTTCTTTCTCGCCTTCCACTTTCGTTCTTTTCCTGTGTTTATTCTTTTCTTCATATTTCTGCTATTTATTGAGATAATCCTACGTCAGTGGGAAGAAACATATTTTATTTTCGGAGCGTCAATTTTATTCAGTTTATGCAGAATTTTCTAAGCCATTAGGTCTATATTCAAACAACTGTCACTCGTGTAGTTAAGAGTTTTCTGTAACAATTGAATTTTATTTCCGATAATTTGCTTTTTAGCAATGCTCTCTTGTAAGGTGAACACAGCACCAATGTATATATTTACCAAACTTTTTTAATGACACAACTTAATTTGTTTAGAAATATGCTTTTTCATTGAATAAAATAAGCACTGTAATGTCAGGGTTACGAATGACCCTCAATGCCAAATTAAAATAGCTCCCCGATTCCAGGAATAATTTTTTTTTCACAAGAATTATTAAGCTCTTGATGATGTCATGATGTTCGACTGACCGGGGTTAATAAATTTCTCCTCATTCCCCAAGCCTGTAAAGAGATAATTTAATTAAGCTACCGGAGTAGCCGCTACAAACACTAGAGGCGACACTGTCCTCAGGGAGTGTAGAGCTAATGTTGATCTAGTGGCGAAACTTGGGATTTGAAAACATGCTGATACTCTATGGTGTATAACCTACGGAGCCGCCGGGCGTCTGTCTCCCTTTACACACTACAGCCATCTCTCTGAACTCGATGTTGCCTGTTTCTCCCATAAAGTCGCTTTGTACCTTTCAAGACTAATTTCATCTGTGACTTTTGTAAAAACTACAATTCACTGTTAGAGCAACTAAAATTTTTATCCATTTAATGTTAATTACTCGTTATATTTAGCATTACGTCAAAAGTACAAAGTTCCACGTTTTACACACACACACCCACAGTGTATTTGTAAGTTTATTACGCTTTTCAGAATAAATATCTATTCAGTCCACGAATAACATCGCTCTTTATAATTGACATAGGATGTACCGTCTGTTGGGATGAGCGGTATGCTGGTGTAAAATTGAATTTCATAGTTCGAAGTTCTGGGGACCGCGGTAGTACAGTAATTAAGGTGCTGTGCTACAAATCAGAAGGTCGCTGGTTCGATTCCAGATGGTATCATTGGAATTTTTCATTGATATAATCCTTCCGATTGCACTATGGCCCTGGGGTCTACTCAGCCTCTAACAGAAATGAGTAGCAGGAGTATTTCCTGGGGGTAAACACGGCCGGTTTGTAAAGCTGACAACCTTACCACCATTCTGGGCCATTGTCACGAAATCTGGGAACCCTCTGGGCACCTCGGGCCTGTAATGGGACTGATTTACCTTTTTTTGTTTCGAAGTTCTGAATATTTAAATAAATTTTTCTTGTAGATCCTTCCTTCATTTTGAGGTATACAAAAGAATACTTACTTACCGAACCTGTCCCTTGCCCCTCTTCACTGCTTAAATTACAAAAAGCACCAGAAGTCTTATTATGCTACTCGGTGTACGAGAAACAGTCACCCCACTATAATGTAGACTCCTTCAGCCTCACCAGGGTTCGTGAGAAGGAGTCATTTGAGTAATGCCGACATTCAATCTGGAGACACGTGGCATAATCCCAAGATAACGCTTTACCTTCACAGTGCAGAACATCTGTGTAAGCCTACTTATTCAGCTGAAGGCTTGTCTGCCTCCATTCTCTAATCATCAACGTCAAACACTCTGTCCTAAGACAGGCCCACAACCTCCTTAAGAGCGAGTTCCTCACAGAGTGCGGTCTAGTGCTTCCTCTCTCGAATTAAGCACTGTGTCTTGTCCTTTCGATCACCACGTAGCTGCTTACACCTTCTTCCTCTCCAATAAATTTCCTTTCCCATCCTTCAACATCGTGTCTTCGAACACATTTATTACTCCAGATGTTACAATTCCAGTTAGTTTTTTTTTTTCCAGAGGAAGCACTTTGTATTTGTTTCTGCTATTGGAAAGAGACTGTAATGTCACCGTGTTTCCTTGTTATTTCCATGTCGAATCCATTCCATACATTTCTTAAAAACTATCAGAAAGATAAATTAAAGGAAGGCTTATTTCAAAGGGTAGATCAAAATACCGTAAGACCTCCTTAGCCAAAGCATCACATTAACGCATCATCCATTAGGAGTCGCAATTGCTATTCCAGTTTCTGAAAAATGCCACAGAATGCGTGCATGTTTAAGCTCTGGTTAATCAGAACGACCTATTTTTTCAGAGAAGAGATGTGGGAACTCCGGGCGCCAGGACAACGTGGCGACTAACCTTGCACGGTGGCAACTGATACTTTTAATGTAAATCCATGGGATGAAAGTTGCTTCCTGTCACCATTCTGGCGGCTAGGAGATTAAGGTGGCTGCTACATTTGGGGAAAGATTATGCACCAATATTTTAGATATACACAAAAAGCAATGTTATATAGTAATTGTGGTGTAACTTATCGTCTGTGTTTCGCATTCTAATGATAGTATTGTCAGACCTAAGGAAGGAAAAGAGCACCGGTGCAGGCACTTTCATATATCAGAACATACGTTGCATGTCACTGGGATAGTGCTGAAGAAAGTTCACAGTTTCGTGTCACGTTCTTTACAATTGAAAATTCTTTTCAAGCTCAAAGTTGCAGGAGTACCGATCTACAATGCAATCTGTAATACACAGGGCTCTAGTTGCTGCTGGATACTAGTCGTTCATACGGAGGCTTTAGGCGGAACTGCACAGTTTCTGTGGTCAGAGGACGTAGACCCTTCAAGAAAGCCACTACTGGCATCCTACTAACTACAGGCCAACATGAACATCGCCATGTCTAATCTGAAGATATATACAGGGTGATTCAGGAGGAATCTACCTTACATCAGGAGAAAGCTCCTTACTACGATGTATATCGGCATAACCATACACACCTATATCCGAAGTTGAACCGTTACGTAGATAATGACGCGAAAAAATGTGGTCTCCTTGCGGTTCTACGTACTGAAATTTTTTAACATGATCCGTATACTGCGCAGGTTCGTCCTTGAGAATAGAGTCAAGCAAGTCACACGGAGCCGAGTGCGCTAAACGATGAAGTACTGGGAAGCCTAAAACTGATTTTTATGAAAGCAGTGAGAAATTTTCTCACTTAATTAATGTCTTTATATCACCCACTTGATAATCAGATGGCAAGCACAGATGCTAACATCACAAGAACTAACAATTCCCTCTCGTTGTAAAGAGCAGACTATGTGGTATTCAGTAAATGCATAACAGTTCTCTTTCTTTGCAACCTATCTCTTCATTACCTCCTTGACCTTTCAAATTCAGGTAGAGGTATTTTTCTGGAGAGGGTACTCAAAGAGGTATTTTTCGTTATACCGATGTAATTACACCTAACGAGTGGGCCGGGTAGCTCAGTCGGTATAGCGACCGACTACGGGCTGGACGGGACAGGATCGAATCCCGGTGGGGACGAGATTTTCCGCCCGTCCAGACCGGCCCTGGAGCCCACCCAGCCTTCTGTACAATGGGTACCGTGTCTTTCCCAGGGGTAAAGTGCGGCCAAGGCGTGCTGCTGACCACTCACCCCCTTCTAGTGCCGCGGTCATGGAACAGTAGAGCTATACCTCTACCCACCTTCTGAGCCACACCGGGCCTGTAACGGGATCACTTTACCTTTTACCTTTTAATTAAACCTAAAGAAGATTTTCCTGAAATACCACAGATTCCTCTTTAAACATCCTCTATGACTTACGCACCTGAAAACGAGTCGTTAAAAATATAAATAAAATCATTTGAACAGCCTGATTCGAAGAAACTTTTTTATCCACTTTGATCCGTTACGAGTTGCCTGTTGTTGGAAAATGTGATTCAGGCCTATATTACCAAGCAAAAACATTTTAGTCAAAATTCAGGTATTTCAGGCACTCCATGTTAGGTACTTCCTTTCAACCCAGTTTCATTCTTCAGTTTTGTGTAATCACAATCCATTTCTTCCCAAACTGGACAAAAGATGTTTTTTGAAAATACAGTCATTCTTTGTGAACCTCAGTTTTAGCCGGAAAGTGTATTTGTTGTTTGTTATACTTCGTTGTGTAGACAAAGCACGTGATCAGACGTCTCACACTTTTGCATGAAGAACCCGAACACTAGCAGGTGATGATGTGATGACGATGCAATTAGAGCGTTATTAACTGTGACGTTCTCATTAAGTTGACATTAGCATGGAGATGAAACCTGTAGAGGAAGAATTCCCTGCTGTGGGATCACATAATTATTTGCCCTTATCTGGGCGCTTGCCAAAAATCATGTGATGTTCAAGATTGGGTACAAAAGTATACAAATTATGTATGATAGAATTAAAAGCATGTTGAATATTACGAATGCGTACTGAGAGAGCTTGATAACGAGCAATAACACTGTCCTTCGCAAAAAGAATTAAATTTATCGAATCACGGAAGGAGGGATAGCATAACTCACACATGGTAGAAACCAGAAAAGCGCAGAAAATATTTCTCAAATGCTGAACTGATGATATCACGTAGAAGACCTAAACTTAGATTGGAAAAATGTTATTAGAGTTTATCCTACAGAAATAAGGCTGGGGGAGTGTTCACTGAATTCATATGATCTACGGTAGGTTCCAGAGACAGGATCTTGACAAGACAGTAATGAAGTTTCTTGTTTCATGAAAGTCTGTGAGTTGCTTCCAACAGAGAGGTCATGATGTATAAACGTAATATTAAGGCATGTTCGCGTAACCATTGTTGCTGTGGAAAAGCAGTAAGTATTACATACTCTGAGAGCATGTCTTTGACGTTAGTTATCCATCATGCAATGCGCATGCGCAGTATTGTATGATTATCTGTGGCCTGTCTGGGTCTACGACAGTTTATTTCATTTTCTCATAAACGGCATGATTTTTGACAAAAAGAAGGTTACTGAACGTAGAATGTGTGTTAAGATTTTTTCTCTACAACTTTTTTCCGAAATATTTCTCGTTCTCAGAAGAAATTAGCGAGACGTTATCATAAACATTAATAAAGAAGTCCTATTACATGCCTGGACATTCCCAGAGGGTTCCAGGAAGTAAAGGATCCCAGATTTCGTGACAACGGCACAGGATGGTGGTAGGTTGTCAGCCTTACGCACCGGCCGCCTTTACCCCCAGGAAATATTTCTGGTACTCATTTCTGTTAGAGGCTGAGTCGACCCCAGGGCCATAGTGCGATCAGAAGAATTTTATATCAATGAAAATTCCACTGACACCAGCTGGGATCGAACCAGCGACCTTCCGATTTGTAGCACAGCACCTTAACCACTGTGCTACCGCGGTCCCACATAAACATTAATAGGTCTACATAAACATTAATAGGTCTACGTGAACATTAATAGGTCTACATAAACATTAATAGGTCTACATAAACAGTAATAGGTCTACGTAAACAGTAATAGGTCTACGTAAACATTAATAGGTCTACATAAACATTAACAGGTCTACATAAACATTAACAGGTCTACATAAACATTAGTAGGTCTACATAAACATTAGTAGGTCTACATAAACATTAATAGGTCTACATAAACATTAGTAGGTCTACATAAACATTAGTAGGTCTACATAAACATTAGTAGGTCTACATAAACATTAATAGGTCTACATAAACATTAATAGGTCTACATAAACATTAATAGGTCTACATAAACATTAGTAGGTCTACATAAACATTAGTAGGTCTACATAAACATTAATAGGTCTACATAAACATTAATAGGTCTACATAAACATTAATAGGTCTACATAAACATTAACAGGTCTACATAAACATTAGTAGGTCT
>Ga0131853_10013289_pt1 | contig 15087 bp, 4 predicted proteins | sample TergutLab28metaG_FD_92764 | JGI IMG/M metagenome (GOLD analysis project Ga0131853, IMG submission 92764) | Labiotermes labralis P1 segment gut microbial communities from Petit-Saut dam, French Guiana - Lab288 P1 (version 2) (version 2) | ecosystem: Host-associated > Arthropoda: Insects >... | reverse complement strand
AATAACTGCGGATGAATAGATGAAAAATTAGCCAAACTAGGCAAAGATGAAATAGTAACTCTAATTGGATGGAATGCTCCCCATGTCCCCCCCCCCCCCCCCCCCCATTTCCCCCCCCCTTCCCCCCTCCCCCCCCCCCCCCCCCCACCCCTCTTTTTTCCCCCCCCCCCCCCCCCCCAGTTTTTAAAACAAAAGTGACAACTTTCCATGCATTTGTGTGAACATTGTCTGGTCCTAGCCAATGGTATTTAGAGCACTTTTGTTAATGGTGGTATATTATGCTTATTTCAGGTTTAAAGCAGGTGACTTCAACACCAAAACACAGTCTCAGGAGAGAAGGTGAGTCAGTTGCTTTTTAAAAATAACTGTGTTTTGCGCTGTGCCACATGAAAACAGTGTGACATGCAGGGAGCTAGTGGTGAGTCAAAGTGCAAAGTTTCAATTCTGATGGTTGTTCTTGAGCGTGAGAATGGCTGGCATGTGAGTAAACTTTTAATGTGGAAAAATGTTTTTTAGAATTCCAGTTGATATTTGGAGTTAGACTTTTTTTCTTTCCAACCTCTGATTACATTTAAGGAATAACGCATGGATAACATGCAAATATGTATTTATGAATACTTTTTTTTTCATTCCCATTGCAAATTGTAGTCAGTTTTGGACACAATCAGGTACTGTAAGTTGACACTGATGTTTTTGAGGAACATGCTGCTTGCATTTTCAGGGTTGGAGTAATTGGATCATTGTTGATGAAGAAGTGATAGGGTGTGGGTATGTTTTTATTACACAGACAGTTTATAAGTAATGTGGCCAAACAAAACCAGAGATAGGGGAGAGGGGGCAGATTTCATTGCAGGACAGTGGTTAATAATGGAAAACTGTCCTCACCCACATCACTTGAGCATCATTGCAGACCCATTTCCATCCAAGCTGAAGATGATTGCAGCATGTGCCTCTTAAGTGTGTCACTTTACAATGTTACATGGTATGAAAACCCAAAAGATCAGTCTCAGCATTTTGTGCCATACAAACTTATACTCCTGTAAATGTGTTCACACCATTCAGTTACACTCTCACATTGTTTACTGTAAATAATATTGAAATTCATTACGGTCTGAATACAGTAATCTTATGTCTGGAATTGAAATGTAATGTGTTGTGTTTTACAAAATGTTGCTCTGTGCTCTGAACAGTGATGTCTCTCTTATGTTCTTTGTGCACTGATGTGTTGGTCATCAGTGATGCATTCATTGGATTAATTCTTATTTCAAGAATGTACTAGAAACATACCAAGTAGTATTTTTTACATTATACACATTACATCTATAGATCTTCCTAGGTATTGTTCCTGGTTTAGAAGATTTGCCTTCCCCTGTATTGAGGGACTACCACTCAGACCATTCAGACCATTCATCTTCAGCTGACGGTCGTGCAAGAAGTTCTCGCAGCTCGTTGAGGTCCAGTCCTGGTGGAAGTCCATTTGGTTCCACACAAATGCTTACAAATGGTGAGGAAATACATGTTATTAGCATAAATCAGTTTGTAATTTGAGTGTGAAATTTTTGCATGCATCAACAATATATTTGGTTATGCTGCACTTCTGTGGATATATGCTAATTCTTGTGCTGTGTCAATTCCAAAATGTATACTTCCCTTTGAAATCGGTTACTGCTGTCTCCTTCAAAGAATTCTGATTCTGAGTTTATGCAGCTGGTCCGGCCTTCCTCCCAGTCCTGATAGCACCACTTAAACTGACTTGGAATTTTGTTTGATGATTAGCAGTTCCAAAATTTTAGGTACATCCTGGAAATTACATCATCAGAGCTGCAATTTCATTCTTGAAAATGGTAAGAAATCACAAGGGAACATATCAGGCAAGTAAGGAGGGTGGGAGACAACAGCTGTGAGCACAGCCATGTTTTTACTGAGCAAATTTGCTGCTGCTTCTACTTGATTAGCAGTTTATGCACAGAATTCAAAATTCTCTGTGTTTAAGTCCTGCTTTAGACTTCACTGGCATGTTCCATAGAAGAGATGTAACCTCTCAGTGAATGCTATCTTGCCAGTCTTTGTTGATGACATTGCAAACTTTCTCTACATTTTTTTCTGTACAGCTGTCCTGGGAATTATATGAATTCTCACCATCTTCAACTGAATTTCCCACATTTGAATAATGAAACACCACTGTCTGTGTTCTCCCCATGACATTTTCACTGAAAGTTCTTTTGAGTATTTCATGCATTTCTGATGCATTTTTTCTAAATCTGAAGAAAGTCATAATACAAATGCATTGTTTCTGCAACTGGGCCATTATAAAATTGCAGAATGCTCTTAACACACCTAAAAGTGACCACTGTTGAGAAGCACTATAGAGAGTTTTGGCAAAACTCACTAGACTGACTGAGAAGACAGTGATGCTACCCAATGACAGAAAACTGTACTATTTGCTATGGTCAGCCTTGGCTGCTAGTTTGGGAGCTTTTGGATGCACCTTGTTTTACTTTAGATTACAGCCTCTTTATTGGTACCATCTGATGCTCCTGTTCATAATCACCACCAGTTCTTTACTGCTGACATAGTGTCAGAATAGCTAAGGGTAGTGTTTTATGTATGGATGTTTACTTAAAATACATAAGTTTGACTTGAAGTAAAAGTATTTTGGCTAGAGAAAACTTCATAATTAGGAGCATATTGCTTCTATACATTACCCAATATTAGGGTGTTATATTAAGGAGGATTAGATGGACAGGGCATTTGGTATGTTTGGGAGAGAAGAGAAACACGTAGTGTTCTAGTGGGAAGACCTGAAAGAAAGAAAGCATTTGGAAGACTAGATGTAGGTAGTAGGATACTGTTAAATGTGAATCTTATGCGTATTGGACCGTGCCTCATCTCGGTATTTGAATAAAGGTTGACCAACTACATGACACTTGCCTTATTATATATTGCTCAACATGTTTCATACGCTAATACGTCCATCTTCAGGAGCTAGCGAGTACTTGTAGTGTTGTGTAGGCTGACTTGAGGCGTGATGGTGTTATGTAGCGGGATTGTCTGTTGGTGATGTGGTATTTACAAGTGGTTCAGCCTACACTCGGATACCACATCACCAACAGACAATCCCGCTACATAACACCAGCACGCCTCAAGTCAGCCTACACAACACTACAAGTACTCGCTAGCTCCTGAAGATGGACGTGTTAACATCTGAAACATGTTGAGCAATATATAATAAAGCAAGTGTCATCTAGTTGGTCAGCCTTTATTCAAACTGTTAACCTTTATCCGACGAACGCACCCGATCCTTTTAAGTCGGTATCTTACGAACGCACCAAGTGGGTGCGCTGTGGCCATTTAAATGCCCCGCACAGTCATATACAGGCTTAGTATTATAGCCCCACACGTTTTCTCCACATTATATAATGTTTTGTGGTCAGATTCACGCTCTGGCCACTTTACCAAATTTTGTACATATGCACGTCATGAATAGCAGTTTATAGACACCTGTAATTTTTTGGAAGCCTCCTCTGTTTGTTTTCATGCTAACCCACTGACTCATTTCCTTATGGAGAAATGTTTTGCACTGGATCTTATCTCGTTCGCCCAGCACTTGCGGAGACCCCACGCATATCACTGTGAAGCTTTGTTCACTCTGCCAAGAGTTGCTGTTACAGGAAGTCTCTTCCTGAAGGCGTGCTTCGTATAAGAATTTTTTTCTGTGTATCCCGCTCTACGTCACTTGGCGACATAGTTTACTGGCCGTGATACTGTACTCAAAACAAGAAACCATAGGAAAACAAGTATAACAACACTGAATTACACAAATGTTAAATGCTGAAGTCAAATAGGCAAAGTGAGCTAGATTATGCAAAATGGTACTACTAACAACTGCAGACCATAGTTCTAGGGTCTGCCACATTACTGTTTGAGCCTCCCCCTCATCCTGCATTCCCTACTTGGTCAAGGCATTTTGAGAGTTCGTAAGTATAATTTCAGTTGTAAAGGTACTTATCAGTATGGACAGGTTACCTGTACTGTCTATTCCAAAACCCCATGTTCTTCTGGTATTTTTTCCTCAGAAGTAGTCATTGTAGGAATATTGTAGGTCAGAACCTAGAATTCTGAATGACTGAGCAGTAAAATGACTCTTTGCAGAATGATGCATCCAATAGGATTGTACATTATTTATACAGGAAATATATAAGGACCAGAAAAAATTAACAGGACTTGCAGGAAAACAGTGCTTAGAGGAACTTCGGATTGAGGCATCACTTTAATGAACCTCAGGTATCCTGAAATTCAGGGAATTTATTGACTAAGACACATGACTTTTCTGAGTTTTTTGCACTTCCTGTGCCTTGAAATTGTGTTTTACCTCCTTCAGTCCTTTGCCTTATATCTTTTCCATTGATCGCAGAATATTTGTTGTGTGAATTTTTTTTGCCCTAACTGTAAGTAGAATGTAAAAGCCATTTTAAAACTGAAATCTTAAAGTTTTTAACTTGACTGATGCATGTTGGTGTGTACTAGCATGCTCATGGTCATGTTTTAACCCTATTAAGTGTGAAATTAATCTAAATAATATTTAAAAATTTCATTTCTGCCTCATAGAAAGTATTGCATCTCCACTGCAAATACCAGTGATTTAATTCTGTTTAGAGAAATAATGTTGTTTAGTCTGAAAATCATACATTAGACACGCTGTGGATGATATGCAGAGGCTTGAATTGTAAAGCAAGTGGTACAAATCAATACCACTATCCTTTAAAGGGTTAAAATTTTAGTATGTCTGTTGTCAATTTACCATTTGATTAAAAATACTGTTGGTTGCATTCGAGTTGGAATACCAAATAATTTCTGTAACTTTGAAACGATAAAAGGCATAACTTTAATTTGTGGGGTTTAGTTGCTGCAACTTTGTGTGTTCCAAAATGTTGGAGTAGCATCAGCATGGAAACACCCTAACACATGAAGCTGTACATTATTCACGGGCTGAAAAAACTAAGAAGAACAAAAAAATATTGTTCTCATGTGGAGAATGTGAGAATGTCTTTGTGGAACTTTGGCTTCTCATGCTTCCATTGTTTACCCCCCAAATGACAGAGGAATGAGTATGGTGCATTGGTAGAATGTTTATGGATGGGAGAACACCGAAGTACTTGGAGAAGTAGCCTGTCCCACTGCCCCTTTTTCACCACTAGTCCTATGTGAGCTGCCCTGGGATAATACCTGAGCCTTCATGATAAGAGACCAGTACTAACCACTGAGCTATGGCATGAACAAGTAGCTCTGTTTCCACAGAAGGCTGTTGTATAAATTATGTATTGGATTTGAGAGGTAAGTATATGTTATTTGCACTGGGCTGTAGCTATAGAAGTGCATCTGCTTTTGCCATCATAGCATGTGTTATTTGTTCAGTTCCAGAAAATGTCCCTTGTAATGCAGTAGTTGGTTTGCCGAGGAGAGAATTGAAACTGATCCCTGCAGGGACACAGGAGATCCCTAAACCACAGGTATGAGTCCTAAATCCTTTCTCCTCTTATTTAATATGATTTAGATGGTGGTCGTGTTTATAGGGGATGTTTCCTTTTTGGGTGTATTGTCAATATTTTACTCAGTGACCATTATCTTATCCCTTCAGTAATGTCACCTGACTTTGACACAAACCACTTCATCCCTGAAGGTGCAGGCAGTATGTTTTCCTCCAACACTGGCACCGTCACACTCCCTTACCTACCACCCATGCTCTTCCAGCAACTAAATGTGAGGAGTGGGAAGGGACACAGAATTAGTTTTCTGTTTCCTGGTGGCTTTCACACAGTCCTGCCTCATCTCTTCCCTTTCTATATATCTTGCTCCATTTTTTAGCATGTTCACAAAATTGTGAAAAGCAACTATTAACTTCATCATGTCTGTCCATCCATCTGTCCACATGGAACAGCTCAGCTCCCACTGGATGGATTTTCATGAAATTTGATATTTGAGTATTTTTTGAAAATATGTCAAGAAAATTCAAGTTTCATTAAAATGTGACAGAAATAACATGCACTTTATGTGATAACCAACATACCTTTATGATATCTCACTAAATTCTTCTCAAAATGAAAACTGTTTCAAGCAAAAGCTGTAGAGAAAATCAGTCCATGTATTTTTTGTTCAATAAATGTTGTCCAAAAATTGTGCCATTTTGAGATAATGTGGAAAAATATCATAGAGCCAGACATGTCACTGGTGACGAATAGTATGTCACAGAAAAGATGTGATTTTCATGCCGGCTAACAAAGGTAAGAATGCACACACACACCCATAATATTTAACATCCATTATTGATAACAGCAGTATGAAATATTTGTAGCTCAACGACAGTGCAAAGGGAACCCATTAATGTATTTCCATGGCAACACTGAACACTTTTATTTTGTTGATAGCTACATCTATGCCGACAGCAGTAAAAAAGGGAAGGTACTAGTGCGTTTCCATGGCAGCAATAGCTACGTGAATGTGCCACAATATAACATACCTACATTATCTTGTTTTCTGCAGAGAACCTACCCTGCTATCCTGAAGGTAGAGGTAGTAGGTTGTTCTGAAGTGTTTGTAACTAGCTACCAGAAGACAGCAGTCTTCAAAATTCCTGCTCTAAGAACCTCAATTCTCACCCCAAAACAGGACCCGTATCATCATTAACTCACCATGAAAGCCTGCAGTCATTACATGACAGTCTTGTTTTGGAGAAAATTTACGTAATTAATGCAGTGGCAGTATTACAGAATTATTTGTATTTTGAACAGCTCAAAATTCAACTTAAATCAGTTTCATAAGAAATTCCATTCCAGTAAAAATACTTTCACTTTTATTAGGAGCCACATAGTGGTTGAAACATATAGCCACACATGTGTATTACATAGAAAACTAGTTGTGTTGATGGTAATTGATAATTATTTTGTAAGTGGTATAACAAAGTAAACTTGCTTCTATCAGTATCTATAAATATTCACTATCACAGCCAACTCACTTGTAAATATTTACAAGTAAGTTGGTTTTGATTGTGAATATTTATAGATATTGTATTTGCAACACCAATTGGGATGTTTCATATAAAATTTGCTTCTATCACATTGTACTAAAAGTTCAGATACAGTAACCAGTAATATCTTAAAAAGCTGTCCAATTAAAATGCTTCTTGTGTGCTGCAGTGATTTACTGAGCAAAAAGTAAGGCTGGACCTGTGCTTTCCATGAAAATATATAGGGGAGTAGAGATGCAACTCCATATTTTGGGCTGTTTACTTCTGGGAAAGAATACCTAGCAGACATTGTGTAGGAAGCTGGGTGAGCCCCAGAGGTGGTCTGCATGTTTAGGAGAAGAGACAAATCTTGTATCCCTGCCAGGAATTGAAACCTGAACTGTTAGGCCCATTGCCCAGTGACTGCAGTGTGCATACTGTCCCAAGTGATTCATTGAACAAGTCAGGTCAAGTGATCATGATTCTGAATTTTATTTGGTAGGTGCCTGGTTTGAAACTTGGGTGGGCCATGTACCTAGCATTCATGTTTTTCCTCTGCTTCTCAAGGCAACTACCAGGATAGTAACTTACTAGTTGAGACTGCTTCAGTTCATAACCTCTTCAATTCATTTTTCACTGCCCATTCTACTGTTCTAACTGGCCTAAATTGTTGACAGTTGTTAAGTGAACTTAAATAAATAAACAAATTTTCTTCCTGCACAATCGTATCTCCCCATGCAGACATGTAAATCGAATTTGTACAGCACTGGCAAAGAAAGAATCAGGTCTCTGTGAAGTACATGTGCATCAGATTAACACAAGTTGCTTCTGGCTGCACAAGGTTATTAAAAGGCATGATGGTGTATGAATCTACCCTGTTGAATGTATGAATGTTTCTTATAACACTTGTACATGACGGTGAAGTTTCTGCATTTTACTCCTTAAATTCATTACACCTGTAGCACAGGATGAGAGAGTCAGGTAAAATTACAAAATATGTATATACATATACAATAATAATTAATTTCAAGTCAGTTTATTAATGCTGTGGTACTAAAAGTCAACTGGATTTGACATGCACATTGATGCTGAGAACACAAAAGTGTATTAATGTTGTCATCAAGATACGTGAAGTATGTGGTGGCCATTTATATCCTGGGTCTTGCGGAGAGTACACTGGGCACTTAATTCTGGCAGGTAAAGGTTAGTGTGCAGGGTTAATAGCACAGTACCATGTATGAAACCAGCATAATTACATAAATACACAAATACACAGATTTGTCAACAAAGAAAGAAAGACAGGCACAAGGTGAGAAAAGTGTGAGTGATGACTCAGCACACTATAAAATATTGTCCGATTCTGGTGCACTTCAATTGCATGTGCAGAAACAAGTTAAGAAATATGAAACAATTTCACAATAAATTGAAAGAAAGAAGGGGGAAAAATTGATAACATGAGCTGAGTTTAGGTGCTGACTGGACAAAGAGAGAAGTTTTATCACATTACTTGATAAATGACGCAATAATTTACACTTGGTGACCAAGTAGTCAGTGACCATTAAATCTGTTGTAAACGAATGATTGATTTTTATTACTATATCAATGTCCCTGCAGACCAAGTGGGCTCCTTTTACACATCAACCTGAAGGACATTTTTTAATGTAACAAAATATGGAGGAGTATCTAACATTACAAGTGAGTACTTGGGAGACTTTGGTTGTTGAAAAGCGATGGACAAGTTTTCAGGCCTGTTTAAACTTTTTTTTTTTTAAGTGTACAATGAAGGTTATTTCTTCTGACCTGGATTGTATGAAGTGGGTCATCATAGCTAAAATTTTCATGATAAGCAACAGTTACAGCATAGAGGTGCAAATTTCTGCTGGACACATTCAAACTTTTTGGTGTTGCTGGATGTAATAGAATATGCAGCAGCTGGAGCATATTCAAGTTCGGGTCTAATTCGGGTGAAATACAGAAATAACAACAATCATTGGTGGAAACAGCAACATTGATGGTGGTGGTGACAGAGATAATATGTGAAATTCAAGGTCATAGTGTCATTGACAATTCAAGTTTTCTGGAATGTGATGCTGTGTCATTGTGTTTGTAGTTCCCATGTTTCAAAGGATTGTAGTGACTTTATCTTCATTGTCAAGTAGTCCAAGACCAATTTCTTCTTGTGCTTTATCCTTTTCATTTCTTTATCTCCTTCGCTCCTTTCTCACATTCCTTTCATATCCTTTTCATTTGTTTGTCGTATTGTCATTCTTTGCCCTGTATCCTAGCTGTGATGTGTTTGGTTCTCCCCAAGTGTAACGTTTTGACAGTTTATATGTAGATTGCAAGAATGACAGGACATGAGTCACTGAACTTAAGTGCTGATAAAGGTGCCTTTACTGAAAATAAACTTAACATGATATGATTTTATGTGTTGTTCCCTCATCCTCCTACACATATTTTAAACTTCAGGTGGCAGCGAAATCCATGGAACCAGTGCAGGGAGGCCACAGTCGAGGCACATCAACGCTGAGGCCTCCAGCTATGAGATTACAAGGTGGCATTGCAGGGACCATCAGGGTGTTATCACAAGGAAGAGGCAGTAACATTCCTCGACCAGCATCTCGAATTCCTCCACCTAGGATAAGGTAAAAGTGTTACATGTCATTCAAATACTAATACTGTGATGCAGCATTACATGTTATGTGTACAATGTGCAGTGGGAGATGTGACGTTCACATAGTGGTACCTGTGGAGATTACTGTCCACTGAGATGTGACAGTTTGTAATTTAGTAGGTGCATACCAGTGTTTTGTTAAAATGTGCCTCCATCTGGTGGCAGAAGGGTCAGTCTTTCTTATCTCTGCTGAAGATAGATATAGCACATTCTCTGGAAATAGAAGACCCCATACTCAGAAGACATTTATGCTTATCTACGCGTACATGGTTTCACATCCCAGAAGACCATAATCTTGTTGCTCACCACTGTTGAGAACCTCAGATCAGACAACTTGAAATTTTAATATCTAATGCGTGTGTATTTCATGAGGAGCTGTGTTATTCGGTCATGAACAAATTAAATGTTTACACATGTTAAATATGCAGGACGACAACATACTCGTCTCAGCCAGCTAGCAAGACAAACTGGATGGATGGTTGTTACTGATAGTGGTCCAGTTCAACTCCCCACACCACAGTGCCTACTGATATACTTTTGTACTCATAAACAGCTAGCCACAATAGTGCCAACTGACCGCTATTTACTGATACAGTAAAGTATTTTAATAGAATTAAGAGGTAGAAAGGAATTTCAGCATAGTAAAAGACAGTAGAATGCAAATTCTTAAGGTATTTAATGTCGGAGTGTGGCAGTGATTAACACATGTAGAATAAGAAATGAAGCTTCTGTACTCTCTATTTAGGTTTTGGTAAGAAAACTGTTGGAAAGAGTTCTGGTTCAAAAGAAACATTGTTTGTATTTACAGTGTTCACAGAGCATTGCCTTTTAAACTAATATTAAAATAAATAGCAAATACATACATGCATGTGTGTGTGTTTATGTATATACAGAATTCACCCAGCATTGCCTTTTAAACTAGTATTAAAATACATACTGAATAGATAAAATGTGTGTGTGTGTGTGTGTACACACGCTGTATAGTTCTTCTCAAACTCTTTTTATTATGTACATACAAACACACACACACCACAAATTTGGGTCATTGACTAATCTGTAATCTCTCTTACTATATAATGTAGCATGAGAATAATGACATTTATGATTCTATCACAAATTGTGAGGATTGGTTGTTCTATTAACATTATACATCAAAGCTTCAACAGCTATTGTTATCAGCTCTTATGACATCAAGTTGATTTTTTATAAATAGGTTTAAATACAGATTCCTATGTGTCTTAATTTTTGTCCACTGCACCTCTCTAATGAAACACAGCTTAGCACCTCTATTGTGTAAGAGCACTAGTGGACAAACCTCTCTGTAACATGAGAGTGCAGTGTTCAGTTTTTGGCTACAATTGTATAGTGAGTAACAGAGAAACATTAGGTAAATCTGCTTCTAGCTACCTTCTGATACAACACAAGAAAGCAGAGAAAGTAATATTTACTTGTGCAATGAAATTATAATATCCAGCAGGACATATATTAATGTTGTACATGAAACTAACTTGTGCACATGGTGTAGCAAGATACAAGTGCCTTGTTTTTCTTAGTTTATAAAACTTTGGTGTGGTGCAACACCATGTGTTGTATTTGGACTTAAAGGTGACAACAGTATTAATGTATCAGTTTTAGAGATTTTTAAAAAATGTGGCTTGCATGAAAATAGAGGTTGCAAATCCAATAATTCTCATACTTTTAGAAATATATAAAAGATTTGTATTAATACATATGGGAACATGTGTTTGCTGTTCATTATTTTATTGTTAGGTTAAAAAAATAATACACACAAATATTGGGTGAGTACCGTATGTACACAGTGTCTCATTTGAATCCAAACCCTTCGTAACAGTTTCCTTACTTAGACCCAAATACAGAGAATACAGGTTTCATTTCTTGTCTTACATGTATGGAAAAAGAGAAAAAAGAGTTATATACACCAGTAAAGTGTATAATTCTGTTCATTTATAGAATAACTAATTATTTCATATATTAATGGTGCAGTTTAGTTAGAATGTCAAATGAAGAGAAAAATAAATACTTGACTAGGTTGGCCTTCTTAACAGAACAAACTGTTTATAACATAGCGACCCCACATAAATTTTCGAATGATACATCATTTAACACTTTAACTAGTTATTTCATGTAATAACAGGTGGGATCCCAATAAGGTATGGATTGAGGATCCATTCAACATTGTAACTTACGTCATGGAACAGCGAATTATCAACACTTTAAGTACTTATTTCATAGAATTATGACCCAAAACAAGTTAAAGCATGGCATGAGGAACCATTCAGCATTGGTTAAGGCATAGAAGGAGGAGCCATTCCATACTTTATTCTTTCCCAACCTCATTCAAAGTACAGAATGACCCAGCACCATATACAGCATACAATGAGGAACTATTCCACCCTTTAACAGGTTACTGCATCTAGTCACTAGTGATTACATAGAATATTGGCCAGACCTCAGTTAAAGTACAGAATGACTTATAGCTATGCTTTAACAAGTTACTCCATACAGTATCTAGGTGTTTCATGGACCAACATCTTGATTTCATTTGAAGTATAGAATGATGCAAAAACAGTTGCTGCATGCAGTGAGGAACCATTCCACATTCCATGTAATACAGTAACTAGTCATTTCATAGAATAACATCCTGACCCAAGTTAAAGCACACAATGGGGAACCTTTCATCTATTCAGCTAGTTATTTCATTTAGTAGCAACCTGATACCATTTATAAGCTAACCTAACTGATATGTTAGGTTACATCAGTAACTTTAGTGTAAGCTGGCTTTGGGGCGTTACTGTGTGAAATACCTGGTTAAAGTGTCAAATGGATCCTCACTCCATTTTTTAACTGTGTCAGGTTATTTTTCTCTGAAATGACTAGTTAGAGTGTAGAATGGATCTTCATTATAAGCCTTAATGGAATCTATATCATTATTCTATAAAATAGCTAGTGAAAGTGTTCCATGGTCTGGTATTACATACTTTACCAGCCCATCTTCATTAGTGTAGAAAATAACTGGACATTTCCTGAAATAACAGATTTCACACTGCAAGTGCAAAACACACACACATGCATATAACCTTCACAGCAGACCTTATTTTGTTAATGAATAATGAAAAATGTTGTCCTTTTCTGTTGTTAAATTGCACATAAAGTGCAGTTACTGTGTATTTGATTGTCATGTTTTAATGAGTTTTTAACTCTGAATTATTTTGCTCAGAGACAGCAGTTCAGTGTAATGAAGTTTGTTTTGGATTACATGTTTTACCAACTGGAGAAGAAAATGCGAAATTTGACAGAAAAAAGGCATGTGTTACTGAATTTTGTATTTGTTGATATTTGATACTGAAAGCCTGAATGCAACAAATCATTATTTCAGTGGATTGATACTGTGCTATAGACCATGGGTTCACAAATTTTCCACAAACCTGGGATCCACTTCAAAATTGCAGGCTGCAGCAGGGTGACATGCAGCAAGTTTCATATTAAGGACCAGTAAACGCTGGACGCCACTCTACAAAAGTAATTTGCCTGGCCAACCTGGCTCCTGGGTTTTGTGTGTCCCTTCTGTAGACTCTGTTTATTGTTGAAAGCTTTCCACCTCCTTCCTTGCTGTATTTGTACATATGTCTGTTACTTTTATCATCCTTTTATATGACATTGTGTTGGGAATTTGTCTGTAAATACTGTGAAAAATAATGTTATTGTAAATTAATTGAAGAATTTAAATACATTTTCAAATAAAATATTATTTGTACATTTTAACCCCTGAAGGCTTTATAAATTTTTTATTCTGGTAGCATTCAAGTAAGAAGAATTTTACTATAAATTTGCTGAATATTATCACTTTCTTATTCCTACAGCAGAAATGTGAGGGATTTCAATAAGTAAGTTTTCCTAGGTCATACAAATTAAATGAGAATTCCAACGTTAAGTGTAGATCATGTATTCTACTAAAATATCTTTATTTTTTAGCATAATCCTTGAGCACATTGATTATTTTCCTACTTGCAAGGAGTTTAAAACTTCTTTCTCAGTAGAAATTGGGCTTCTTCATTCACCACCATTCTTGAATAGTTGTTTCCAACTCCATACTGTTGTGCAACCAACAGTCTCCCATGTGTTGCTTCAGCACCCCAATTGATATGTTGCAAGCATGACAGTGCAGCCCCACTTATCACTCAGACACAGAAGTTTTCCATTCATTTCCCTAGGAAGTTCTGGAACATTCACCTTATTGTTTGGGCTGCTGAAGCAACAGATGAAAGGCTGCCAATTCCACAATAATGAGGAAGTGGAAATGGCTAGCTGTGAATGCAGGAGAGTTATTAATACTGTAATGAAATTTTTAAATTTTTACCAAGGTTGGACACATGCAGCAGTGTGTTCAGTTACATTTAACATTCTGATGACTTTTACTTTAAATTTATACTGAACATCGTACTAAAACATTCACTCAAGACTTAAGAGTCTGTGTACCTCCCCTTCCCTTCCACATAAGAACATCAGTGTCAGCCCAAAAGTATGTATGAATTTGGCTGTGACTTGTTCATTTTTGTAGGCAATGTTCTAAATGAATTCCTTTCCCTTTGGTCCTCATGTTTTATGGTTCTGGGATCTCAAACAGTAATTAAGAATTAAAACTGTGGGAGAAAATAGTTATATTTTTCTCATATTGTTAGCTGTTACCTACAGAACAATATAACCCTTCAGGATGGAATGCTTGTCATGTAAACATCACATGTCATGAAGACTGTTCATTGCTTTATTTGAATTGTGGTCTACATATGTATTAAACAATATTTTGTCCTTTGTTAGCACTACTTGAGTAATTATGTGACATATTTTATACTAGTATTGTTATGAACTCTATAAAATTGCATTCTAGGATGCTGAGGTACTGCAGACAGTCACAGAAAGTATATGTACAACTAATATAGAGAACATAGTAAAATATGAAAATTTATTTACATATTTTACATGTTCTCATTTAACTTCGTTCATATTTGTATTAGGATTGGAGAGTTTTGCAAGGTGTTAGTAAACAATGCATGTTTTATGCTTCAGTTGTGTTTTATCTGAAACTTTTTATTGATTCTAACACTCTGAATATTTGCTGTGTTCATTCCTCCTTTTGTGCATGCCTGCATATGTGTGTGTGTGTGTATATATATATATATAAATACAGGGTGTCCCAGGAGGAATGTGCAAGACTTTGGAAGAGTGTTCCTTATGTTAAAGTATACCGATATAACCCAAAACACTTATATCCAAAGTTGAACAGTTACAGAGATAATGGCCAGAGAAGTTTGAAACTTTGACAGCTGTTACACACTTATTGATTACCAAATACATATTAAAACTGGCAGGAATATGTGGTTTCTGTAATGTT
>Ga0131853_10013288_pt1 | contig 15088 bp, 11 predicted proteins | sample TergutLab28metaG_FD_92764 | JGI IMG/M metagenome (GOLD analysis project Ga0131853, IMG submission 92764) | Labiotermes labralis P1 segment gut microbial communities from Petit-Saut dam, French Guiana - Lab288 P1 (version 2) (version 2) | ecosystem: Host-associated > Arthropoda: Insects >... | reverse complement strand
TTCTTCTATAGTCGTTGGTGTTTCTGTTTTGAAGACTTCAGCAATTGTTTTCCAAAACCGGTTTTGTGGGTGGGCGTAGTAGAAGCCCATATTACGGGATTTTGGCGACGGCATTGTGCCAAGGATTAAAACTTTAGAATTGCTGTTATAGATGGGGTTTAGGGTATGTGTTATAGTTTTGCTTTCCATTTTTTATCACCAAGATAAATTTACTACAAGCCTTGCCAAAAGTCCATCTTTGCTAAAACGGTTCATTCATCAGAAACTTTATATATGCACTGTCTATATTTATGCGGTTTTTATTTTTTATTGTCGTACACAAGGTTGCAAAACATCACTCACAATAATATAATTGCAACTATCATAAAGCACAAACGGAGGAATACCAGTGCCAGCCCATATTTTCGTATTAGACGAAACAAACTATAAAATCTGTACAACAAGAGGAATTGTTGGCCTACCAAAAGGCAACACACCCAAAACCCAACACGAACTACTTTCCCGCATGGCAATTATCAAAGATAAGGACCATGTTTTATTTTATGTTACAGAAGCCAAAGAGCTCCGTGGGGTATGGAAAGCAGTTGGCGAGCCTTTTTACGAGGAAACAACCGTGTGGGAAGATGACACCTACCCTATTCGCTTTCGTATAGACTGCACGGAATATAATTTTGCAAACTCTTTACGCCTAAACGATATTTACGACCTAAGAAACTCCGGCAAACTTTGGGCATGGTCGCTGCGCCGCAATAATAATGCTACAAATGCAGCGTTTTCAATACCCAATTCTGAATATGATATCTTGTTTCAGGAATATTTGAAGATAAACCCTTTTGAAATAAATAAAGCCGTAATTATGAAACCATACAATGTTGTAGAACCCAACTTATATGGCCAACTAGCTATGCAAAGTGGTGGAAAAAAGCCATACGAAGCTTCTCTTGTTTCGTTATTGTTTAGAGCCTTGGTTAATGGCGAATTTAAAGATATTTTTGGCAATTATACAGACTATATTAGCTATGTCCCAACAAACCTTGGCACTGAAATGGATGTACTTCTATTCTTCACCAACCCGAAATTGATACACCAGATTATGTCTTACGAAATTATCGAAGTTAAGGCAGATAGGTTTGACAGCAAAGCCTTGCGGCAACTGATAGGATATGAGTCGTGGTTTATACATAATAAAGTTCATGGCGATATGAATATGGTACGGGTTAGTGCAGTTGCCAAGCGTTATGATATGGATGTTATAAACTATGTAAAAAACAGAAAAATATTTGAAGGTAAGGAAATTAAGCTGTTTACTTACGATGTGTCTGATAATGGGAAATTAATGCTGAATAATGTGAATAGTGAAAAAGAGCAATGAGAATAGATACAATCTAACAAAAGCCACTGCAATCAACCAATAATTGCAGTGGCTTTTAGTAATTATTCTGAAAAATATCGTTTACCCCCTGTTACCACAATTCCGTTTCGTGTCAAGAGCGGCAACGATATTATACAATGTTTTGGAGCAATTCACAATATCATTTGCATATACATCTCGGCAAACAGCCACTTGACACACCCCTACAATTATGAAAAAATCAGATAATAGCTAAAAAACTGTCAAAGGAAGTGAATTTTATAATGATTACATACGAAACCCTGCCCACCGGAATAAAAATAGTGGAATATACCCCTTCCCTAGCTCAAGGAATAGCAGAAATGTGGAACTTAAGCGCAGAAGACTGGGGCGGAAGTAACTCCCTGCGTACGGCGGCCCAAATAATATCCCAACATGCAACCGCTTCCAATTTTAACGTATACATTGCTATGGATGGCGAAACTGTTGTTGGCTACTGTAGCTTTGGGCGGTATTTTGGCGACGCTAACACCCTATATATACCCCTCTTAGGTGTGCGGCCAGACTATAAAAATAAAAAGATAGGCAAGGCCCTTGTACTACGCTGCGTACAACGTACAATAGAGCTTGGCTACCCTAGGCTAGATTTATTTACGTGGCCAGGGAACACAGACGCTGTGCCGCTGTACAAAAAGTGCGGTTTTATGTGGGAAGACAGGTCTGACACAACACATCTGGCAAACTTTATCCCCACAATTGTAACCACTCCGCTTTTTGCAGAATTTTTCAAAAAAGCAGACTGGTACGCAAACTCTACTCGTTCTTTGGAAATTGCACCGGACGGGGTAGAGGTTAGCAAATTCGAATTTTTCACATATTCATGGGAAAAAGATGGCGAAAGCCTTGCTGTAGGCTTCGAGCGTACAGGTAGGCAAATGCGTATGATAGAAACTACAGACTACAGAATTGAACTAATGGCTCAAGACCACGAGCTTGCTTTTGGTACGGATTACGACTGCTCTTTTTCCATAGAAAATAAAACAGGTAAGCCACTAAATATTAAAATTACGGGCAAAGAAGATAAAAATATCAAGTTCAACTACAGTAAAGAAGTTGATGTTGTTGGCAATATAACACTTCCCGCTAAGTTTTATGTAGGTGAAACGGACATAGTACAAGATGTGTGGCGTGTCCACCCATGCTTGCTTGCAAGTGTTGAAATTAATGGCCAAACCGTTACATTTGGTATGGGGATAGAAGCAAAATACCCCTTAAATGTGAGTATGTATACAGGTTATATAGTCAGCCAGGTTGGCATGACCGCAGAAGTGCACATAAATATCGAAAGCTCCTTACTAGAGGACGCAAAAATTACAGTAAATATACCGGAAAATCACATTCTGGCTATCAATGGCGAAGCTTTAGTAAAAGAAAACACCTTTACAGTAGATGTTGCTGCAAAAGGCAAAGCAGCTATTGCCGCAATGGCAACAATACTTAGCATAGGGTTTGAGGCAATTAAACTCAACTGCACCGCAATTTTGCAAAACGGTACAAAGTTAGACTTTACAACCCCTTTCGATACTTTTACCCGTGACATGACTCACGCATTTAGCGGGGAAACCACATACAACTATAGCATGTTTAATGGCCCGTGGCGGGTTGACCTAAGCAAACAAGATAATGATGTTACCATTTCCCATTTATTAAACCATGGTTACTGGTGCTGGTTAGATGTGCCTAAGCTTGGCAAACCCTATGATGATGAATTTACAATAATCAAACCAACAGTAAAAATGTACCAGTGCAATACTTCCATGATAATGGAAGCGGAATTTGTATCGGAAAAATTTCCGGGTATAGCTGTTACTCAAGTTTACAACTTATCTGCAACAGGTCTTGTTATGCGTCACAATAAAATAGAAAACCGCTCTAATAGCGCGCAGCATGTAATGCTGCGGGACGGATATGGCATAGGCCTTGGAGGCAATACTGTGTATAGTTACAAAGGGCAAATTACCCGAAATGGCGACTTTCCGAAAGCTGATGGCGGCATTTATGGCTTAAACAGCATAAACCCAGATTATATGGATGAAAACTGGGTTTTTGAAGCATCTGAAGTAAGCCCAAGAGGTTTTTGTTGGCCTGCGGAATACAAGCCAAATATCCAATGGGGCGACAATGTGTCTTTCGAAGTAGACCCGGGAGAGCTTGCACCGGGGCAATGTTTTGAAACTAAGCCTATAGTTTATGTACTTGGGTTGTTCACTAATTTTAATGATTTCCGCAATTATGTACGGCAGATTTACGTTTTAGATAGTAAAATACCTACCCGTTCCGTAGATGTTGTACTGAATGGTTACAATCCGTTTGCTAGCAGTTCGGTAAAACTGGAAGTAATAAATAACCGTGAACAAATTCTTGCCGGTACACTTCTGGTTTCATCTGAAAGCATGCCCGCTCCAATCAGTCAAATTAATCCATTGGAAGAATTGGTGGAGCGCAACACATTCGACATACCTATAAACCCATCCGGAGATATTAAGCTTGTCACATTAGACTTAAACACAGTCGGTTACGAAAAAACCTACAACCGTGCAATATTCACCCCATCCGGCAAAGTAATATGCACGCAAAACGAGACTTTGCACAGTGTTGCCAACGGGGCAATAACATTTAAAGTAGACCCACAGTACGGCAGTACCTGCTACTCCATAACAGACGCAAAGGGCCAAGAATGGCTATTAAACCAATATCCGGAGCACAAACCCTACGGCTGGTGGAACCCGTTCCTTGGCGGCATATACGTAATACCGCCGGGGATGGACAGTGCGTCTGTGCTAAAAGAAAAAACATCTGCTAGTTTTGCAGATATGGCGGACAACTTTGGTAACACATGGCAGGGGGTATGCGCAACACTTGCCATAAACGAGTATACGCCGCTAAAGGGTATTATACTCAAAACCTACTACATGACACTGCCGGGGCTACCTGTTCTTTGCACATTTTATCAAATAGAAAATAACTCGGGTGCATTCCGCTACGATGGTATTGACGTAGAGGCCTACCTTAACCCAGATCCGGACCCCAAAAACGTGCTAGTGGAAGCCATTGCCGAAAACCGTAACGAGTACCGCATGCGCATGGGAACAGTTAATGCAATGCAAACACATTACACAAATATGGCCACTGTCACAAGCTCCAGACAAGAGCGGCTGTATTTATTCCATGGCAATAAAAATAACACAAAAAACAACACTTTTTGGGGAGATAATAAATTCCCTTTGTGTGCTAACTTCTCTATGAATGCACCAATCCCCAATGGGGGAGCATTCACATCCAGCCCGGCATTTTTTGTTATTACAGATAAAATTCTGCCACAGAATTCCCTTAACGATTTAGAACGGGTGAAGTTTTCATGAACTTAAACTATGCACGGGCAGGAAATTCACCTGCCCATGCCGCTGGCGGTTGCTGCAAACGCATTTTACAAGCAGCTTTAGGGCTAATTATTTTAGGCTTTGGCGTTACATTAATGCGTATAATTAACCTAGGTGTAGACCCCTTTGGCGCAATGAACCTTGGTTTTAGCCAGCACACGGGTATTAGTTTTGGTACATTTATATGGATAAGCCACTCTCCAATTTTTTTGGTTATGCTGTGGCGGGCAAGGCGGCTTATTGGAATAGGAACGCTTATGGGCATGTTTCTTGTTGGGTATTCAATTGACTTTTTTTATTTTATTGCGTCATTTACACCTATTTTGGAAGCAGACCTTCACATAAGCATTCGCCTTATTGCTCTTGCACCCACTCTTCTTATCTTTGCATTTGGTATTGCACTTTATATGGAAGCAAATGTAGGCACCGTCCCGTTCGATGCCTGTGGCGTTATAATAGAAGAAGCCACAAAGGGCAAGTTTAAATTTAAATGGGCAAGGGTTATGATGGACGGAATATGTGCGGCTACAGCGTTTTTACTTGGTGCCCCGCTAGGTTTTGCTACCATTCTAACTGTAGTTTGCCTTGGGCCATTAATTAATTTTTTCAGAAAGCGTCTGAGCAACAAAATTAGAAAGAGGACAGAGTGTGAGCACACGAAAGTATGATTTAACAGAAGGACCAATTTTCAAGAAATTAGTAACTCTTTCATTGCCAATTATGGCCACGTCATTCATGCAAATGGCACACAATATAACAAATATGTTTTGGCTCGGGCGGCTTGGCCGTGACTATGTTGCGGCAGCAGGGCTGGCCGGGCAATTTTTGTGGCTTTCCATGGCTTTTATGCTAATGTGCCGCATTGGGGCAGAAATAGGCGTTTCTCAAAACATGGGCAAGGGCAAGCCGGATGAAGCTAAGGAATATGCACAGAGCGGTTTTGTACTGGCTATGTTTGTTGGAGTTATATTTGCTGCAATTGTAGCAATTTTTCGTAGTTACTTAATTTGGTTTTTTAATGTAGATGACCCAGTAGTTGTAGATATTGCAGAGCGTTACTTGTTTGTTGTAGCTTTTTCACTGCCGTTTACTTTTGGGCATTTTGTAATTACAGGAGTGTACGGGGGTTACGGCAATACAAAAATCCCGTTTTATATAAATTCGTTTGCCCTGGCGTTAAACATAGCACTTAGTCCAATTTTAATTTTTGTAATGGGGCTTGGGATTTATGGTGCAGCAATTAGTATGATTGCAGCTAACGCTGTTAACATTGGCTTCAAGCTCTTTGCCATGAAAAAGCTCAAAAGCCGCCCGTTTGAAAAATATGTAATTTTCGCAAAAATAGCATGGGACAAGATTGCCCAAATATTGCGCTGGGGTGTGCCTGTAGCTGTAGAGTCATTCCTGTTTACTACATTGTTTATGGTAGTGTCCCGGCTTATTGCCTCCGAGTTTGGTACGGGAGCTGTAGCTGCACATAGCGTGGCAATGAACATAGAGTCTTTAGCCTTTATGGCGGCTGGTGGTTTTGCTACGGCTATAACTGCTTTTATTGGGCAAAATTTTGGTGCAAAAAAATGGGGACGAATGCGTTCCACCCACCGTATTGCCACAGTTGTTATGGCTGTGTATGGCGTAATTGTTACGGTGGCATTGTTTTCTTTAGCAACGCCTCTTGTATCACTATTTTTAGACGTCCCGGAAGATATTATAATTGGCCGTGATTACCTGCGTATTATTGGCTTGGCGCAATTGCTTTTCTGTATGGAGGGCGTGGCGACAGGTTCTTTCCGGGGGCAAGGGTTAACGTACAAACCTACAATTGTTAGCGTAAGCAGCAATGTGTTGCGGGTTATTGTAACGTATGCACTTGCGGCAACGGCACTTGGTATAACCGGCGTGTGGGTAGGTATTGCCCTAGCCATGACGTTCAGGAGTACTTGGATGCTTATATGGCATTTTGTTTATTCACGTAAAACACCTAAGCTCGACCAAGTTCAACCAGATCAATAAGCGACTCCGTCGCTTCCCGCAGCGCAGCGAGGAAGCGGAGCAGGGCTCTGCCCTGCGTAGCGGCAGGGTTGTAGGGGCAGCGCCCCTACTTATATAGAAGGAGTAAGTATATGACAGATTCAAAAAACATCCGCAACATAGCAATAATTGCCCATGTAGACCATGGCAAAACAACTTTGGTAGACCAGTTCCTATGGCAAAGTGGAGCATTCCGCCAAAACCAAACCATTTCTGAAAGAGTAATGGACTCCGGAGATTTGGAGCGCGAGCGTGGCATTACCATTTTGGCAAAAAACACGTCCGTAACATATAACGGGATAAAAATAAATATCATAGACACCCCCGGCCATGCAGATTTTGGCGGCGAGGTGGAGCGAGTGCTAAAAATGGTAGACGGCGTGGTGCTGGTAGTAGATGCATTTGAAGGCCCAATGCCACAGACAAAGTTTGTACTAAAAAATGCATTAGACTTAGAGCTACCTGTTATCTGCTGCGTTAACAAAACAGATAGACCAGACGCCCGCCCCACAGAGGTTGTAGACGAGGTGCTGGAACTTCTACTAGAGTTAGACGCATCAGATGCACAACTAGATTCCCCTTTCATTTATGCATCTGCTAAAAAAGGTTGGGCAAACCTAATCCCGGAAGATGGCGGGCAAAAAATGGTGCCTCTTTTTGATATGATTATCAACCATATACCCGCCCCAAAAGGAGACCCTGCGGCCAATACACAAGTACTAATTTCCAATATAGACTACAACAACTACATCGGCCGGATTGGTGTGGGCAAAGTAGAAAACGGCACGGTACAAGTTGGCGACGAGGTTGTAATTGTAAACAGCCATGAACCGGAAATGCACAAAACCGTGCGGGTTTCTAAATTATATGAGTTTGACGGGCTGGACAGAGTAGAAGTAGAAACCGCCAGCGTAGGCAGCATTCTTTCCATATCAGGCATCCCGGACATAAAAATAGGTGACACACTTTGTGGCCCCACAAACCCCGTAGCCATACCGTTCAGCAAAATTTCAGAGCCTACAATTTCTATGTTTTTCTTAGTAAACGACAGCCCATTTGCCGGGCAGGACGGTAAATTTTTAACATCTCGCCAAGTACGGGAGCGGTTGTTTAAAGAGCTAAATAACGATGTTAGCCTGCGGGTAGAAGAAACAGAGACTACCGAAAAGTTTAAAGTGTCCGGCCGCGGGGAACTGCATTTGTCTATTTTAATAGAAACTATGCGCCGGGAAGGTTACGAATTTCAGGTATCAAAACCAACAGTGTTGTATAAAGAAGAAAACGGTAAGCGGGAAGAACCCATGGAACTTGCCGCAATAGATGTGCCGGAAGAATTTGCCGGGGTAGTTATACAAAAGCTAAACATCCGCCGTGGGGAGCTTAGGCAAATGACAATAAGCCAAACCGGGTACACCCGCCTGCAGTTTAGCATACCCGCTCGTGGCCTTATTGGATACAGGTCAGAATTTTTGACAGATACCAAAGGCAACGGCATAATTAACACACTTTTCGACGGTTATGCGCCCTTTAAAGGAGAAATTCCAAACCGCCCGCAGGGTTCGCTTATCTCATTTGAAGATGGCGTGGCCGTGCCTTACGGCATGTACAACGCCCAAGAACGTGGCGCACTTTTTATCAGTCCCGGTGCAAAAGTTTATACCGGTATGGTTGTAGGCCGCAACGCCCGCAGTGGGGATATGGAAGTTAATATATGTAAGCAGAAAAAAGCCACCAACTTCCGTGCCGCAGGTGCAGATGAAGCATTGCGGCTAGTGCCTGCGCAAATATTAAGTTTGGAACAGTGCTTAGAATTTATTACAGATGATGAGTTAGTAGAAGTTACGCCGCTCAATTTGCGCATTAGGAAAAAATTGTTAAACGCTACGGACAGGGCTAGGGCAAATAAGGTTAAGGATGCGGATATCTCAAACGGTTACTGAGAGTAACCATTTGAAATAGTTCTTAAACTGCAAAACTAAAGCACCCGTAATGGGCAGATGGGAGATTGGTATGGAAAGAAGCAAAGGCAGTGTTACTGTTCCAGAAGAACTACTGGCTATATTAAAAGACGAACCCGAAGCAAAAGAATTTTTTGATAGTTTAACAGATGGTTACAAACGCGGGTATTGTGATTGGGTTGGTGGTGCAAAACAGCAAGCCACAAAGGAAACAAGAGCTGGTAAAGCGCTGATTATGTTGCAAAATAAGCAGAAGACTTTGAAAACTTGATTATGTATACAGCAGTTTCCTAACACAAAAAAAGGATGCTTCCATAACGGAACATCCTTTTTATGTTAGGAGGTTGCAAGTGAAATTTATTCGTTCGGGTCTACATGATACGTGGTGTAATAATTATACAAATACTCCACAAACCCTTCAGCTATAAGCCGCTCCAGCACTGCATTAAACTCTGCCAAAAGCTCTGTATCTTCTTTATTAAAGGCCATTCCATACTGCTCCGGCCCAAAGAAATCTGGGTCTGAAAAAACTCTTAGCGCACCCGGGTTGTTTGCTACCATACCACGAGCCACAGGAGCATCTACAACAAATGCATCAATACCGCCGTTTAACAGGTCTGTTGTGCCCGGAACGGGGCTGTTGTACCTATTAATTGTTTGGAAAGTTACAAGACCGTCTGCTTGGCCGTCTGTTACAGCGTAGTCGCCGGTGGTGGCAAGCTGTACGCCAACTATCATACCTTCAAGGTCTGCCATAGAGTGGATATTGTCATCCATACGAACTACTACATATTGGCCGGCATTAAAATATGGAATAGTAAAGTTTACTTGCTCTTGCCTGTCTGGGCGAATTGTCATTGCTGCAGCAATAAAGTCTATACTGCGGTTTTGCAGTGCAAGTATTAGCCCGGCAAATTCCTGGTCTTGGATAATTATATCCACATCAAGCTCTTCAGCTATTCTGGAAACTAGGGAAACGTCTATACCTGCGTATTGGCCTATTACGCCCTGGCCACGGTCGGCCACAAATTCGAACGGAAAGAATTGCGCATTTGTTCCCATAATTAATGTACGGCGTGGTGCATCAGCTGCACCGTTGTCATATTCATCCGGGTCATTACTATTACAGGCTGCAAGGGCAAAAGCGAAGAGTGCCAAAATTGCCAAAAGTGTAAATTTGCTAATAAATTTTTTCATGAAAAATTCCTCTTTTCAATTTTTTTGTTGGGCCAAGCCCGTGAAATTAATGCAATATTTTATCCAAAAATGTTTTTGTTCTTTCGTGTGTAGGGTTTTCGAACAATTCGTCCGGCTTGCCCTGCTCCACAATAACTCCTTCGTCCATAAACAAGACACGGCTGCCAACTTCTTTGGCAAAGCCCATTTCGTGGGTAACAACTACCATTGTCAAGCCTTCTTTTGCCAGTTCCCTCATTACCACTAGTACTTCGCCTACCATTTCCGGGTCTAATGCAGATGTAGGCTCGTCAAAAAGCATTACATCCGGCTCCATGGCCAATGCACGGGCAATTGCCACACGCTGCTTTTGCCCACCGGAGAGCTTGCTCGGGTACACTAGTTCTTTTTCCGCAAGCCCGACTTTTTCTAACAAATTGCGGGCGAGCTCTGTTGCTTTTGCATCCGCCATCCCCTTAATTTTTCTTGGGCCAATGGTTATGTTTTCTATTACCGTAAGGTGGGGGAACAAATGAAATTGCTGAAAAACCATCCCCATTTTCTGTCGCACATAGTTTATGTCTGTCTTTTTATCGGTAATGTTTAAGCCGTTAAATATTATCTCTCCGTCAGACGGGGTCTCCAGCCTGTTAAGAGAACGTAAAAATGTGGACTTACCGGAACCGGAAGGCCCAATAACTACAACTTTCTCCCCTTTTCGGATTTCCTCGTTTATGCCACGCAGAACATGGAGCTTGCCAAAACTTACATGTAAATTTTTTACACTTATCACGAGGAATCACCCCCCTTTTTCCTAGAAAACCATGCGGTTCTTTTTTTGAGCTCCGGAGCATCCATGTCGGAAGCACGCAGTTTCTTCTCAAATAAACCTAGCAGGAATGTTAATATAGAAATTAGCACCAGATACATAACCCCTGATACTAGGAACGGCGTGAATTCTAGGGTACGCCCGGCAATTTGCTGAGCTATTCTTGTAACGTCGGAAACGGCTACAAAACCTACGATGGCTGTTTCCTTTATAAGTACAATAAACTCGTTTACAAATGTTGGTATAATGTTTTTTATCGCCTGCGGCATAACGATATACCGCATTGTTTGCGCTCGTGTAAAGCCCAGAGAAAGCCCTGCTTCGGTTTGGCCTTTGTCTATAGACAAAATACCTGCGCGTATAATTTCTGCCACGTATGCGCCGCTGTTTATGCCAAGGGCTACAATGCCTATCCACACACGGTTGCCCCTGAACCCTGCAAATATAATTGCATTAACAAGCAATATTTGCGTAACAGAAGGCGTACCGCGAATTATTCCAAGATATAGAAAAGCAATTGCCCGAAATATTTTGAACTTAGACATTTTAAAGTAAGCAATAATGCTACCAATCAGGAGCCCAAGCAAAACAGCACCTAGGGATATTTGTATTGTAACCAGCATCCCCCGTAAAAACATTTCCCATCGCCCTTGGGATAATGTCCGGACTATAGACTCCCAAAAGTTGTTTGGCATTTGTACTCACCTCCATGCATTACCAACCTCAAACAGAAACGATTCGAGAGTTGATTTATTAATCATCCTTGAATAATTATACATGATTTTTTCCATCCGTCAATAGCATTTGAATAATTATTCAATATTTTTTATATAATTTATGAATATTTATTCACATTGGACTTGCGATATGTAATTGAATAAGATATAATCTACAATATATTCTGAGTATAAACATTTAGGAAAGGAAAATTAAAATGAAAAAAGTAATAATTGTCGGCGCAGCCGGGCGAGATTTCCACAATTTCAACACCTATTACCGCAATAATTCTGCATACCAAGTAGTGGCGTTTACCGCAGCACAAATCCCAGATATTGCAGACCGCAAATACCCTGCCGCACTAGCAGGCAACTTGTATCCAAACGGTATACCAATCTACCCTCAGGAAGAGCTGGAAGCAATTATTCAAGAACTTGGCGCAGATGAATGCGTATTCTCTTACAGCGATGTTTCGTACAACACACTTATGAGTATAAGTGCTAAGGTAAACGCCGCCGGTGCAAATTTCACTTTACTTGGCTATAAGAACACCATGCTAAAAAGCACCAAACCCGTAATTGCTATTGGCGCAGTACGCACAGGTTGCGGAAAAAGCCAAACAACCTGCCGCATAGCAGAAATTCTTATTAAAAACGGCCTTAAGGTTATTGCAGTACGCCACCCAATGCCATATGGAGACTTGGAGGCCCAGAAAGTACAACGCTTTGCCACATTAGAAGATTTAGACACCCACAAATGTACAATTGAAGAGCGGGAAGAATACGAGCCGCACATAATACGTGGCAATGTAATTTATGCCGGTGTAGACTACGAAGCTATTCTTCGTGCAGCGGAAGAAGACCCGGATGGTTGTGACGTTATACTATGGGACGGCGGAAATAACGACTTCCCATTCTACAAACCCGACCTTATGGTTACAGTGGTAGACCCTCACCGGCCGGGGCATGAGCTTTCCTATTACCCGGGGGAAGTTACACTGCGGATTGCGGACGTGGTTGTTATAAACAAAATAGACAGTGCGGATTTTGCAAACATTCAAACAGTCCGGGAAAATATTGAAAAAGTGAACCCAGGAGCTATTGTTATTGATGCCGCTTCGCCGCTTACAGTTAGTAACCCAGATGCGATACGAGGCAAGCGTGTGCTTGTAATAGAAGACGGCCCAACCCTTACCCATGGCGATATGACAATTGGCGCAGGTGTTGTAGCCGCCCGCCGTTTTGGCGCAGCAGAAATTGTTGACCCAAGAGAATACGCAGTGGGTAAATTAGCGGAAACATATAAGGAGTACCCAAATATAGGAAAAGTACTACCGGCTATGGGCTATGGCGACGAGCAAGTAAAAGACCTTGCCGCAACCATAGAAAAAGTCGATTGTGACTCTGTTGTTATAGCCACACCAATTGATTTAGGGCGGATAATAAAAATAAACAAGCCGCATACCCGGGTGGAATACAGCTTGCAAGAAATTGGCCAGCCGGATATGGATGAGGTTTTGAAAGAGTTTATTGCCGGAGTGAAGAAATAAAAATCGGTTGTGAAAAATCCATGTGACTGTTCTTAGCAACCACATGGATTTTTCGCAACTAAGTTCATTTAAACTTGCCTTTTAACGCAGAGTAATAGCCGCTTTAAAGCGAAAATTCTATACATACAATCCTCCACATGCTATAATTTTACTAAATTTGACGCTAATAACAACGGAATATATGTAAAAAAAGGAGTCTAGCATGAGTGGAAAAATAGCAATAATAGGTGCGGGCAGCATAGTGTTTTGCAGCACGCTTTTAAACGATATATTCAACACCAAAGCTTTAGACGGCTTCGAAATTGCGCTAATGTCACCAACATATTCAAAAATAGAACGCATGAAAAATTATGCAAATAAAATAATCCAACAAAATGGGCTAAAAAGCACAGTGTATGCAACTACCGACAGGCGCAACGCATTAAAAGATGCACGATATGTAATTTTACTTTTCCAAGTAGGCGGCATAGAAGCCTTTGGCATGGATTACGAAATTCCAATGAAATACGGCGTAGACCAATGCATTGGCGACTCTTTAGGCCCCGGTGGTGTGTTTAGGCTTTTGCGCAGCACAACTCTTATGCGTGAAATAGACCAAGACATGCAGGACTTATGTCCGGGTGCAATGGTGCTAAACTATGTGAACCCAATGGGCGCACTATGCACCTACCTTGGGCGGTATACCAACATGAACTACGTTGGCCTATGCCATGGCGTACAAACCACAATGGATTTGATCGCAGGCTATACCAACACCCCAAAAGATGAAATAGACTTCACCGCCGCCGGAATAAACCATATGGCATGGTTTTTGGAGCTAAAGCACAAAGGGCAAGACCTATATCCTCTCCTAAAGGAAAATATGGAAAAGCCAGAGTACTTCATAAACGAAAAAGTACGTGGCGAAGTAATGCGCCAATGTGGTTACTTTATGACAGAGTCCACCGGCCATTTATCTGAATACCTGCCGTGGTTTCGTAAAAACAAAAAAGCCCTTGACAGATACTGCAATATGCCAGATTTTGGCGGCGCAACCGGAGCTGCTTACTATTTTAATAAAAAAATTGCAGCAAAATACGAAGCAGAAGACGTATTTGCACTGGAAAGCGGGCAACTTGACCCACGCAGCAAAGAATATTGCTCGTATATACTAGAAGCACTGGAAACAGGCATACCATTTAAACTTAACGGAAACGTCTTAAATAAAGGCTATATACAAAACCTACCTAACGATTGCTGCGTGGAAGTTCCCATATTCGTAGACCAAATGGGGCTTCACCCAACGGTTGCTGGTGTTTTGCCTCCCCATTTAGCGGCCATGAACCAGACTAACATTACAGTGCAATCATTAGCCGCAGATGGTGCATATAATGCCGACCCAGAGCAAGTATTTTGGGCCATAGCTATGGATCCGCTAACAAGTTCCGTACTTACCCTTCAGGAAATACGAGATATGGTTGCAGATATGTTTGAGGCACAAGCGAAGTGGCTACCCGATTTTAAAGGTAAAATGCTCCGCCGTACGGCAAGTATTGCTATACCAGCAGGGACAATTCCCGCAGATGTACCTGTAGACCCTGCACTTGCTATTAGCAATAGGTTTGGGAAATTGTAGAGCTGTGTATACGTTGCACTTAATGAGAAAGCATTATAAAGAAGCATTCCTTTGTGGGGATATGCCTCTTTTGAAAAAACGCTTGCACCATTATTGTGGGTGTGGTATATTAGTCGCTACGTGGAGATTGTATTGTTGGGAAGCTGGTAATCATTACAGTATAAATTAAATAATTTTGTCATAATTAGTACAATTCTCGGAAGTGAAAGACTAGGGGATTAGCGTAGTTGGGAGGATGAGCTGATCGGTAAACACCCCCAAGAGTTATCCTCCGCATTAACGGCAACAAAATTTTCATATATCTTCCGATTGGGAGAATATGGGGGCGTGGCGCAGTTGGGAGGACGAGCTGGTCGGTAAGCACCCCGAAAGTTTACACCCAAATGAATGGCATTCTTCTACCGAGTGAATGGCATTCTGTA
>Ga0131853_10013287_pt1 | contig 15089 bp, 7 predicted proteins | sample TergutLab28metaG_FD_92764 | JGI IMG/M metagenome (GOLD analysis project Ga0131853, IMG submission 92764) | Labiotermes labralis P1 segment gut microbial communities from Petit-Saut dam, French Guiana - Lab288 P1 (version 2) (version 2) | ecosystem: Host-associated > Arthropoda: Insects >... | reverse complement strand
TCCATTTTACTATATTTTCTCCTTTACTCATCTCTTCTAGTTCTCGATTCGTCCGACTTTTCCATTCCCCGTTTTCATATTTAGGACCATATATTCTTCTAAATATTTTCCTTTCAAAAATTATCAGAGCTTGATCTTCTTTCTTCGTCAACGACCACTTGCTGTAGACATTAGTGACAACAACGTAATGTATCGTATGCATAGTTTGAACTGCGTGTGCTTATTTGTTGTCACTATAAACGTCAGTATTTCTTTTCGAAACGTAAGATCACATGCTTCAAATTTCTCAGCTACAGTTGCCGACCATTATCATGTATATAAATAATTATCATCCTGAATTATTGAGCCGGCCGGGAGAGCGTAGACGTTTTAGCAACTTGCACATGCTTGGCGGTAAGGGGTTTGAAACCCGTTGGGGGGGCAAGATATTGTTTATACTCCAAACCCGTCTGTACCGGCCCTCGGGCCCACCTACCCTCATCTAGAGTGGGTTCCGGTGTATTTTCCCTGGAGTATAAAACCTGGGGCTTAGCGTCGACCATTGTACGCCATTCTAGCCCCGCAGGAGAGTGAGTAGAGAGGCATACTGCCACCTGCCATCTGTGTCTGCCGTACTTGGTATGGAGTGACATTTAGGTTTACCGTCATTATAGAAGAGTTCATGTGACAGGTACAGAGTTTATTTAATGCTAATCAACAATAGGCACTTTTTAAATTAATGTTTTAATTCAATTCTTCTTATCTTCTACATGTTTCGAAAATGTTCATCATCAGGAAGACTATATTGTACATGCAGCCTTGCATAAACGCATGGAACACATAACATATAAGCCTACACGTACCATATAGTCTTCCTGATGATGAACATAAGATGTTCGAAGCATGTAGAAGACAAGAAGAATTGAATTAAGCATTAATTAAAGAATGCATTTTGTTGGTTAATATTACGTAATTGTATCACATTGCACGGTACAAAAACATAAATTAACAGCGTTGTTAAATAAACTAAGAACAAGTGAAATAATTGCGGACCTTCTTACACATACTGCACTCAGTCCCAGGCCAAGAAACTTCACATTCAGTCTCCAGCAAAAAGTCAGAAATGTCTGTATTAGCCGACACTTTAATCTGACATTTCGTGACGTTGCTGGCTACTGCACGGTTGTTCATGCGTGCTGGCACATGGAGGGATGGAAGAGCAGCAGTGAGTAGGTCTATAATAAAGAGAAGGGTAGCAGAAGGAATTTGAGAATAGGATGAGAATAATAACATAGAGAAAAGCATGAAGAGGAAAATCACAAAGAAGGCGAAGAGAAGGATGTGGAAAACCAGTACAAGCAGAAGGAGGGTAATAATTTATTTACTTAACATTGAAGGTTTATATTGACCTAATTAGAGTCCTGTTTTAAAGAAGTTGAGAGGCACGAAGAAGACTGTTTGGGGGGGGGGGATACAAAATAATGTAGGATGACGTGCATTGTATTTAAATATATGTGGTGCAGGCCAAAGCAGCAAGCTATGCTCACTGATTTTCAGTGCTTCAGAGGAAATGATTACCTCTATATTCGAAGCAGAACTGTACCTTGAAAATGGGTCTAACTTGCAGATGAAGACAGCAGGTTCGTCTTCAAATGTGTCGTAACACAACTGTCATTCAATTAACAATTATGTTATCAGCAGTGTATCTTTCTGAATGCTTTCTTCTTATCGTCTTCGTTGCGAAGACTATAGCTTACGAGCGTCTGCCTATAGCATAGCCCACAATTACAAAATAGCACTACGATCGATTATCAAGCGCATATTTTTTCTGTTAAACCATTACACTGCTGTGGTGTCTGCCGTCGCGCGAAGCTCTCGGTGTAGTGTTCAATGTCAGGTAAAATAAGGACACTGTAGAGAGCAACTTGCGGGCATCGGACAAATATTATTTATTTATTTAACGACACCTACCGTATTTCAAGTTACGAATGTAGCGTCTATTTACAGGTAGATACAATTTTTAAAGCCTATTGGGTTCTATATCTAAAACCAATAGGTGAATAAAAACGGACCAACTTGATATCACTTGCTTTATTATTTCATTACTTAATGCTCAACATGTTTCGAATGTTAGTACATCCATCCTCAGAAGCTTGCGACTTATTTGTTGAGTTATTTCATGGGTTCTATTGTTCTGGTAACCGGATACAGGCTTCAGCCTGCATCCGGTTACCACACCACCCCAGCCAAACCACACCGTAACACCAACATACATCGAACCAGAGCAATACAACCCATGAAATAACTCAACAAATAAGTCGCAAGCTCCTGAGGATGGATGTACTAACATTCGAAACACGTTGAGCATTAAGTAATGAAATAATAGAGCAAGTGATATCAAGTTGGTATATCTTTATTCACCTATCAAGATGATGCACGATCCAATAAACATAAGATCTAAAACCAAGTTTAACGTTAATCACCTCCGCTGTTTACTTGTATTTATGTGTTCTGCACCTTTATAAGAATAAAGAACCATTATTTCCCCACGCAGAATATGTCTTTCTGGTGGACACAGACTGCGTTCTCCATGCGGTACGACCGGAATAATGATACGTAATTCAAACTTACTATATTCTTCAAAAGCATATCTTTGCTATACCGCATTCCAAAATAAGGTAAATATGCGATTATATGGTGAATATATATGTGTTGCACCTTTTCCTTATTTTAGAAGTGAAAGGCCGAAACATGTAGCTATTTCTAAATAACAGGTAGCTGTTTCATTTATCTACCAACTGATGCACTAGTGAGTTGCCTTTAAAGCAATATTAAAATTTACATTAAAACCGCTCCGAAATGTTTCGGTGTTACAGTTACACCATCATCAGGGAGCGCATTAATTTGTGCTTACTAAAGTTAAAATTGTTAAAATAGTCCATAAAATATATCGGTGTGTGGTTAATACGGTGGTGGTGTGGCTGCATGTACTAGTTCCTTATTAGTGTCTGCATGTTGCACTGTTCGGCAGTAGACTGCATCAGTAGGTAAATAAATAAAACTTTGATAATATCAAGATGAACGGTACTAATGTAAAAAAAAAATCAGGTCGCTATGTTCGACGGCATGTAATGTTTTGTTGTTAAACGTTCCAAAAACACAACGAGATGTACTTAATGTTAATAAAAATCCAACCAGATGCAACAGTATGCAGATATTTATTTACTGCAAAGTCACTCTACAATGTTTCAGGTGTCACAGCACTCATCATCAGGAGTACTAAAAACTGTAACCGCAACCTCCGGTACAGGTCATAATACTGGTACAGCTACTTCCCTCCAACGTGGCCTGATCGGCCACGTTGGAGGGAAGTAGCTGTACACACGAAACATGTAGAGTGACTTTGCAGTAAATAAATATCTGCATACTGTTGCATCTGGTTGGATTTTTATTAACATTGAATTGTGATGCACGGAACCGTGAACTTAAAAAAAAAGATGTACTTAATTTTAAAAATGTTCTTCAAAGATTTAATGAAAAATGAAATGAGCACTATTTGTAAAAGAGCAGTAGTGGTCTGATTTGAATTACTGTTCCCACTTTTACCTGAAGGGACTCAGGGAAAACTCAGCAAAGACAGCCGGGTCGAGATTTGAGTTCCGTAACTCCTGGATACGAATCCGTCGCTCTGCCTCGATCATAACGAAACGTCGTGTTATTATGTGAGTTGCACCAATAATTCAGTCGTTCAGTAGCAGGAAAAATTTGAATAAAATCTCATAATTTGTGTTTTACTAGGCGATTCCTTCCATCAAAAGAGGTAAAATAAAAAGTGAATACTTTAAAATCGATGCTTTGCAGGAGGGCTGAATACAGTCATTTATTATGTGAAGGAGTGATTAGACAACGTCGCTTTAAAAAATGTGCGCCGTATCAGGGAAGTCTGTGTGATCGAATAACACCTCCGTGCTATCTCTCGGAGACACGAGAGTAATTTATTTTTTTTTTGGAAGAAAACAAAACAGTGCCACAAACACAATCATTATTTAACAGAACACCTAAATGGAAAGGAGGGAGAAAAGTAATAAGTACAATGATAGAAGTCATAAAACAAGAGAATTGACGATAGTTTCTTTAAACGAATATGCGTTAGAAAGTTTTCCTTTGTTCTTAGTAAATTTAAAAGCCCTGAACATGTTAATGTGGGGAATGGTTTCGTGTATAATGTATTCATAAAAGAGCTCTTAACTTCTCTTGTAGTACTCGAGCAAGGTTAGAACGACTTTGAGACTATAACAAGTGCTTTGAAAGTTATTTTCACCGTGTAAATATTACGTAATAGGCAGTCTTACTATGTTACTACCTGCTGTGAAACAAGAGTTGAATTTTCGCATTTCCCTTTGTAATACGACTTATACTGGCTGCAAGACTCCAAGACGTTCCTCGTATAACTAATAATTCCTGCCCTCATTACAGTTATTCTGGTTTTATAGAGCAGGATAAATTTGTGTTATCTCGTTACACATTTCTGCGCGTGGTAGATTTTTGTGTGCTCTAATTGACGTGTTGCATCTGCAGGCAGTACTATGCTAACTGTAAAATGAGCAGGCGAAAATAAATGGTAAATAGCTAATGATGAAATGGCTAATTACGGAGATAACCGTGGTTTGTTTAAAGACACCCAATGCAGCAGCACTCGTGCACACATGCTGAGCAAAGCGATTCAACAACGCTTTTGAACGGACGGTAAACCGGACGTGTCTAGAATCAGGAACGTCATGCAGCAGAGCTCCTGCTGCACAACCGTTGCTCAGTTAGCCTTCACTAATTCTTAGTCTATTAAACACGATTATATCCAAAGCATCCGAGTAAGCGCTGTGGTCCACCCAGTCTCCTGTGCGATGCGTTGTGGGGGGGGGGGGCGTTTCTGAGGTAAAACGGCCGGAAGGGATGACGCTGAACACTCATTTTCGACTAGTGGCGTTTTACCTTCAATCCGCCTTACGCCATTACGACGTGCAGCTCCTGAATATTATTAATTTGTTTTTATTGTGTTAATTTTAACATTCATAGGTCCGTGCATCGCTAATATATTCGCGGATTACAACCAACAAGATGGGACGTTTCTCAATTTATTTATTTATGTAAGACGCTCTACATGTTTCAGACGGTTTTTCCGTCCATTATCAGGAGCTCAAAACTGCACATACAACGTCACTGGTAGCTAGCAGCAGCTACCAGTGACGTTGTATGTGCAGTTTTGAGCTCCTGATGATGGACGGAAAAACCGTCTGAAATATGTAGAGCGTCTTACATAAATAAATAAATTGAGAAACGTCTCATCTTGTTGGTTGTACTCTGAGAATTGTGTTATTTAACAAAGTTCTCAGTTGCTTATACACCATAGTGTCAGTCTAAATTATTAAATGATTATGGAGCATTGGAGCAGAACATATCCTAATGCTGATTTGTCCACCACAGATTCCAAGCAGAGTGGCCTTGAATTGAACCCGGGGCTTCGCGACGGGTAACCGGCCACTTATATTCTGTTGCAAGGTAAAGAAGCTGCGAAATAACTCAGCTTTATTCACTGTGCAATGTAGTGCAGATATGTCTCTCATTTGCGACAAGGGTGTCACAACTCAAAATTTGACATTTTTTATTTATTGGTACAGAAAGAAACGTTTGCTGATGGACTTTTAACAGGTATAGTGTCATAATGCAGTTTGCAAAACTAGCCGCTGGAGAGCAGTTGTGTCGTCGTTGCAATCATAGAAAATTATAGCACTTCGAAACCTTTAAAGGTTTCTCATGAAAAATCACTAATTTTGAGTTGTGACACTGTTGTGGCAAACGAGCGATGTGTTATGTTTGCAGTATGTTAATGTTTTAATATATAAAAGCTGAAGGTTACAGGCCCGGTGTGGCCCAGAGTTTGGGTAGTGGTATAGCTCTACTCTTCCATGACCGCAGCACTAGAAGGGGGTGAGTGGTCAGCAGCACGCCCCGGCCGCACTTTACCCCCGAGAAAGACCCGACACCCATCTTACAGGAGGCTAGGTGGGCCCCAGGGCCGGTCTGGACGGGCGGAAAATCTCGTCCCCACGGGAATTCAATCCCGGACTGTCCAGCCCGTAGTCAGTCGCTATACCGTCTGAGCTACCCGGTCCACAATGTTCTCATACACACACATACACATACGCACACACACACACACATAAACACACACACATACACACATACACACACACACACAAACACACAAACACACACACACGCACACACACACGCACACATATCGATGTTATTCTAGCATTCAAAAGGTGTTTTATACCAGTTTTGATGTCTAATTTTATGCTAAATTTCTATTTCATAGTAGCAAACTCTGCCAGTCCTGTTTAGCAGCTAAACCTTAACAAACGTATAATAATTTCACCCGTTTAGATCTGTTATTTTGCCGTGTGCCTAAAAATGGCCTCAGTATAATTCTCATGTCTTGTGACGCAATGTCACGGTACTGGCATAAACGCTTCGCATTAATTGGCATCCTTCGCTTCCAGCTCAAGTTTTAGCGTCCTCCTTGTTTGACTGTTTATTGGTGGAAAACTAAAATTTGCGAAAACGGGATCTGCTGAAAACATTTTTGTCTGATTATTATATTATATTTTATTATATTTTGCTCTCTTCCTTCCTAAACGTACTTTATCCCCCTTAGCCTCAAATATTTTGTCTCCTTATTTCATCAAATACTCACACCCAAGAAACACGTAACGGATAATATATCGGTCCGTATTTAACGTCATTGCCTGTTTCCTTGTTAAACGTTTCATTTTCTCTACAAAATCGGCAACGTTGGATTTTATCTATATGCAAATTAGGGATTTTTTTTAGTTGATTGGGGTTTAAATTTAAATTGAATTTTTTTTGTATAGATTTCCAGTAATACTGTGAGTTTTCAACGCAGTGTCACTGTGAAGTGATTTTGAGCTATTGGGCTTCCAAAATTGAAGGGATTAAAATCTGAGCATTCAGAGTAGCAAAATATTTCACTGCGTATCGGAATTCTTGAAGCTTATGATTTTGTTTATGCGTGTCCTCAAAATCGTACGGAAGGGCTCATAGGCTTTTTTTTTTCGTTTACATGATGTCCATACATAAAAGCGCGAGTTTTCAGGCGCTTTATAATCTTCGCGAAAAGCGCCATTTACCTTCACCATATCCGTCCGTCCGCCTGGTCCTTACGTATCAGTGCCGCTTTCACTAGACGGATTTTCTTAAAATTTTTTATCGAAGACATTTATGAAAATATGTCGATGAAATCCAGACTTGTTCAAAATGTGACAAAAATATTGGCATTTTACGTAAAGACCTAAATATGTGTCATTGTTGCCGGCGACATTAAATAGTCACAGAGCGCTCTCTTCGACTGAAATTGAATCAGACTGTTAGTTCGTCCGTCCGTCTGTCCGCATGTATCAGCGGCCGTTCATTGGAAGGATTTGCTTTAAAGTTGACATTGGGAACTTTAATGCAAATCTGTCGTGAAATTCCAAATTTGGTTAAAATCAGGCAAATTATAGGACATAATACATGAAGGACTGTGTACCTTCCTACCGTTGTAGCGACACTTACTAGCCGTGAAGACGAACTGTTGAAGTAAAATGCCATCAGGTTCTTACCATAGCCAAGGAAGTATGAATATAAAGCGAACGCGCGACAGTGTTATGTGTGTGCACGTACAGTACATTGCCTGTCTTCTTATTTGAGGTTTTCAAAGTTAGTATTTTCCACAAAAAGGGACGTGGTGTGTTATCGCAGTCTACATTATTGCGTTGCTAAGTTAGCCATAATGCCTTCCTTTTGAGGAGAAATCTTACAATATTCCTGTAACATGAATTTGCCGTTTTACAATCTCAGTAAACGTATTCTTTTGCGAGATTTTGCAGCGTGTCTTGCATCGGAAGTAGAATGTCATTTGGTGAATTACGAAGAATTCGGTTTCACCCTGTGAATTATTAAACTTTTACATTTACAGAATTTAGCCTATATGCCTTTAGTCCTTACTTTTAATGTGTTAATAAGGTAAAGTAAAAGGTAAAGTTTACCTTAGAACAGGCCACGAAGGCCAAGAGAGGAGTAGATGTATAGTTCTACACTCTCTTTAACCTCTGTGCTAGACGGGGTGGGTGGTCAGCGCCACGCCCCGGCCGCTTCACCCCCGGGAAAGTCCCGGTACCCATTGTTTTGTAGGACAGGTGGGCCTCTGGGCAAGTCTGGACGGGTGCGGATGATCTCGCCACCACCGCGATTCGATCCGCCGACCCTCCAGCCCGTAGCGAGTCGCTATGCCGACTGCGCCATCGCAGCCCAATTGAATGGATAAGTAAAAGTTAAATATACATTTTGTTCTTGCTATTGTAGCTTAAACTTTTGACGCCTAATGTCAACTATAGTGGTCGTACCGCACCGCTAACCTCCAAAGTTGCATTTTGTATATTTATTCAACAAATATAGGTACTGAATATTTTAAACATAATATATACTCTCCGTTTTTTTCTCTTCAAAATGCAGTTTGTTTCATAATTCTAATTTATTTGGTTCCTGTATTATTCACATTTTATATACAGAGTGTGCTAAAATTTAAAAAATAATTCCGGCGCCAAAAGGTTAAGGAAATAAGGGAATTTGTTTGGTATTTAGGCAAACTTAGTCGTTGATTTTGATTAAAATGCTTGGAAAAATTACTTAAATTTAGTCTGTTTATCTTTATTGTTACACCGAGCATTCTGTAGTTTGTTTAATTAATTCACCAACAAATTCACTTATATTCATTTAATGATCTAACATTCGCACTAAAACACTTAAAACGCTCCTACATGTTTCGATCTTACGATCATCATACTATAACTTTAGCAAGGAACAATGTACGCTCCCTGAGGATGATCGTATGATCGAAACATGTACGAGCGTTTTAAGTGTTTTAATGTGGATTTCAGATCATTAAATGAATATATGTGCATTTGTTGGTGTGTTACTTAAATAAATTAATCTGTGTAATTCAGTATTGCCTAAAAGTATGGAATTGTGAATGGAACATAAATACAGAAACAAATATAAATATGAAAATAAGTAATAATAGTAATAATAATAATAATAATAACAGTTACGAAACTTATATATATATATATAAAGGTAATGTGATCCAGTTACAGGGCCGTTGTGGCCCAGAATGTCGGTACATGTATAGCTCTACTCTTCCATGACCGCGGCACTAGAAGGGGATGAGTGGTCAGCAGCACGCCCCGGCCGGACTTTACCCCCGGGAAAGACCCGGTGCCCATTTTACAGGAGACTCGGTGGGTCCCAGGGCCGGTGTGGACGGGCGGAAATTCTCGTCCCCACCGGGATTCGATCCCGGACCGTCCAGCCCGTAGTCAGTCGCCATTCCGACTGAGCTACCGGGCCCACAAAGTTATCACATCTATAGTCTATTTTGTCCAAGAAATGTTATGTTTGTTCTATTCCACAGTAAGGAATTTCCTCGTGTTTACTTGTCACGTAATATTTTTGCGGTACTGGAACGTAAGTAATGCAGTCATCTGAGAATGTGATTGGGGAAGACAATAAACACGTACCGAATTTTGGCAAACGCCTCTTGGGGAGTGGTAATATTTAAGACCATAGAGGTTGGAACAAGTATCTTGGTAAAAAAAAGTTGCAAGAATGGGACACTGAAAAGGAAGGAAACAGTGCATCATGTGGGAGAATTATTCTAAAGCTGATGACGAAAGCAGGTCTTTAGTATGTGGGCTGGTTACAAATGGCCCACGCTTTCGGAGAGCAGGACGTTTTACTCACAAAAGTACCGCACATTCAACTTCTTAACGAGACGAGTGGCTACGAACTCACATCAGGCCTTATGTGCGCCAACAGGTCATTTCATACTTTTTCTTCCCAAATCTTATTACCGCGTTGACAGACTTTGGAATAAGAATATTTGTTTGAGAAATATGAGTTTTTATGGATGACGTAATTCAATTAAGACGGGTCATGGTTTATAAATAAGCTTCATTGAATATTTATGTCGTCAGTCTGTGTAGCTTACATTGGAATGTTTTTATTTTGTTAAATATTTATGGAGACAAAGAGCAAAGTCGGTGAAAAACGTCAAGTAATGTCGGATTCTTCATTAGCGAGAATAATTCAAAGTTTTGGTATTGGTTTTCTGCTGAGATGATAGAGTTTATGGGGCGAGCCTTTGATGCAGGATGGTGGCTGTAAATGTGAGCACACTCTTCAAATCAGGCTACTATTTACTGTGGTCCACGTAAAGTCGAACGTAACCGCGTCCCTGCATGACCCACTTATTAAAGTTTATCATCAATGCCTTCAAGAACAGCCGATCGATATGACTACTCATTCACCTCGCAAACTGCACAGTCTGTTATGCATATATCTGTGTATGTATTTATGTACGTTTTATATATGTGTGTAATTAATATAATGTGTGGATGTATGTACGAAAAATTAAATTTTACTCTAGAAAAGGTCGTGAAGACACATAGAAGTATAACTCTACTCTTTCTGTAACATCGCCTCTCTCCGGCCGCTTTACCCCCTGGAAAGAGACCGGGTATCCATTCTATAGGAGGCTGGGTGGAAGTCAGGGCTGGTCAATATGGGTGAGGGAAAACTCAAATCCGATCCCCGGACCGTCCAGTCCATAGCAAGCTGCTGTTGTGTGCGTATTGAAGCCGAACGTTGAGTGGGGTCGAGTCCCATTCAGCCTACTCCTGAGTATGTAGAAGGAAAATTTGTTTTAATATTCTCTTGTCCGCAACATGCTCGAAGAAGCAATTTGACCCTTCGAATTTCTAGAATGTCACCCCTGTTCCTCCGATCATGACAGCTTCCGAATTCATGACCAGATCCAGATCTTCGGAAGTTTCGTTTGTTATTTATATTTGGCATTGACAGACTTACGGGTTTGAGGTCCGAACCGAGGCGTATAGCATGAATATTGGCATGGGATATACAGAGTTCAAGCTGAAAGGCCTCAGGATGGAACCACTTGATGGGAGATATATAATAATGGTAGAGTATTAATAAAATGATTCAGAAGGAAATAGTTCTGCCAATGTGTGAACAGAAGACGAAATCATTTGTGCTCTGTTAGGTTTATGAACTTCTGGTTTCCATCAACGGCGGGAAATTTTTTGCTGTTTGGGGGAATGTAAGTTTTCTGTTCTATGTTAAAAGATAATACAGTGATTAATATTGATGTTCTTTGTTAAACAGCAAAATATGCGCTCGGTAAAAATATACTGTATTAATGCTTGATGTACACTGAGCCATGGTTATAAGAATAGTACATGAGGAACTGTAAATACCATGGATGTGACATTCAGAGTAACGTGCATCGTGATATATTCTTATAATAAAACCAAATAGATGCACTAATTTCTCAAATTTATGTTTGGAATAAAGCTCTACATGTTTCGGACAGTTCTTCTGTCCATCATCAGGAGTTTTTCACTGTACCCACATCAATGGTGTATGTCATACAGATTTGCTGACAGCTTGCGAGCAGGATTAGGACGGACATCCCGATCCTGCTCGCAGGCTGTCAGCAAATCTGTATGACATATACCATTGCTGTGTGTACAGTGAAAAACTCCTGATGATGGGCAGAGGAACTGTCCGAAACATGTAGAGTTTTATTCCAAAAATAAATTTGAGAAATTAGTGTTTCTCGTTGGTTTTATTATAAGAATAAATACCATGAATCTCACATTTTTAGCAGAATCTACCTGATAAATTAGTCTTCTGTATTCTGTCCCTACCGTCTACCATAAATAAGGAAATACGCAACAATGGAAAATCACTTGTAAAGTGCACGCTTCACCGCGGGCCTAATCCGAAGAGCAGCCACAGTTTGCTCATCTTTGCCTTAAGTGTTTTCTGGATATCTGAGCCCAAAATATGGGACTCTGTTATGAAATTTTTTCTCCAAAGCTATTAACTACCTAGTTGAGTCAGGTGTTCTAAACATCTAGTTACATTTACATGTGATTAGCACCTTGGTGCATGGTGTACAAAGGTAGGTGAGGTAAAGTGCACCCTTGTACAGGCACTGAGGCTCTGTATAGGCCGTACAGCCCATAGGGGGAGTAGAGGTATAGCTCTACTCTTTCTTAATCACGGCACTAGAAGGGAGTGAGGGGTCAGCGTCATTATTCGGCCGCTCTTTAACCCTGGGAAAGACATAGTACCCATTGTACAGGAGGCCGGGTGGGCCCTACGGCCGGTCTGGTCAGGTGCAGAAAATCTCGCCCCCACCGGGATTCGCTCCCCGGACCGTCCAGCCCGTAACCAGTCGCTATACCTACTACGCATTGGAAATAAATACGTCAAGTCAGAAAGTAGTGAAAGGTGTCCATTCGCTTGCTTATGTCGATGGCAAAGTTGACGAATAACTGAAATGCTAGCCAACAGGATTGCCAACATTTAAGAGGTGGTAAATTTGAGAATAGCGTAATTCTGCGAGAGCAGAGGTTCAGACAGAGGTGATGATAGAGACTGAAATGTCCTGGGATGTTACGCCGTATCGACTGGTGAATGAGTGCCGAATTTGGGAATGGAATGTTACAATTATTTATTGATAATATATATTATTTGAAATTTTAATGCATAAATTTGTACGTATGGTTTGGTATGTATCGCTTTCATATTGGCAATTTCACGTTTTTTTTTGCACAACCAACACGAAAAGTAAATGTTAAAAAAGGGAGAGAGAAAATTGGTGTAATGTAAGAAGCACTACTTTTAAAAAAAAGGATATTACCCTTTTAATATTAGTTTTTAAAGGCTTTCACAGTCTATATATAATTGAGGATTTTAGATGTTAATAAAAATCCAACCAGATGCAACAGTATGCAGATATTTATTTACTGCAAAGTCACTCTACATGTTTCGGGTGTCACAGCACCCATCATCAAGTGTACTGTGTACTGTTGCATCTGGTTGGATTTTTATTAACATTGAATTACGATGCACGGAACCATGAGCTTAAAATTTGAGGATTTTAGAATTTTAAATTTAACACATACCTATAAGTTAACGTTATTTTATGAGAGATTATATTTTCTTGGGTTGGCTTGACATAGACTGATTCTGAGAAAGCCGCTTGGAGAAACCTCGATTCCGAAACGAATATTATGCTGTCAAGTGCAATATGTAGCGTGCTGATGTTTGATTAAAAACCATATTCGTATTTTCAAATGCACTTTTGTAGCCAGGTCGCCGTTGAACTGACTATCAAGTAATTTGTTTCTCACCAGGAGAAATCATGACCGGGTTATTCATTAAAGGCAAGTCTTGTATTAACAGTGACCGCTGCGATCTCAAATTATTTTCTATTTGTCGTTTGCTGAAAAGACACCATGTCTGGAAACACTTAAATTAAAATTTAGGTTCTAAGCGATACTCCAAATACTATGTTATTCTGTTCACGTATTTTCAATGTACTTATAAGTACTGATACACTTTATGCCTATACTCTTCAAGAATTGTACAGACTGGCATATTGTAAACAACAACGGTCTTCGTAACAGATAAATAACTGGTTACACGACAATTATTTTCCAGTCTTTACGCAAAGACTGTAATTATCTTTGCTATTGTAACTTAAGAATTATAATGAAACTTTGAACCTGTATTTACAAAGGCTGTGTTTTATCATCTCACAGAAGGCAGAGTGTGCTGCTGTCTCATTTTGTACTCAAAATAAATTTTATCTCCTTATCAATGAACTTTTCAATTATGTTGTCTGCGATTCAGATCCGTTTATGTACACCGGTTCAGAGGCAATACATTTTATATACATACACTATGTATGTGTTGAATATTAAACACCTTCTTCTTCAAAATGTTGTGTATATAAGTTTTGGACAGACGAAGTAACGTCAGGGACAGGTGCAGAAGCACATACATGTGGGTTCGAGTCTTACCTGGTGAGGCGCGTGACGTAGCAGGGATGTCGATGTCGAAGATGATGCCGAATAAGACAATGTAGCTGGTGGCGAAACGGTCACGGAGCGAATCGGCCCGCCAGTGTCGGGACGCTCGTGTTATATACCAACAAGCAGCACGGGGTTATCCCCACTGCTCGCCGCCGTCATCTGACGTCACTCGTATTGAACACAGGGGCGTAACTCATGCATTGTCGTTTCCACATTCAGAGCACCATGTGGCTTTGATGTGGCAGATCTGTGAATGGAAGAGGCTGCTTCTTGCCTAATGAGTGAGAAACACTTCTCTTTTCCTTTGTTCTCTCTCTGCCTTTTCCTCATTCTTTTAAACTGATTTTTATTTCCGTATTTTCATCGGATTGTATCTGCTTGCAGCTCCCTTCTACACCTGTTACATTTTCGTGCCAGTAACACTTGTTGGTCCAGTGTCGAGTTAAACTCGGCAGTGCTTTTCATTGTACCAGATACAGTGTCGAGCTCCAATCGACAAATTATTTTACAGTGTTTTATGTAGGTTTTCCCTAAGCTCCCGCAGTCTGATTGCTTGTTGTTGAACTTTAAAGATTTTGGATTTTCTAGAAAATTTGACCAGACTGTTGGAATTCATAATGATAATTTGGACAACAAAGCATTTAAATCAGTAAGCAATTCTATAATGTCGTGTGATGTATCAGCTCTTTTTTGGTTAAATTAGATTTATGAAGAATAATTTTATAATTAATTTTAGGTACCATCATCAGTATCATGTTCCTGAAGGGTTAGGCGTGTTTCCTGTTCCTTGATCCTCAAGATGAGGTTGGTCCCTCCATCTCTTCCTAGGTCGTCCTATGTTCCTTCGTCCTTTTGGTTTATATTGTAATGCTTGTTTTGATAGTCTGTTTGTGTCCATCCTCTGTACATGTTGTAGCCACTTTTTCTGGTACTGTTTTATTTCCTTCACTATGTTCTGTACTCCCGTTTTTTGCCTAATACATTGATTCTTTTCTTTATCTAGTTATGTTATTCCAAGTAAGTGTCTCAAAAATTTCATCTGTGCTGCTTCTAAACGTTGTTCCTCTCTTTTCTTCAGTACCCAAGCTT
>Ga0131853_10013285_pt1 | contig 15089 bp, 14 predicted proteins | sample TergutLab28metaG_FD_92764 | JGI IMG/M metagenome (GOLD analysis project Ga0131853, IMG submission 92764) | Labiotermes labralis P1 segment gut microbial communities from Petit-Saut dam, French Guiana - Lab288 P1 (version 2) (version 2) | ecosystem: Host-associated > Arthropoda: Insects >... | reverse complement strand
TGGGTCGAGGGCGGCTGGACGCCGGAGGACACGGTCGCGTTCGCGCAGGAACTCAAGGCGCGCGGCGCGGACTGGATCGACGTGTCATCGGGCGGCGTGTCGCCGTTGCAGAAGATCCCGCTCGAGCCCGGCTATCAGGTGCCGTTCGCGCGTACCGTGAAGCAGGCCACCGGTATGACGACGATCGCCGTGGGTCTCATCACCGATCCGTTGCACGCGAACCAGTTGATCGCGGATGGCGATGCCGACATGATCGCAATGGCACGCGCCATGCTCTACGATCCGCGCTGGCCGTGGCACGCGGCGGCACAACTCGGCGCGAGCGTGAGCGCGCCGCCGCAGTACTGGCGCTCGCAGCCGCACGACCATAAAAAGCTGTTTGGCGAGACATCGGTCGGACAACGTTGAGGCTTGCGTCAGGTGCGTGCGCACCTGGCTTGAACGAAGACAGCGGGAGCGTGTACGATGCGCTCCACGACTTCACAAGGATTCATTCAATGAGTGTACGCAGGATCGTCGTGCGCCAGTCGGGCGTACACGGCAAGGGCGTGTTTGCTGCGGCGCCGCTCGAGGCGGGCGCGCGGCTGATCGAATACAAGGGCGAGCGCATTTCCTGGAAGGAAGCCTTGCGGCGTCACCCTCATGATCCCGAGCAGCCGAATCACACGTTCTATTTCGCGCTCGAAGACGGCGACGTCATCGACGGCAAAGTGGACGGCAACAGCGCGCGCTGGATCAATCACTCGTGTGCGCCGAACTGCGAAGCCGAAGAGATCGACGGCCATGTGTACATTCAGGCGCTGCGCGATATTCCGGTAGGCGAAGAGCTGTTCTACGACTACGGCCTCGTGATCGACGCGAAGCAGACCCGCAAGCTCAAGCGCGAATACGAATGCCGCTGCGGCGCGCGCAAGTGCCGTGGCACGATGCTCGCACCGCCGGAAAAAGCGGAAAAGGAGAAGGGCGCCAAAGGTGCCAAAGGGTCCAAATCCGGGAAGGGCAAAAAGAAGAAGTGAGCGCCACGCGCGCGTGGAGTGAACTCCGCGTGCGTATGACATGAGGGCCGCGTCGAGCGGCCCTCGTTGTTTTCGGCGCTAGAGAATCAAAAACCGGAATCAGAAATCGACCGGTGTGTGATTCGCAGGATGCCTGGGTGCATTTCCCACTGCGCTGTTCGCTTTGCGCTGCGCGAGCGGCACCCGCAGGATGAAGCGCGCGCCGCCTTCCGGCGCGTCTTCGTAGTGCACGCTGCCGCGATGCAGCGCCATGATGTCGTGGACGATCGCGAGGCCCAGACCCGCGCCGCTTTCCACGCCGCTTTCGGTCTGCCCGTCGCCGCGGAAGAAGCGTTTGAACAGATCGGCCTGCTGACCGGGCGGCACACCGCGGCCGTTATCTTCGACGATGACTTCCGCCATCGGCACGCCGTCCACGACGCTCTGCGTGACGGCCACCGTGATGCGTCCGCCGTCGGCGCGGGCGGGCGGCACATACTTCAGCGCGTTGTCGAGCAGGTTCGCGACGACCTCGCGCAGCAGCACCGGGTTGCCGCGCACCATGAGCGGTTCTTCTTCGTTTTCAGGCGCGTCGAGCCGCTGAAAACCGAGGTCGATGTGATTGGCGAGCGCGCGCGGCACCCATTCGGCGCCGATCTCGAACGCGAGCGCGGCCATGTCGATATCGACGAAACGCGCCGCCTGTTCATCTGGCTCCGCGCGCGCGAGCGACAGCAACTGATTCGACAGACGCACCGCGCGGTCCGCCGCGGCGCGCAACTCGCGTACGGCGTTGGCAACCTGCTGCGGTTCGCGCGCATTGGCGGCCTGCTCCGCGTGCAGCTTCACGGCGGTCAGCGGCGTACGCAGTTGATGCGCCGCGTCCGCGATGAATTTGCGCTGCCCTTCGAGCGCGGTCTTCAGGCGCCCGAGCAGCGCGTTCAGCGCGCCGGTGAGCGGGCGGATTTCGACGGGCACGAAGGTTTCGTCGACCGGTTCGAGCGACGTGTGGGTCTGGCGATTCAGCGAATCGGCGAGATCGGTGAGCGGGTTGAGCTGCTGATTGACGACGCGCCACACGATCACCCACCCCGCGAGCAGCAGCAGCAGCAACGGCATCATGATCGCGATGAGGAATTCCGCGGCGATGCGCAGGCGCTGGTCGACGGGCTGGCCCACCTCGACGACGATCGGATTGCCTTTGGGCTGCTCCACGCGCACTTGCGCGACACGCAGATCGACGCCCTGATAATCCGTTTCGAACACCCAGGCGTAGTTCATGCGGCGCACGTTGCGGCCCTGCAGCGGCAGATTGTGATCGCCCGCGATTTCCACTTCGCCGTCGCTGATGCGATAGATCAGATGCTCGATGGGATCGGAGAACATCGCCTGGGCGAGCGGCGGCACCGTGATGGGCGCGTTGGGACCGGCGATCTCGATCTGCTTCGAGATGGCGGTGGCGAGATCGGCGAGCGAGCGATCGACGACATGCTGCGTGTACTGCCACGCAAGCCAGTACGCGATCAGTCCGCTCATCAGTGCGAGCAGCGAAAGCGGCGCGGCGAGGCGGCGCAGGAGCGTGCGGCGCAGACTGTTTGCGGCCGGGTGGGGCATGATGGGTTCGAACCGGGAAGGAAGCGGATGCGCGCGGCGTGCCGGGCAACCCGGGGGTTCATGCATTGTACGCGGGGCGCCGGCCGACGCCCCGCGCTGTGTTGCCAGGTGACGGTGTCAGGCAGCGTCAGGCGGCCTGGCGAATTTCCTGCAGCAGGTAACCGAAACCGCGCACCGTGACGATTTCGACGCGGCAGCTTTCGAGCTTCTTGCGCACGCGGTGCACGTAGACTTCGATCGCGGTGTCGCCGAGATCGCCGCCGAAGTGCGTGAGGTGATCCTGGAGCTGGGCCTTGCTCACGACGCGGCCATGACGCATCAGCAGCATTTCGAGCACCGCGAATTCGCGCGGCGAGAGTTCGAGCGGCTTGTCGTCGTTGAAGATGCGGCGATCGACGCCCGACAGGCGCACGCCGCCAAGCGACACCTCGGGGCGCGGCACGTCGCCGTGCGGGCCGCTGCGACGCATCACGGCGCGGATGCGCGCTTCGAGTTCCGCGGGTTCGAACGGCTTGAGCATGTAGTCGTCGGCGCCCGAATTCAGGCCCTGGACGCGGTCATTGAGTTCGTCGCGCGCGGTCAGGATGATGACCGGCGTGTGGCGGTTCGTTTGGCGGAAGCGCGAGAGCAGCGTCATGCCGTCGATGCCGGGCAGGCCGAGGTCGAGGATCACGAGTTCATGGCGATTCTGCGCGAGCGCCTGCTCCGCGAAGATGCCGTCGTGAACCATATCGACCGTAAAGCCGGCCTGTTCGAGGCTGGACTGGATGCCGCGTGCAATGGGGCGGTCGTCTTCGATCAGAAGGATGCGCATGGAATTCGCTCAGTGCTCGTGTACAAAGGATTTAGCGTGGCAGGCCCGCGCGTGCGAGGCCTTATGCGCTGCTGATTGTACAGCGTCAGAATGGCATAACACCGGAACGTCCAGGCCGATCGCAAGAACCGCCTGGGAGTCTTACGTATCGCTCAAGAATGGCCTTCAGCGCTGAAGGCTTGGGCCTGCGATACCCTGCATTATGCTTTCATCAACGCCATGCTGCTCATACCGCGAGCGGTCCCGGCGCAATCGAATCGATGAAGCGGGCCAGTTCGATGTCGCGCGCGGTGAGGCCGTCGGCTTCGTGCGTGGACAGCGTGATTTCCACGCGGCTGTAGACGTTGAACCACTCGGGATGATGATTCATCTCCTGCGCCTTGATCGCGACGCGCGTCATGAAGCCGAACGCCTCGTTGAAGTCGGCGAAGCGAAACGAGCGCTGGATCGCATCGCGGCCCGTGGCCGGCTGCCAGCCGCGCAGGTCGGCCAGTTGCGTCGTGCGTTCCTCGGATGTGAGTCGGTTGATCATCGTTGCACCTCTTTCTAATAGAGACGGATGGGGAGTGCCCGGCGTGCGCGGGGCAGCGCCACGGCGACACGGTGGCACGCCGGCAAGGGAGCGGATATACCCGAGTTTACGCCCGGCTTGCTGCCGCGGGGGAAACCCGGATCGGGCATGCAATAATCCCGCGTCATTCTTTGAATCAATGCGGAATTTGCTCATGCTGGAACTCGATCACTTCGACCTCGCGCTGCTGGACGTGCTGCAGCGCTTCGGTCGCGCCACGCACCAGCAACTCGGCGAGCAGGTGCCGCTCTCGCCGTCGCAGATCGGCCGGCGGTTGCAGCGGCTCGAGGCGTCGGGTGTCATCGACGGGTATCGCGTCGTGTTGCGCCCCGAAAAGCTGGGCTTGGGCGTGACGGCGTTCACGAGCCTCAAGCTCAAGCATCACGGCGATTCGGTCATCGAGCAGTTTCAGCAGCAGATCGACGCGCTGCCCGAAGTGCTCGAATGTCACGCCGTGGTCGGCGACGCCGATTATCTGCTGCGTATCGTTGCACCGGACCTGAACGCGCTCTCGTCGTTCGTCATGAAGAGGCTCATGCACGTGCCCGGCGTCGACAGCGTGCGCTCGAACATCGTGCTCACCACGTTCAAGCGCAATGGGCCGCTGCCGCTCGGGCATCTGGAGCCGGGCGCGCCGGCGGCCTGAGCCCGCGGCGGCCGGCGCGGCGCGGTGTGGTCTCGCCGTGTGGCCTTTTACGGCGTGGTCGGCCGGTTGAGCAGGTCGACGTAAGCCACGGCCACGAGATCCTGCTCATCGACGCCGAGCTTTGCGAACATCGCATGCGCCTCGGCTTCGCCGCTTTGCTCGTCGTCTTCGGGTCCGAGCACCACTTCGAGTTCGATGAAATCGCCGAGCCCGTCCACGCGATCCAGATGGATGCGCGTGCGTCCCGCCAGATAGACGTGGCGCTCTTTCGAAACGATCCCGCGTGTATCGAGCGCCGTCGCGAGCAGCGAGTGCATCGCCTCGGCGTTCGTCACCGGGCTGCGCGTGTAGTACGAAACCTTCGGGCCGTCGCGGTCGTCGCGCTGATAAAAGATCAACTCGGGCGGCGTGCCGTCGTCGAACTGACGCAGTTTCAGACGCCCGCGCGGCACGTCGTAGAAGCTGTCCTGCTGACGAAAGATCAATGGCGCTTCGGAGGCGAGTTGGGCGGCACGCTCGCGCAGCGCGTCGAATTCGCGAGTGCGGGCTTTGATTTCGATGTTGCGGGCCATGCGTGACTCCTCTCGGGCGAAAGAACGAAGGGCAGGACGGATGCGCCGCGCGCTATGCGCATTGCGTGGGCAAGCGCGGGCGAACAGTCAATCTAGCAAACCTTTCGTGACAGCGCCGTTACGCCGGTTATGCCCATTACGCCGTAACGGGCCGGTGCCCGTCGCGCGCAACACGACCATGAGCACGGCTCATATCGCCCATTGGGTCTCGATCGCCTTCAGCGCCGCGGCAATCGCCGGTTCCTCGCGCCGTGAAGCGAGCGTGATGAAGGTCAGTTCGGTGGGCACGGTCACGCCTTCGACGATCGTGAGCGCGTGTGCGTGCGCCTCGGCAATGGCGATCGAATCGCGCGCGAGCGTGAGCCCCACGCCCGATTTCACGAGATCGAGCATCGACGGCTCCTGGTCGACTTCCGCGACCATCACGGGTTTCGCGTGCGCCGCTTCGAACAGGCGCGTCAGCAGCCGGTTGTGCGCGGAGGCCGGCGGCGTCCAGATCCACGGCAGCGCGGCGAGCGCGCGCCAGTCGTGTGCGTCCTTCACGCGGTCTTTCCAGCCGGCCGGCGCCAGCACGCGGTACTGGAAGCGCGTGAGCGTGATCGCGTGGAACGTGTCGGCGTCGGGGCCGGGCTGGCCGATGTAATAGCCGACGTCGAGTTCGCGCGAGCGCACCTCGTCGAGCACCCAGCCCGACATGCCGTGCCGCAGCGCCGTTTCGACGTGCGGCCAGGTCTCGACCAGTTGCCGCAGGAAACCGCCGAGCCGCAGGAACGCGGGATCGAGGATCGTGCCGATGCGCAGCTTGCCGCGCACTTCGTGACGCAGCGCGGCGGCGGCGCGCTGCACGTCGCCGGCGGCCGCGAGCGCGCGCTCGGCGTGCGGCAGCAGGGCCTGCCCGTCGCGCGTGAGCGCCAAGCCGCGCGAGGTGCGCGTGAACAGCGTCACGCCGAGCGTTTCCTGCAGATGCTTGATCTGCAGGCTCACGGCGGGTTGAGTCAGATGCAGGTGCAGGGCCGCGCGTGTCAGGTTGCCCTCGTGCGCGACCATGACGAACGCGCGGAGCAAGGTCAGGTCCATCTCGTGATATTAACGCGCCTTATATTGCTGTTGAGCATTAATCATTGGATCGCGGCGTGCATTGCCGACTACGCTTGCAATGATCGACGCGAGCGTCCCGCACGCCCGCAGCGCGCAATACCTATTCGACAGAGATAACGAGGCGCACCATGGGTGAGACACATCAGACGGAAACCGGCGTAGGCACGCTCACGCACTTCATCAATGGCAAGACGCTCGAAGGCACGAGCGGGCGCGTCGCCGATGTCTTCAATCCGGCCAAGGGTCATGTGAGCACGCGCGTGCCGCTCGCGAGCGTGGCGGAAGTCGATGCGGCCGTGGCCGCCGCCGCCGCTGCGTTCCCGGCGTGGAGCGAAACCGCGCCGATCAAGCGCGCGCGCATTCTCTTCAAGTTCAAGGATCTGCTCGACCAGCACCACGACGAACTCGCGGAACTGATCACGCGCGAGCACGGCAAGGTGTTCTCCGATGCGAAGGGCGAGGTCATGCGCGGCATCGAGGTGGTCGAGTTCGCCTGCGGCATTCCGAACCTGCTCAAGACCGATTTCACCGATCAGATCGGCGGCGGCATCGACAACTGGAATCTGCGCCAGCCGCTCGGCGTCGTGGCCGGCATCACGCCGTTCAATTTCCCGATGATGGTGCCGTGCTGGATGTTCCCGGTCGCGATCGCGTGCGGCAACACGTTCGTGCTGAAGCCGTCGGAGCGCGATCCGTCGGCGTCGCTGCGCATTGCCGAACTGCTCAAGGAAGCGGGCCTGCCCGACGGCGTGTTCAACGTCGTCCATGGCGACAAGGTGGCCGTCGACGCGCTGCTCGTGCATCCCGATGTTGCGGCGCTTTCGTTCGTCGGCTCGACGCCGATCGCCGAATACATCTACACCGAGGGCACGAAGCACGGCAAACGCGTGCAGGCGCTCGGTGGCGCGAAGAATCACCTCGTCGTGATGCCCGATGCCGAAATGGACCAGGTCGTCGATGCGCTGATCGGCTCGGCCTACGGGTCGGCCGGCGAGCGCTGCATGGCGATTTCGGTGGCGGTGGCCGTGGGGCATGTCGCCGATGAACTCGTCGAGCGTCTCACGCCGCGCGTGCAGGAACTGAAGATCGGCGACGGCATGGACGACGCCTCGGAGATGGGGCCGCTCGTCACGGCCGCGCATCGCACGAAGGTGTCGGCGTATATCGACGCGGGCGTGGTGGCGGGCGCGAAGCTCGTCGTCGATGGCCGCGATCACGAGGTCGCGGGGCGCGAGGATGGCTTCTTCATCGGCGGCACGTTGTTCGATGACGTCAAGACCGACATGACGATCTATAAGGAAGAGATCTTCGGGCCGGTGCTCGCCGTGGTGCGCGTGCCCGATTTCGCGTCGGCCGTCGAGTTGATCAACCGCCACGAATTCGCCAACGGCGTGTCGCTATTCACGTCGGACGGCGGCGTCGCGCGCGCGTTCTCGCGGCAGATCAAGGTCGGCATGGTCGGCATCAACGTGCCGATTCCGGTGCCGATGGCGTGGCATTCGTTCGGCGGCTGGAAGCGTTCGCTGTTCGGCGATCACCATGCCTACGGCGAAGAAGGCGTGCGCTTCTATACGCGCTACAAGAGCATCATGCAGCGCTGGCCGGACAGCATCGCCAAGGGCGCCGAATTCACGATGCCGGTCGCGAAGTAGGTCACGGGATCCGGCGGGGCGCGTGCGCGAGCGCGCGCCCCGCTCGACACATTCGACACATCAACGCTGATGGATAGAGGTCTACGATGCCCGCAACGAGTGCTTCCTCGGGTGTGGCGGCGTCTGCGCGCCGTCTGGCAGGTGAATACGACTATGTGATCGTCGGTGCGGGGACGGCCGGCTGCGTGCTCGCCAACCGTCTGAGCGCCGATCCCAAGGTGTCCGTGCTGCTGCTCGAAGCGGGCGGCCGCGACGATTACCACTGGATCCATATCCCGGTCGGCTATCTCTACTGCATCGGCAACGCGCGTACCGACTGGCTCTATAAAACCGCTGCCGTGGCGGGCCTGAACGGTCGCTCGCTGTCCTATCCGCGCGGGCGCGTGCTCGGCGGGTCATCGTCGATCAACGGCATGATCTACATGCGCGGGCAACGTGAGGACTACGATGCATGGGCCCGCGAGACCGGCGACGCCGCCTGGTCGTGGGATGCCGTGCTGCCGGTGTTTCGCGCAAGCGAGGACTATCACGGCGGCAAGAGCGACTTTCACGGGGCGGGCGGCGAATGGCGCGTCGAGAAACAGCGCCTCAAATGGAAGATCCTCGAATCGTTCGCCGAGGCTGCGCAGGAGCAGGGCATCGCCGCCACCGATGACTTCAATCGCGGCGACAACAGCGGCGTCGGCTATTTCGATGTGAATCAGAAACACGGCGTGCGCTGGAACGCGTCGAAGGCGTTTTTGCGTGCGGCGATGAAGCGTCCGAATCTCACGGTGGTGACGGGCGCGCTGACCGAACGCGTGATTTTCTCGGGGCGGCGCTGCGTCGGCGTCGAATATCGCGCCGAGGGTGCGCCTTTTACGGCCCGTGCGCGCAGTGAGGTGATTCTCAGCGCAGGCGCGGTGAATTCGCCGCAACTGCTCGAACTGTCCGGCATCGGCGATGCGCGGCGACTTGCGGAACTCGGCATCGGCGTCGTGCAGGACCTGCGCGGCGTGGGCGAAAATCTTCAGGACCATCTGCAACTGCGCATGGCCTATCGCGTGAGCGGCGTGCGTACGCTGAACACGGATTCGGCGCATTGGTGGGGCAAGCTCAAGATCGGTATGCAATACGCACTGTTCCAGAGCGGGCCGATGTCGATGGCGCCCTCGCAGCTCGGCGCATTCGCGAAGTCCGATCCCAACGATCCCGCGCTCACGCGACCCGACCTCGAATATCACGTGCAGCCGCTCTCGCTCGATCGATTCGGCGAGCCGCTGCATCGTTTCAATGCGTTTACAGCGTCGGTGTGCCATCTGCGGCCGACTTCGCGCGGCAGCATCCACATCGCATCGGCCGATCCCGCCGCGCCGCCGACGATCGCGCCAAACTATCTGTCGACCGAACACGACCGGCGCGTGGCGGCCAACGCATTGCGTCTGACGCGGCGTATCGCCGCGTCGCCTGCGTTGTCGCGCTACGGTCCCGAAGAAATTCTCCCGGGCACAACGTTTCAAACCGAAGCGCAACTGCAGGAAGCGGCGGGCAACGTCGGCACGACCATCTTCCATCCGGTCGGCACGTGCCGCATGGGGCGCGCCGACGACGCCGACGCGGTCGTCGATGCGCGTCTGCGTGTGCGCGGCGTGGAGGGCTTGCGCGTGGTCGATGCATCGGTGATGCCGTTCATTACGTCTGGTAATACGAATTCGCCGACGTTGATGATCGCCGAACGTGCTGCCGCCATGCTGCTCGCGGACCGCCGTGCATGCACGAGCGGGCGCGCCGAAGCGGTTGCAACGGCGGTATCGCCAGAGGCTGCCTGAACGGGGCTGGGCTGTGTTTCACCCTAAGTGCAAATCCCAATGATTGCACTGCATCATTGGGGGGACAATTTGCGACGAAGGACGCCATGCCATCTGCGGTGCGGCGCCTTGACTTCGCGTGGAAGGGGACATGATTCTCGGCGACACGATTCTCGAAACGCACGGGCTAACTAAACAGTTCAAGGGCTTCACGGCCGTGAACGGCGTGAACCTGCGCGTGAACCGCGGCACGATCCATGCACTGATCGGACCGAACGGTGCAGGCAAGACCACCTGCTTTAACCTGCTCACCAAATTTCTCGAACCGAGCGCCGGGCGCATCGTGTTCAACGGCATCGACATCACGCACGAGCGGCCCGCGCAGATTGCGCGCCGCGGCATCGTGCGCTCGTTTCAGATTTCCGCCGTGTTTCCGCACCTGAGCGCGCTGCATAACGTGCGCATCGGACTGCAACGCTCGCTTGGCACCGCTTATCACTTCTGGAAGAGCGAGCGGTCGCTCAGCGAACTCAACGACCGCGCGATGGATCTGCTCACCCAGGTCGGTCTGACCGACTTCGCCGACGTGCCCACGGTCGAGCTGGCTTACGGTCGTAAGCGTGCGCTCGAAATCGCCACGACACTTGCTATGGAGCCCGAACTGATGTTGCTCGACGAGCCGACGCAGGGCATGGGCCACGAGGACGTCGATCGCGTGACGGCGCTCATCAAGAAAGTGTCGAGCGGCCGCACGATCCTGATGGTCGAACACAACATGAACGTGATCGCCGGTATTTCCGACACGATCACGGTTCTGCAGCGCGGCGAAGTGCTCGCGCAAGGCACCTACGCACAGGTTTCGAAGAACCCGCTCGTGGCCGAGGCCTACATGGGCAGCGCGGATGCCACGCTTACGGGGGCGCACGCATGAGCACGGTGATGGAGAACGAAGCCATCGGCTCGGCAACCGCAGCGGGGGAGCCCGCGCTGCAGATCAGCGGACTGCAGGCGTGGTACGGCGAATCGCACATTCTGCATGGCGTCGACATCAGCGTCGGGCGTGGCGAAGTCGTCACGCTGCTCGGTCGCAACGGCGCGGGCCGCACCACGACGATGCGCGCGATCATGGGTCTCACGGGGCGACGCACGGGATCGATCCGCATCGGCGGTCACGAGACGATCGATCTGCCGACGCATCGCATCGCGCGTTTTGGCGTCGGCTATTGTCCCGAGGAGCGCGCGATCTTTTCGAGCCTCTCGTGCGAGGAAAACCTGCTGCTGCCGCCGGTCGTGAATCGCGACGCGAAGGGCATGTCGCTCGACGAGATCTACACGATGTTCCCGAACCTCGCCGAGCGCCGCAACAGCCAGGGCACGCGCCTGTCGGGCGGCGAGCAGCAGATGCTGGCCGTGGCGCGCATCTTGCGCACGGGCGCGAACCTGCTGCTGCTCGACGAGATCTCCGAGGGCCTCGCACCTGTCATCGTGCAGACACTCGCGCGCATGATTCTCACGCTCAAGGCGCGTGGCTACACCGTAGTGATGGTCGAACAGAATTTCCGTTTCGCGGCGCCGCTCGCGGACCGGTTCTACGTGATGGAGCATGGCCGCATCGTCGAGCATTTCGGCACCGCCGAACTCGAAGGCAAGATGCCCGTGCTGCACGACCTGTTGGGCGTCTAGGGGTTCCCTGTTGAACTTTGCGTGCGACGCAGCGCGTCGCCTGCGACGTGTTGTGCCGTAATTTGCTGCACCCGCTTGATCTTCTCGCCGTGATAACAATCGAAAGATGGAGACTGGAATGAAGAAAACGACGTTCGGGCGACTCGCCGCCCTCACTGCAGCTACCCTGATGGCGTTCGGTGCCGCTGGCGCGCACGCTGCCGACACCAGTTCGGTGAAGATCGGTTTCATCACCGACATGTCCGGCCTGTATGCCGACGACGACGGTCCCGGCGGCCTCACCGCCATCAAGATGGCCGTCGCCGATTTCGGCGGCAAGGTGCTCGGCAAGCCGATCAAGATCGTCTACGCGGACCACCAGAACAAGGCCGACATCGCAGCGTCGAAGGCGCGCGAGTGGATCGACCAGGATGGTCTCGACCTGCTGCTCGGCGGCACGAACTCGGCCACGGCCCTCGCGATGAACCAGGTCGCGAAGGAAAAGAAGGTCGTGTACATCAACATGGGCGCCGGTGCCGACGACCTCACGAACTCGCAGTGCACGCCATACACGGTTCACTACGGTTACGACACGGTCGCGCTCGCCAAGGGCACGGGCCTCGCCGTGCTCAAGCAGGGCGGCAAGACCTGGTACTTCCTGACCGCCGACTACGCGTTCGGCAAGTCGCTCGAAAAGAATACGGCTGACATCGTGAAGGAAAACGGCGGCCAGGTGCTCGGCGAAGTGCGCCATCCGCTGTCGGCGTCGGACTTCTCGTCGTTCCTGCTGCAGGCACAAGCTTCGCATGCCCAGGTGCTCGGCCTCGCGAACGCGGGTGGCGACACGGTCAACGCGATCAAGGCCGCGAAGCAGTTCGGCATCACCAAGTCGATGAAGATCGCCGCGCTGCTGATGTTCCTGCCGGACGTGAAGAGCCTCGGCCTCGAAACGACGCAAGGCCTCGTGCTGACGACCGGCTGGTACTGGAATCAGAACGACGCCTCGCGCAAGTGGGCCGCGCGCTACGAAGCGCAGACGAAGAAGATGCCGTCTGAGCTTCAGGCCGCCGACTACTCGGCGACGATGGCCTATCTGAACGCGGTGAAGGAAGCGGGCACGACCGATTCCGACAAGGTCATGGCGCAGTTGAAGAAGGACAAGATCAACGACATGTACACGCAGGGCGGCTACATCCGTCAGGATGGCGTGCTGATCCATGACATGTATCTGGCCCAGGTGAAGACGCCGGCCGAGTCGAAGGGTCCGTGGGATCTCTACAACATCGTACAGACGATCCCGGGCGAGCAGGCCTATACGGCGAAGAAGGACAGCACCTGCGCGCTCTGGAAGTAAGCGGAGCCGGCAGGGAAGGATGACGCGCGCGGCGCCCTGGTGCGCCGCGCGGCGTCTGAGTCGTACAACCGTTAATGGCGGATTTCATGACGATCTTTGGCATTCCGCTTTCGGCAATGCTGAGCCAGTTGTTGCTCGGGCTCGTGAACGGTTCGTTCTACGCGATCCTGAGCCTCGGTCTCGCAGTGATCTTCGGCATGCTCAACGTGATCAACTTCGCGCACGGCGCGTTGTTCATGCTGGGCGCGATGGTCACGTGGATGGGCCTCGCCTATTTCGACCTGCCGTACTGGGTGATGCTGTTCGTGGCGCCCATCGTGGTGGGTCTCTTCGGCATTGTGATCGAGCGCACGATGCTGCGCTGGATTTACAAGCTCGACCATTTGTATGGACTCCTGCTGACTTTCGGTCTGACGCTCGTGATCGAGGGCGTGTTCCGCTCGATCTACGGCGCGTCGGGTCAGCCTTATGACGGCCCCGACCTGCTTTCGGGCGCGACGGACCTGGGCTTCATGTACCTGCCGAACTATCGCGCGTGGGTCGTGGTGGCCTCGCTCGTGGTCTGTTTCGCGACCTGGTTCATGATCGAGAAGACGCGTATCGGCGCTTATCTGCGCGCGGGTACGGAGAATCCGAAAATCGTCGAGGCGTTCGGCATCAACGTGCCGCTCATGATCACGCTCACGTATGGCTTCGGCGTGGCGCTCGCGGCGTTCGCGGGCGTGCTGGCCGCACCGGTGATCCAGGTCTCGCCGCTCATGGGGCAGTCGATGATCATTACCGTGTTCGCCGTGGTCGTGATCGGCGGCATGGGCTCGATCATGGGTTCGATCCTCACGGGCCTGCTGCTCGGCGTGATCGAAGGCTTCACGCGCGTGTTCTGGCCGGAAGCGTCGGCGACCGTAGTGTTCGTGATCATGGCGATCGTGCTGCTGATTCGCCCCGCTGGCCTCTTCGGCAAGGAACGATGATGCAAAGAAAAGCGCTTTATGGACTGCTGCTGATCGGACTGATCGTAGCGCCGTTCGCGGGCGTGTACCCGCTCTTCGTGATGAAAGTGCTGTGTTTCGCGCTGTTCGCGGCCGCGTTCAATCTGCTGATCGGCTATACGGGTCTGCTTTCGTTCGGTCACGCGATGTTTCTCGGCACCGCCGGGTATCTGACCGGCTACACCGTGCAGACGCTCGGCTTTACGCCCGAGGGTGGCGTGCTGGTCGGCACCGCGGCTGCGACGCTGCTCGGCCTCGTGAGCGGCCTGTTCGCGATTCGCCGCCGCGGCATCTACTTCTCGATGGTGACGCTCGCACTCGCGCAGATGGTCTATTTCGTCTATCTGCAGGCGCCGTTCACGCAGGGCGAAGACGGCCTGCAGGCGGTGCCGCGCGGCAAGCTGTTCGGTGTGCTCGCGCTGCATTCCGATCTCGTGCTTTATTACGTCGTGCTGGTCGTCATGGTGCTTGCGTTCCTGCTGATCGTGCGCATCGTGCATTCGCCGTTCGGCAATGTGCTCGGCGCGATCAAGGAGAACGAGGCGCGCGCGATTTCGCTCGGCTATGACGTCGACCGCTTCAAGCTGCTCGCGTTCGTGCTCTCGGCGGCGCTTGCGGGCCTGGCCGGGTCGCTCAAGGTGCTCGTGCTCGGCTTCGAGACGCTCGGCGACGCCTACTGGACGATGTCCGGTCTCGTGATCCTGATGACGCTCGTGGGCGGTATGGGAACGCTGTTCGGACCCATCGTGGGCGCCGCGCTGATCGTGTCGCTCGAAGACCGGCTCGGCGACATCGGCAGTGCGCTCGCGTCGGCCACGGGCGTGAGCTGGTTCAACTCGCTCGGCGAGTCGGCCACGATCGTTATGGGCCTGATTTTTATCGCCTGCGTGCTGGCGTTCCGGCGCGGCATCGTCGGCGAGATCGTTGCGCGCGTGCGGCCGTTGCGGGCCTGAGAGAGCGGGATTTACCCCGGTTTTGGGCGCCGGTGCTGCGCTGCATCACCAGGGTAAGTGCTAGTTGAATGGGGAGGGGGTCGAGCTTAAAGTCTCATCAGTTCTGAAGCACCCAATTTGCAGGTGGAGAACGAGGAGACAACGAGGCACTAAGTGCCCGGACAAGAAAGCGCTGTTGGACATGAGTCCAACAGCGCTTTTTTACTTTCCCTGGCGATTTTCCACGTCGCACACATCCCTGGCTCTCGTCGAAAGGCACGCTTTGATCAAGCGTGCCTTTTTTCGTTGCTCCCGCAACCTGTCAGGCAGGGAAAACCATGCATCACAGGGACGCGCTCGCTAACTACACTCGAAGGTCGGCGCGAGGACACAATCGCGCGCC
>Ga0131853_10013284_pt1 | contig 15089 bp, 14 predicted proteins | sample TergutLab28metaG_FD_92764 | JGI IMG/M metagenome (GOLD analysis project Ga0131853, IMG submission 92764) | Labiotermes labralis P1 segment gut microbial communities from Petit-Saut dam, French Guiana - Lab288 P1 (version 2) (version 2) | ecosystem: Host-associated > Arthropoda: Insects >... | reverse complement strand
GCTATAGCACCTTATGAGCGGGTAGTTTCCGCACTGCGAAGCTTCTTTAAGTTTTGAAAACCCTTCCGCATCGTAAACAGGCACACCGCCCGCACCGTCCATCTCAGGCTTTCGCTCGTCGGGTCGGAAGTAGTATTGTTGCGTGTTTTGGTCTATCCCGAGCGAAATGATGTCGAGAACTTTTGATTGCGCTATTTCCTCAACGCCTTTGAGCGTGTCGCTATATGAGGGCAGGCCAAAGTGGTGTCTTAACAGAGGGTACGGTTGTTTTTGTGATATTCTTCCGACTAGATCTCCGGCATATAGTTCTGCACATGCTTTGTCTGGCAATTGTCCTGTTCTCAGAAATGTTATACTGTCATCGAGGTCATCTGTTCCATCGAATATGACGTCGAAAAATCCGAGTTCGCGTATCTTTGCAGACACGGGAGGTGTTCCGCCGAACAACCACGTGGGTTTGTGCGATAGATTTGCACTTTTCTCTATTAGCTCACGCACTATAGTTACACCGTTTTCAGGCGTGAGCCTGTATCCAAAAGCGGCCATAACAGGCTTGTGTTCTTTAATGCTTGTAAGCATTTTGTCAATGCTAACTGCGGGACCAAGAAATAATGTTTCATATCCTTCATCTTCTGCCAAGGTCAGAAAATGCGCAACACCTGCAACATGTACGCAGTTTCCCACAGATGCACCTATAATTAAACCTTTTGACATAAGTATCAACTCCTTTCAGTTGGACTAAGTAGTATACCACATTTATATGCGATGGACAAGTTTTGAGCTTTTGAGTTTTACGTGAGTTTTACGGAGTTTTTTGCCCCCACTATGGCGCAATATAAAATTTAATGGTATAATAAAACAAAAAAAGGTGCGGTGAATTATGTATCTTACTCCTAAAGAACTGATGAGGCGTTTTGAAGAGGAAAACCCTCTGCTTTTAAGCTGTTGTGGTACATTGTGGGATATATATAATGTGCTCAAAACATGTTATGAAGACGGTGGTAAGTTGCTGCTTTGCGGAAATGGTGGCAGTGCGGCAGATTGTGACCATATTACAGGTGAGCTGATGAAAGGCTTTTTGCTCCGCCGCCCTATTCCCGAAACGTTTGCAAAACATCCTAAACTGAAAGGAGAGGGCGAACTATTGCAAGGAGCTCTTCCGGCAATATCTCTTGTAGCGCAGAGCGCATTATCTACAGCCTACACCAATGATGTAGACCCGCTGATGGTATACGCACAGCAAATTTATGGTCTCGGCAAAGCCGGAGATGTACTATTAGGAATTTCGACCTCCGGAAATGCTGAAAATGTCTGCAGTGCTTTGCGGGTTGCCGGCGCGCTCGGCATGAAGACCATAGGATTCACTGGTGAGAGCGGCGGACATATGCGTGAGCTTTGCGATTTGTGCTTGTGCGTGCCGGCAACAGAGACATACCGTATACAGGAATTTCATCTGCCGGCATACCATACACTTTGCGCTATGATTGAGGCGGCGTTTTTTGATTCTTGACAACAAAAGAAGGAATAACAAATGACTCACAGAGAGTGGAAGATGTTAAGCAGTCAGTATCAAATATACTGACTGCTATGGATGGCGGGGGTATATTCTTTTCCCTGCACACTGTGTACAGCAGGATGTTCCGGCGGAAAACATTGCCGCAATATTTTATGGCGCTAAAGAGCACTACGCTGGAGGCTAGTTAAGTCGGTCCCTCAACCAGTGTGCCTCACCAGTGCTTCATGAATGGCAAGAAGATTCTCGGCAGGAGTGATTTTAGGCACCTCGCATCCAGGCATAATGATACAGTTAGAACCCGCATCATCTATGCACTTGTTAACTGCTTCAAATACCGTTTCGGCAGTTCCGCTCATGACCACGCTCACTGGGTCAAAGTTGCCGCAAACCAATGCATGACCGGAAAGAATTTCGTTTGCCTCTTTGAAGTCCACCATCCAGTCTATATCGACTATATCGGCGCCACATGTCTTGATGTCTTCAAGCAAAACACTAATATCGCCGCATATGTGAAGCCGCCCGTACGCTCCGCGGCTTTTTATTTCGGCAAACAGCTTTTGCTCATAAGGTAAAATTAAATTGCGGTAAAATTCAGGCCCGAGCACACTAGCCGCCGCATCGCCGATGCCGATTATGTCCGCACCGGCGTCTATTTGTGCTGCAATGCAATTGACTGCGGTTTCATAACATACATCCATTATGTCGGAAACCATGCCCGGCTCATCATATAGAGCAATGCAAAGCTCAGAAAGTCCCATCAAATCGGCACTTTCCGCCGCCATACCTTCTATCCAACCCATTATCGGATAGGTGTTTCCAAAGTTTTTTTTGTAATATTCCACAGCATTTAATCTATCTAACATTCTGACCGAGTCTTCAATACGAAAAGGCTTGAGATTTTTAACATCATCAGAATTTTTTATCAATCTTTCTGCAATAGGAATATTTTCGAGCGGGTAACTCATCTTCGCGCCATAATCTGCTGTTTCCCTGTATGGATCGCTCATTGTATTTAACAAGTCAATGCCAAAATCTTCGCAGCATTTTATATTAGCTTCGGTCATAACTCGGTAATCTGTGCAAAATTCGCTCATCGGTCGCCCGATGTATCCGGCGGCAAAACTCATAAGTATACTAAAGTTTGGAATCCTATCCACGGGCTTTCCTTGTAAACGCGCAAGTGTTCTTTCTTTCGGAGTCATAGTTCTCCTCCAATATCGTTGTTAGTTTTCTCAGCTTAAATAGATATAAATAAGCTGCCACCCTAAAAACCCGAAATATGATTCTCTTTTGAATCTGCCATAAGTTTTTAGGGTGGCCTGTGTATGTCGTAAGTTAAATCTTACAACCTCTTGCTCTGACTAATTGGTTCCTCTCGGCATCGGTACGGCGATATCCGGATTTTCTGCCATAAAGGCTTGCTGATGCTCTGTCAGCCACTCGGAGATGAGGTTTGCAAACTCTTCTGCAGTCTGCATACCGAGCAGGAATCTTTGGAACTCGGTGTCATAAACGATTTCCATAAATTCGCTTACTTCAGGGAAATATCCATAGAAGGGTTGGCGGACAAAGTTCGGGTCGTTCATGCTTCTTACGAATCCGGAGAATACACCCTCATTAAAGAACGGATCGTCCGCAGCGCCTTCGACGACTGGTATGTAGCTGTTTACTTTACCGTATGACAGGTTTTGCTCCGGGGAAATCAGAAATGTTATAAATTCAAATGCTTCCGCAGAGTTTGGCGAATTTGCGCCCATTGCAAGCAAAAAGGCGTCAGCTTTGCAGTAAATGTTGCCGTTGGCAGCTCTGGGGAACGGAAGAACCGTCCATGTGCCGTCTTCCATAGCGTCTCTTGCGGCAGAAACGGTACCGGTTGTTTGATTTAAGATCCCTGTAACTCCTGTGGTAAAGGATTGTACAGTCTCCGTAAATCCCCAGTTTACAGAATCTTCCGGTGCCCAACCATTGAAGTATATATCGCCAAAACGTTGGATGGCTGCAATACCTTCCGGTGTATTAAACTGAGCAACACCGTTTTCGTCAAAGATGCGTCCGCCAAGTGCGCTGAGCACAAACATGCCCATCTGCTCACCGCCTAAACGGCCTCCGCGCATTGTGAAACCAAATCTGCCTTGCGCCGGGTCGGTCAGCGCTTCGGCAGCCCTGAATATGCCATCCCAAGTCTCAAGATCTTCAAGGGTCATTCCCGCTTCTTCAATCCAGTCAGTACGCACGTACATGCCATGAGTGGTTAAGCCTTTGGGCATACCGAATACGCCGCCGCGTGTTGAAATTTGGTCGTATTCAATGAGAACTTCTCTGACAAACGGGAGTAAAATATCCTTGTACTTAAAGTTCTCATAATATTCAGTAATATCAAGCACCCACTCGGCAAGGATGAACTCTGATATCCACGTGGGATGCATATAGAAGATATCAGGCATATTGCCTGCCGCACCCAGAATAACCAGATTCTGATGAGCCTGATCCCACGGGGTGGATTCCAAAGTAACTTCTATTCCGTTGGGCTGTGCGTTGAAGATATTAATCATACGTTGAAATTCTTCTGTTCTTGCAGGGTTTGGGATAACATCCATGAAACGCAGTTGTACTATTTCGCCTGTGATGTCGGTGGGATCTTCAGGATCCTCAGGATCGTCAGTACCGTCTGCTTGAGCAGGCGTGTCTGCCGGATCCTCCGGTTGCGGGGGGTCTGCGGGCGTTTCATTGGCCGGTGCTGCACATGCAACTAAAGCAAAGAGCATTAGTGCTGCGAGCAATATTACTAATAGTTTCTTCATCTTTTTTCTCCTTGTGGTTTTTTATTTATTAAACCTGATTTGCTCAGGCCTAATACTTTAGTTATCCCTTGACTGCTCCAGAAGTAAGCCCTTGCACAATATATTTTTGTGCGATGGCAAAAAGTATGGCAGCTGGTATTATGGCAACAATTCCTCCGGCAGTCATTTCACCCCAGTTGATGGCAAATTGACCAACATATGCGTTTAAGCCTACGGGTATTGTTTTTAATGTTTCTGTATTAATAAATATTACAGCGCCTAACAGTTCATTCCACGCCCCTACAAAAGCGAAAATAAACACTGCAACTATAGCCGGGAGCATTACAGGCAAAACTACCCGCACCATCATTTGAAACTTGTTGCATCCGTCGATTTCCGCAGCTTCTTCTATAACAGATGGAATGTTCATGAAAAAACCCTGCATGGTAATAACGCAAAACGGAGTATTAAATATTACATACAAGATGATAAGACCTGTTAATGTATCCCCTAAGTTAACAGAAGTAATCATGACAAACAACGGTATAAGAAGCAGGGTAACTGGTATCATTTGGGAGACAAGAAAAGCCATTACGGAAACCTTCTTCATGCGAAAACTGTAACGTGCCATTGCGTAGCCGCCCATAATAGAGACAATCAGCACGATTACCCCTGCGACCGCCGAAACAAACAGACTGTTTCTAAAATAGAACGGAAACGGCGTGCTGTTCCAAAGCGATGCAAAGTTGCTGAATGTAACGCTTTGCGGCCAATACTGAATATTCATTGTATTGATATCCTGTGGATATTTTAAGGATGTTACTAGCATCCAATATATTGGCAGGATTACAACTATAAGAAAGAATGTCAGTATCAGCGTACGTCCTGTACCCAATGAAACAGATGTAAGTCTTTTTTTTGTTATGGGTTTCATAGTTTACTCCCCTTTCGCATCGTGATATCTGGTAAGCCCAAGGAACAATGCAACAAAAATCAGCAATGCAAGCATAAACATAACGCCGATAGCGCTGGCTTGACCGAAATCGAGTGCCGTGAAAGCCCTTACAAACATATAAGACGCCAATGTGTGAGATGTATTTGCAGGTCCGCCCCTTGTCATAACAAATATGATTTCCGCATTGTTAAACACCCATATAGTGCGCAAAAGAAGTGTTACGATTACTATGGGTTTAATCGTAGGCAGTGTTATATAGAAAAACCCTTTTATGCGTGAGCATCCATCAATGGAAGCGGCTTCGTAGTAATCAGTCGGAACCGATTGAAGTGCCGCCAACAACATGATTCCGAAAAAAGGTATGCCTTGCCACGTCAATGCGATAATTACAGTCCATATCGACAAAACGGGAGAGCCTAGAAAGGACATGCGCTCGGTGATAAATCCTATTCTGAGAAGAATATCATTGATTGGCCCGAACTCAGCATTAAATAACCATTGAAACATAAGACCGACTATGAAGTTTGACAATGCCCAAGGAACAAATACTATCCCCTGATAAATAGTCCGGCCTTTGAACGGTCTGCGAAGAGCCATAGCGAGAGTTAATCCTAAAAGAAATTGCAGTCCTACAACTACCCCTACAAAAAGCGCCGAGTTACTCAGTATCATTGCTAAATTTGGGTCGTCGAATACTGCGCGAAAATTCTCAAGCCCTATAAAATCACGATCCGCCGGTCTGGTCAGCCTGTACTGCATAAACGCCATTCTTATGGTGTTAAATAGCGGATACGCTATAAACAAAAGGAGAAGCAGATAGCTTGGCGCCATAAATATATGCGGCTCAATCTTTTTTTTCTTAATCATTTTTTGTGCTCCATTTTTACTGTTTAATAATATTACCTAAACGAAACAGGATTTTATCAATGGTCTGTTCATTTATGCGCAACGCTCTGTATATGTCTCCTTCTACAAGAGCATTAAACATCTTCTCGTGTTGCACGACCGTGTCGGAGTAAGTGGCGCTGAAGCTGTTGTCCTCAGGATAAAGCTTGTCAAAGGTCTCCATGACCGAGTCTGCTAGACGCTGCAGTAAGCTGTTATGGCAGATTGCCGATAGTTCCGAGTGAAACCATCTGTCCTCACGGCAAGTGTTCTCACCGTAGTTATAAAGCTGAATAAGCCGTTTGACGCTTAGCTCTACTCTGGCGAGTTCTTCTGGTGTGGCGTATTCGTATATGTTTTTAATAATCTGAGCTTCCAGCATTTTGCGAACTTCAAAGACCTCTCTCAGTTGCGCAATACGGTCTTCATCATCATGTTCAAAAGCGATAAGAAAGCTTGAAGTAGCTGTTGACTTGACAAAAGTTCCGCTCCCGTTTACTATGTCAACCACCCCTTGTGCTTCCAAGGTTCTTAGCGCTTCTCGCACTGACGTAAGGCTTGTGCCCGTCATTTTACAAAGTTCCGCTCCAGAAGGAAGCTTGTCACCCGTTTTTAACTTATTTTGGTTTATGTACTCGGTGATGAAACTCAATGCTTTTTCTTTTACAGACATCAGAGTAATCCTCTCGACCTTTCATAAAGCTGCGCTATATTATCGCAACCTTTCATAAGGGTTTTTTGAAATTATATATAAACTCATTAAATGTGTCAACACATTTTTTGTGCTTTCGTGAAAATTGTACAATACACTAACTTGACTTTGTGCAATACATCATGTTATAATCCGTCAAAATGTAATTTGAAGGGAAAACAGTATATGAAATATTTGCACCTCTTATGTAATGCACACTTGGATCCGGTCTGGATGTGGGAAAAAGACGAGGGTATAGCTGAAGCATTATCAACATACAAGGTTGCGGCAGATTTTTGCGACATGTACCCCGATTATGTGTTTAATCATAACGAATCAGTTCTTTATGAGTGGGTTGAAGAGTATGACCCTGAACTTTTTGTGCGGATACAAGAGCATGTTAAAAACGGACGTTGGAACATCATGGGCGGCTGGTACTTGCAGCCTGACTGCAACATGCCGAGCGGCGAGAGCATAGTGCGCCAAATCCTTACAGGTCTCAAATATTTTGAAGAAAAGTTCGGCAAACGTCCCACTACCGCAATAAATTTTGACTCATTCGGTCATTCACGCGGACTTGTTCAAATACTGGCGAAGGCGGGTTATGATTCCTACATAGCTTGTCGACCTTTACAGGATAAATGCTCATTACCTGCCGACGACTCCATCTGGCGCGGATTCGACGGCTCGGAAGTGGTGTTCCATAGAGGTTTTAACTCTTATGAAAGCCATCGCGGCAAAGCTAATTTGAAAATTATGGACTATATGAAGCGTTTTCCCGACAAAGAGGTGGGAATGGTTCTTTGGGGGGTCGGAAACCATGGCGGAGGCCCTTCACAAGTTGATTATGAACGTATAGTAGCACTTGGTAAAGAAGTTGCCGGTCACACCAAATTTATGCATTCCGGTGCCGAAGCCTATTTTGCTCAGTTGAAAGAAAGCGATGAAGGCAAAAATTTGCAAGTTGTCGAAAAGTCACTGCATTATCATTCCGTGGGATGCTATACTTCAATGATCCGCATTAAGCAGCAATACAGGTTACTGGAAAACATGCTCTTTAAAACAGAGAAAATGGCGTCGCATGCTGCACTGAGCGGATTAATGGAATATCCGCAGGAGTTATTTGCCGATGCAGAGAAAGATATGCTTTTTAGCCAATTTCATGACATATTGCCGGGAACTTGCATATCGGTTGCGGAAGAAGCAGCTTTAAGACAACTGGGGCATGGCATAGAAATTTGTGAGCGGATAAAAATTAAGGCTTTTTTAATGTTTGCAAAATGTCAGCAACAGGCTAAAGATGGCGATATTCCGATTTTTGTATATAACCCGCACCCAACAGCCAAGCGTGCAGTTATTGAATGCGAATTCAATCTCCCTGACCAAAATACCGACAGCACTAAATGGTCTTTTCCGCGAGTCTACCAAAATGGAGCGCCGGTACCTTGCCAGGTTGAGCACGAAGACTCAAACTTTAATGTAGACTGGCGTAAGAGGGTCGTATTTGAAGCTGATTTGCCCGCAATGAGCTTGACCAGATTCGAGTGCATCGTTGAACTGTGGCAAGAAGAACCGGCGTTCAAGCTACAGCCCTCAGATGGACTGATTTGCTTTGAAACAGAGGATATCTCCGTTAAAATCAACTGTGCCACAGGCGGAATCGACGAATATACCGTATCTGGAAAAAACATGCTCAAATCCGGATCCTTTATTCCCATCGTTATGGAAGACGACTATGACTCTTGGGGCAACCGTGTAGACAGATTCCGCAACGAACACGGTAAGTTCAAGCTTATGGAGTCGGGTCAAGGCGCTGCGTTTTCCGGCATTGAACCTGGTAATGCTCCTGAGTCTGTGCGGGTTATCGAGGACGGAGATGTGCGCTCGGTGGTCGAGGCGGTTTTCTCGTTCTCAAATTCATTCATTTGCCAGCGATATTATCTGCCGAAAAAAGGGACGGAGATTATCGTTAAATCCCGCGTTGTCTGGAATGAAAAGATGAAGATGCTCAAGTTGCCGATTATTTCGCAATTTGCGGACGCTAAGTATGTTGGACAAGTTATGTATGGGCGCGAGCAGTTGCCGGATGATGGAATGGAAGCGGTATCGCAGCGCTTTTCCGCCATTGTTGATAAAGAGAGCGGCAAAGCTTTGACTTTCATTAACAACGGCACATACGGCTCTGATTTCAAAGACGGCGAAATGCGTGTATCTATGCTGCGCTCAGCTGGGTTTTCTGCGGGATGCTCCGATTTTTCCAAGCGTAAACCCGAAGTCATGGAGCAGGGTCGCTGCAATGACTTCATCGACCAAGGGGTGCGCCATTACACCTTTCATCTCAATGCCGGAGATATGAAAGCCCGGCTTAAAGACATCGAAACAGAGGCAGCATTTGCAAACGAGGTACCTTTTGCATTATCATGCTTCCCGACAGGAGCAAACCCTGCTCCATTACAGCCTCTCATTGAACTGGATAACACGGTCGTCCAACTCACCGCATTCAAAAAAAGCATCTATAACGAAAACTATATAATCCGTTTGTTTGAACCTACGGGAGAAAAGCAAACCGTAAACATAACAATGCCGTTGTCAGGAGCCCGGTTTAAAACAGACCTTGCCCCCTTTGAAATTGTGACGCTCACATATGATATAAATGAAAAGTCAATCAAACCCATAGGTTTGCTGGAAAGATAATTTTGAATACCGGTACATCATTTTCTAATTAACTATCCAAACATTGCATTATCTTTTTCTGCCTAACTGCGTTAAAAAACTTGAAGTACCGATGATTCCTTCAGCTTTTTGCCATGCTATCCGAAAATCTGACACAATATTTATGCACTTATTTAGAAAATAGTGCATAGGGGAGGCTATGTATATGACTAAACGCGAACTTGTAAAAAGCACTTTGGATTTTAAGAACACGATAGGGAAAGTGCCTCGTGAGGTTTGGGCATTGCCCTGGGCAAAGCTTAAGTACGGGGACGAGTTTGACAAAGTCCTCAACGACTTTCCGAACGATATACTAACAGCAAGACCAAACATGGCAATCAAATCACAGATAAGTAAAGGGGATCCTTTCACAAAGGGTACCTATATAGATGACTGGGGTTGTATATTTGAAAATAAAGTAGACGGTATCATAGGTGAAGTCAAGCAGCCGTTGGTTACCGATGAGGACTGGCAGGATGCCGGCAATATCAACATCCCGGAAGAGTGGCTAAGCTTTGATATAGATGAAGTTAACCATTTTTGCGCCGATACGGACGAGTTTGTTCTTGCCGGATGTTATCCGCGTCCGTTTGAGCAGTTACAGTTTATTCGCGGAACCGAAGACTTATTTGTCGACTTAACCGACACGCCGAAAAACCTGGTGAAAGCCCTTGGGAAAATGCACGATTTCTATTGCCGTCTTCTGGAAAAGTGGGCTGCGACAGATGTAGATGCTCTTATGATAATGGATGATTGGGGCACACAAAATAATCTGCTGATAAACCCCAATAAATGGGTCAGCTTTTTTAAGCCATTATATAAAGACTACATAGACATAGCAAAAAAGGCTGGCAAGTACATGTTTATGCACTCAGATGGCAACACACTGCAAATATTGCCGCATTTAATCGAACTCGGTCTTGACGCCATCAACGCTCAAATATTCTGCATGGACTTTAATGAGCTGAGCAAGTATCGCGGTCAAATTACCTTCTGGGGCGAAATAGACAGGCAAAACATCTTGCCCTACGGAAGTCCGGCAGAGGTAGAAGCCGCCGTAAGAAAAGTCATGGATGCATTCTGGGCAAATGGTGGCGTTATTGCCCAACTGGAGTTTGGTTTGGGTGCAAAGATCGAAAATGTCCGCCGTGCATTTGAAGTTTGGGACAGCTACGGAAAATAAGCGAGCAGGAGAAAGAATGTCTGATATCATGTACTCCCCTTAAGAAAGTGCGAAAGGAATGGTAATTTATTGGAGTGGTTAATTAAAGAAAAACCGTCTATATCAGTAAAAGCCGTGTTGTTTGATTTTGGCGACATAGCGGCGATGGCGGAATTTTTCTTTGGAGAAAGAGGCTAATGAATTATATCGATTTTTCAAAAACTAAAACATATCCGGCAGCAAAGCGTACTAACTTGGTTACGCTTGAAAATATGGCATGTCCCGAACGGGACAAAGCCCCTGCATGGGATTGCCCGGAGTTTGATGAGCTTATTGAGCGGATAAGAGCAGCGCGCAAAAACGAACGCCCGGTGATAATGTCCCTTGGTGCGCATGTGATAAAGAACGGATTATCTCGATATTTAATTGCACTGATGCAAGGCGGATTTATAACACATATTGCATCTAACGGAGCGGGGAGCATTCACGACTTTGAGCTATGCTATCTCGGTGGAACCTCGGAGGATGTCGGAGCGGCAATCGAAGACGGCTCTTTTGGAATGTGGGAAGAGACCGGAAGATGGATGAACGAGGCACTGATTGCGGGTGCTGCAGACAATATAGGCTACGGAGCGGCATTGGCACGCCACATTGAAGCCTACTCAGAACGTTTTCCGTACAAAGACGATTGCGTGCTATATCAAGCATATAAAATGGAAATATCTGCGACCTATCATATCGCAATCGGCACAGATATAATCCATCAACACCCGATAGTAGACTTTGCCGCTATCGGAAAAACCAGCGGAGAAGACTTTAAGTTGCTTTGCCAGAGTGTATCGCAAATGGATGGAGGCGTGTTTCTTAACTTCGGTTCGGGAGTCATCGGCCCTGAAATTTTCCTAAAGGCTTTATCCATTGTGCGCAATCAAGGGTATCAAACATACAACATTGCAACGGCTAATTTTGATTTGCGGGACTTAGGTGACTATCGTGCGCAAATTGGATATGAGGATCCCGATTATTATTACCGCCCACGCAAAAACATTGTAAACAGACCAACAGCCATGGGTGGAAAAGGCTGGCACTTTGCCGTTGACCATAAGGTGAGCATACCAAATCTGTATAAGCGGTTAACCTAAGGAGGAAAGCCGTAGTAATTTGTGGATGTGATGATATGAAAACGATAGAAAAAATTGATAACAACCGCTTGGAAGAAATCCTCGAAAAGATGGATAATATCAATGTCGGAATTTTAGGGGACATATGCCTTGATGTATATTGGCATGCTGATATGCGTAAAAGCGAGCTGTCTCTCGAAACGCCTCACTTCCCGCTACCTATTGTTGACGAACGTACGAGTCCGGGCGGAGGTGCCAATGTTGCTGCAAACATGGCGGCACTCAAACCTAATCAAGTAAGTGTATTCGGAGCTGTCGGTAACGACTGGCGCGGCAGAGAATTGATAAGTTTGCTCTCTAATTTGGGCATGAACATCTCCGGCATTGCGGAAGGGTTGCACTTTAGCAACGCCTACATTAAGCCGCTCAGAAAAGGTATTTCCGATGTTGTATATGAGGATCCCAGACTTGACTTTGTCTCGCACGAACCTATATCAAGCAAGCTTGAAGATAGTCTTATTGCGGCACTTGACGGTCATGCCGGAATCCTCGATGTGCTCTGCATCAGCGACCAATTGAAGTTTGGGGTAGTGTCAAAAAGGGTGCGTGAGCACGTCTGCGCTTTGGCAAAGCAAGGGCTTAGGGTTATCGCGGACAGCCGATATAATATCGGGTTCTTTACAAACACGATACTCAAGCCGAATGAGTTCGAGTGTGCAGCGGCGGTAGGCGTAGATTGCACCACATTCAAAGGCATAAAAGACTATGGCCAAACTGCGCAGAGGCTGGCAAAAAAAACAAACTGCGATGTATTTATGACCATCGGAAAAATGGGGTCGATCTACACAAGCAAGGATGAGTCCGTACACATCCTCGCTAATGAAATCGAAGGTCCTATAGACATAGTCGGTGCGGGAGACAGCTCACTGAGCGGCTTTGCACTGGCGCTTGCCACAGGAGCTCAGCCATGGGAAGCTGCTTGTGTAGCAGGACTCTGCAGCGCAATTGCCGTACAGCAGATAGGCATAACAGGTACAGCCACACGAGAACAAATATTAGACTTGATCAGCCGCAAGAGCTGAAATCATCGTCATTTTATTAGCAAAATGGTGTGGCGCAGTGCGATTACTTAACGGAAAACGGGCTCAAATATCACTGACCGCAACAGAAAGTGCGGCATAATCGCCGATGTTGTCACCCAGGCCCGAAGCAGCAATACGGCAGACAGAAAGTGAAGATGACAGGCATTCCCTTTCCAACGCTCTGCTCATAGCGGGGCGTAAAAAACGTTCTGCCCTGTTAAAAATGCTTCCGAGAATTATTATATCGGGATTTAACACATCCACAATCATAGCTAAACCCCGCCCCAAGTACTCCCCGCAATACGAAAGTATCTCTTGCGCAAACACGTCTCCCGACTGCGCTGCCTCTCCGACAGCTTTTGCTGTTAAGCCGCTAAGTGAGTTAACATCGGAGCAAATTGAGGGTGGGGTTCCTTTTTGAATGCGCTCTAACGCCATTTGGCTTGCAAGCTGTGTAATACCACCGCCGCTGCAAAAACCTTCAAAAGAACCTGCCTTACCGTATCCGACAGGTCCGTTATCAGAAAGCCGGACATGCCCGACTTCGCCTGCCATATTATTCGCCCCTCGATAGAGTCGGTTATTCAAAATCATTCCCGCACCAAGTCCGGTTCCGAAAGTGAGGAAAATAACGTTTGAATGCCCTTTGCCTGCACCATAACGCCACTCGGCAAGCGCACAAGCGTTTGCGTCATTTTCTATTCTCGTTTTAATACCGAATTTGGCTTCAAACATACTGACAATCGGTACATTATCCCAACCAACAAGATTGGGCGGGGATAAGATTGTGCCGGAAACGGAATCCAGGGGTCCGCCGCAGCTTATCCCAACGCCGGCGACCTCTGATTTTTCTATGTTCTTTTCCGCAAGCATACGCTCCATAATAGCGAAAGCGCGCTCCACAACACTCTCGGCAGAGCCGCTTGTTGAAAAAACTTCCTTGGTAAATGTAAGATTATTACCGAAACCATCTGCACTGCCCAGCAATACCGCACACTTAGTACCGCCAATATCAAATCCCAAACTATACTTCAAACCGCTCACACTCTCTCTGTAAAAAAATGACTCGAAAACCGAGGAATTGCAATGAAATTCGTGCGTTCAAATATCTTGAAGTATAACATAGGCATATTATCAAAGCAACACTCGCGTGAAAGAGTTACAAATAGTTAACTCAAACAGTGGACGAGCCATTTGGCATTGTGATATACTTTCCGCAAAAAGGAGTGTTCGTATGCCATTTTATGATTTATATTGCTCTAAATGTAATAAGGAACACAATATCATGGCAAGCATGGCGGATAAAACAAACAGCCTGATTCCTTGCCCCGATTGTGGTTCTACTGATTTAGAAACTATTTACAATGCAGCTCCCGCTTATGTGAAAAGAACCGGAGACGTAGCTCCAGCATGTCCTAACAGTAGTGCCTGCGGTGGCAGAGGTTGTCGGTTGAACTAGCCATATGGTGCGTAATCATCGGTGGGGTCGGTATACTCGTCCGATGGGATTTCATAGTCGTCAAATAAATGGTGCTCTTCGAATGGAGGGTATTCGTCTTCAAATGGTGGATATTCATTTTCCGGTTCCGGCGATAAAACTTCCGGATCCGATGGTGGCACGTATTCATCAGGCAGTAAAACTTCATTTTCGGCTAGTGGGACGTCTTCCTCACCATATGGGGCGTCTTCTTCCGAAGGTGGAGCGAAAGGTACATCCAAGTCGTGAATCTCCCATGGGAGTTGCAGTCTACCGTCAACAACATGGCGCTGGAAAAAGAAAAATAAAATCAAAAACAATGACAATGCTGAAACAACAACGGCTGTGGCTGTTCCAACAATGAGACGGAGCAGTCGCTTATTATTATATGTTTTTGGAACGTAACGAGCCATGATAAGTACTCCATTTTGTAAATAACTTCACAAATTTCACTGCGCGTTTTTCATAAGCTCAAAACCGCCATGGTCACAAGCCAACGCAATCATTCAAATCACTCCTAGTACTATTTAAAATGGCCAAGTGGGAAGCCATCTCACTAAGTGTGTGTAATACCAAAACGGCATATACATTCCGGAAATCGATGGGTAAAACAGAACAAACACTACACCGGCTAGTGATGTAAACCCATAAACAGCCACTCTGTTACAACTCCGTTTTCGTTCGAAAATTGTATTGAATATATGTGCG
>Ga0131853_10013283_pt1 | contig 15090 bp, 12 predicted proteins | sample TergutLab28metaG_FD_92764 | JGI IMG/M metagenome (GOLD analysis project Ga0131853, IMG submission 92764) | Labiotermes labralis P1 segment gut microbial communities from Petit-Saut dam, French Guiana - Lab288 P1 (version 2) (version 2) | ecosystem: Host-associated > Arthropoda: Insects >... | reverse complement strand
CGCCAGTTCCTCCCGGCGCAGGCCCGCGGCCCGGCGGGACCGGCCGGCAAGACCGGCCCGAAGGGGAGTGCGGCCCCGACCACGCCGCCGGCCCACACCACGCAGATCGGCACCCTGACCCTCACCGCCCAGAGCACGCCGATCCCGGTCTTCGGCTACACCTTCGGCGCCAACGTGAGCACGGCCAGCGCCGGCTCCGGAGGCGGCTCGATGACGGTGAGCAACCACCCGCTGACCACCTGGGTCGATGCCAGCCAGGCCGCGAGCCTCTTCGGCCTTCTCGCCCGCGGCACCACGCTGGCCAGCACGACCCTGACCCTCAGCGACGGTCACGTGCTCAGCCTCAAGGCCGCGATGCTGAGCGAGCTCACCGTCGACAGTACGGTCAGCGCGGCCGCCGGCAGGCCGATCGACCGGCTGGCGATGACGTGGGACACGGCCACCTACACCTCTCGCGCGGGCGTGGCCCCCACCTCCCCGGCGAGCGTGGGGTCACTCGCCCTCACCCTGCCGGGCGCGAGTACGGCCACGACGTACCCGATCTCGGCGCTCTCCTGGACCTCGACCCAGTCGGCGGTCGTGGGCAGCGGCTCGGGAGCGGGGACGGGCAAGGCGAACGTCGGCGCGATCACCGTCACCCGTACGGCCGACGCCGACTCGCCGGCGCTCTTCAACACGCTCATCACCGGCAGGCACCTGGCGAGCGTGTCGATCACGGCCGGAGGTACGACCTATCTGCTGACCGACGTGGTCCTCAGCGCGATCGACACCGAGAACACCGCGACCGGTGCGAACGCGCCGAGCCTGGAGCGGATCACGATCAGCTTCGCCAAGATCGCGGTCACCTCCGGTGGCGTCACCACCGCCTGGAACCTGGTGACCAACGCCGGCGCCTGAGGCACCACCGCGGGCGCCTGGCCGGTGCTAGCCTGCGAGACTTTGCGCCAGCGGAAGGAAGCCCATGGACGTTCCCTCGCTCCACCGTCAGCTCCTCGCCGACGTGCTCCCCCGGATGCAGCAGGATCCGCGGGTGGCGGGGGTGGCGATGACCGGCTCCCTGGCCGGTGGCCACCCCGATGTCTACTCCGACGTGGACCTGGTCGTGGTCATCGACGAGGTGGCGTACGACGCAGTCATGCGGGACCGGCTGGGGTTGATCGGCGCCTGGGCGCCACTGGTGACCGGCTTCACCGGCGAGCACGTCGGCGAGCCGCGCCTGATCGTCACGCTGGTCGAGCCGCCGCTCCTGCACGTCGACTTCACGTTCGTCACCGCGGCCGACCTCGCCGACCGCACCACAGACCCGGAGATCCTGTGGGACCGCGACGGCGCCCTGGCCGCCGCGCTGGCCGGGCCGCCGGCGGCCGCGGCCGCGTTCGACCTCCAGTGGCTCGAGGACCGGTTCTGGATCTGGGTGCACTACGGCGCCACCAAGCTCGGCCGCGGGGAGCTGTTCGAGGTGATCGGCTGCCTGACGTACCTGCGTGAGGTCGTGCTCGGTCCGCTGGCCGCCCGGCGGGTGGGTGCAGAGCCCCGCGGCGTACGCCGTCTGGAGGCGATCGCGCCCGAGGAGGCGCACCTGCTGCGAGCCACCCTGTGCGGTGATGACCGGCAGGAGGCGGGCCGGGCGCTGCTGGCCGCCATCGACCTCTACCGTCGGTGGTCCGACGCCGACGAGACGCCCGTCGAGCGGCGGCACCGGGCCGAGGAGCTCGCCGTCCGGTACCTGCACGACGTCATCGACCACCCCGGCGACGCGGCCTGAGCGCCCGCGGCCAGGTCCCCCGACCGGGCCTTCGAGCGTCTCAGGAGACGACGGTGAGCAGCTGGGTCGCGCGGGTGAGCACGACGTAGAGCGTCGCGCGGCCGGTCGAGGACTCGTCCTCGATCTCCTGCGGCCGGACCACCACGATCGCGTCGAACTCCAGGCCCTTGGTGTCGAGGCCGGTGAGCACCACGATCCGGTCCTCGCCGCTCGGCACCGCATCGGCGTCGCGCGCGGCCGCCACCGCCGCGGGCGCCTGGCCGGCGACCTCGGGCCAGGAGGCCAGCCAGCCGTTGACCTCGCCGCGGCGAGCGACCGGCACCACGATGCCGACGGTGCCGGAGACCTCACCGGCCAGCCGTACGACCTCGGCACGGACCGCGGCCTCCAGGTCGGGCACGTCGGTCAGCACGACCGGGTCGACGCCGGTGGAGCGGACCGCGGTGGGCAGGTCGGCGTGGAGGCCGACCCGCTCGGCGTAGGCGGCCGCGTACGCGTAGATCTCGGAGCTGTTGCGGTAGTTGGTGGCGAGCCGGAAGGCGTGGATCGCCTTGCCCTCCAGCGCCGCTGCCCGGGCGGCCTCCGACTCGGCCGGGATCGGCCATGAGGACTGCGCCGGGTCGCCGACGATCGTCCAGGTGGCGGTGCGGCCGCGCCGGCCGACCATCCGCCACTGCATCGGGGTCAGGTCCTGCGCCTCGTCGATGAGGACGTGGGCGTACGGGTCGTCGTCGATCCGGTACGTCGGCGGCTTCCAGCCCGGCCCGGTCGCGAACTCGCGGTCCGAGGCGGTCATCAGCTCCTGGACGTTGATGCCCAGCTCCGGGTCGAAGTCGCGCTCGTCGGCGGGCTGCTCGGGCACGTCGCCGATGGCGTACCGCAGCTCGTCGAGCAGCGGGACGTCGTCGATGCTCAGCTCCGGGCTGCCCGACCACGACTTGCGCAGCAGGGCCTGCTCGTCGTGGCTCAGGATGCCGTCGGCGACCCGGGCCAGCAGCTCGGGCTCACGCAGCCAGGCGAGGACCGTACGGGCCTCCAGCGGCGGCCACCAGCCGTGCACGAAGTCCAGGAAGGCGGGGTTGTCGAGCATCTCGTCCTCGAACGCCTCCTTGCCGCGCTCCCGGCCGCGCTCGCCGCGGACCTGGCGCCAGAGCACGTCCAGCAGCGCCTGCGGCACCCGCCGGATCTGCTGGTTGCGCCGGCCGGCGCCCATCAGCTGGCGACGCAGCTGACCGAGCTTGCCGCGGTCCAGGGTGAGCACGTCGTCGCGGTAGAAGATCCGGAACTCGCCCGGCGAGCCCGGCACCTGCTGCCGCGCGGTCCGGCGCAGCACCTCGGCCATCCGGGCCGAGCCCTTGACCTCGGCCACCGCCGGCTCGTCGTGCCGGGTGGCGCGGACGCCGTCGACGACCTCGCCGAGGCTGCGCAGCGCCACCGCGGTCTCGCCGAGCGAGGGCAGGACCCGGGCGATGTAGTTCATGAAGACGCCGGACGGGCCGACGATCAGCACGCCGCCGGCCTCGTACTTGCGGCGGTCGGTGTAGAGCAGGTAGGCGGCCCGGTGCAGCGCGACCACGGTCTTGCCGACGCCCGGACCGCCGGAGATCGTCACCACGCCCTTGGCGGGGGCGCGGATCGCCTGGTCCTGCTCGGCCTGGATGGTGGCGACGATGGAGTGCATGGTGCGGTCGCGCGCCCGGGAGAGCTGCGCCATCAGGGCGCCCTCGCCGACGATCGGCAGATCCGTCCCGACCGTGTCGTCGAGCAGCTCGTCCTCGACCCCGACGACGCGGCGGGCGTCGTTGCGCAGCACCCGGCGGCGTACGACGCGCTGCGGTTCCGCGGCGGTGGCCTGGTAGAAGACCGCGGCGGCCGGAGCGCGCCAGTCGATCAGCAGCGAGTCGCGGTTCTCGTCGCGCAGGCCGATCCGGCCGATGTAGCGCGGCTCCGGGTCGAGCTCCGGGTTCATGTCGAGCCGGCCGAAGACCAGGCCCTCGTGCGCGGCATCGAGCTGGGCGATCCGGCGCGCCGCCTGGAACAGCATCGCGTCCCGCTCGACCAGGCCTCCCTCGTGGCCGAGGTTGCCTCGTGCGCGACCTTCCTTGGCGAGCTCCTCGGCGGCCTTGGCCGACTCCTCCAGCTGGACGTAGACCCGATCGACGAAGGCCTGCTCGCGATCGATCTCCTGCTGGATCAGATCTTCACTCAACGCTGTGTTCCCCACGTCTCGCGCCCATCGCCACCCGTCTGCGGGCGGCAAGCAGAAGACTCTACCGCCCGGGCGGTGAGGTGATCACCTTCCCCGGGACAGGAAGGCGAGCATCGCCTCGCGGGCCTCGTCGGAGCCGAAGAGGCGCGCGGAGAGCTGGGCGACGTCCTCGGCGTACGCGTCGATGTTCGCCAGCAGCTCCCGGTTGACCAGCCGCTTGGTCTCCCGCAGGCCCTGCGGCGCACCGGTGGCCAGCTCGGCGGCGACCCGGGCGACCTCAGCGTCCAGCGCCTCGGGCGCCACCGCCCGGGTGACCAGGCCCATCGCGACCGCCTCGGCGGCGGTGAACCTCTCCCCGGTGAGACAGGTGTACGCGGCCGCACGCGAGGTCAGCCGGGGCAGCACGGTGAGCGAGATCGCGGCCGGCGCGAGGCCGAGCTTCACCTCGGTGAGCGCGAACGAGGCGGCATCGGCGGCGATCGCGATGTCGCAGGCCGCGACCAGGCCGATCCCGCCGGCGCGGACCGCGCCCTGGAGACGGCAGAGGACCGGCTTGCTGTGGCTCACGATCACCCGCTGCAGCCGTACCACCGCCCGCGGCCCCTCGCTGAAGTCGCCGGTGGAGGCCTCCGACAGGTCGGCGCCCGAGCAGAAGACCGTACCGGTGGCGGCGAGCACGACCACCCGGACGGCGTCGTCGTTCTCCGCCCGCTCCAGGCGCTCGAAGAGCTCGGTGATGAGCTGCGCGGAGAGCGCGTTGCGGTTGTGCGGCGAGTCCAGGGTGATCGTCGCGATGCCGTCGGCGATCGCGTAGTGGACCAGCTCGGCCTGCTCAGTCATCGCTCTCCTCGGTGGGATCCGTCTGCTCGTCGATCAGCTGGTCGCGGCGAATCCGGATCTTGCGGGTCTTGGCCAGCCAGGACGGATCCATCACGATCTCATGGGTGTTGCCGTCCCGGCCGTCGAACGTCACCGCGACCGTCTGGAAGCCCTTGTGCCGCTGCATCAGCGCGTAGCCGGCGTACGCCCGCCGGTCGGCCTCGGTGAGGTCCACCCGATCGGTGAACGGGGTCAGCAGCGCCCGCGGCCACAGCCGGCGGGCCAGCACGACGTTGACCTCGATGCCCAGCACCCCCATCACCGAGGCGATGTAGATCAGGCCCATCAGGCCCAGGACGAGCGCGAAGGTCTGGTTCATCCCGCTGGTCGCCTGGATGACGTGCTGGACGTAGATCGCGCCGATCCACTGCAGCGACTGCCACATCAGCGCCAGCGTGAACGCGCCCGGGGCAGCCTTGCGCAGCGCGTGGTCGCGGGTGGTGGCGAGCCGGAAGAGCAGGGTGAGCATCGCGCCGATCAGCAGGACCGAGCCGAGCTGGATCAGCCAGCGCAGCCAGGCCACGCCGTGCGAGCCGATCACGTCGGTGTGCGCGCCGACCGTCGCCAGGATCGAGACCCCGATCACCGCGACGCCCGCGGTCGCCAGCAGCACCAGCGAGCGCAGCCGCAGCAGGATCGGGTTGGGCCGGCTGTTGCGCGGCACCGACCAGGCGATGTTGACGGTGTTCTGGATCGCCTGGCCCAGCCCCATCGCGCCGTACGTGGCGGTCAGGCCGCCGATCACGATGCCGCCGGTCGAGCCGTGCAGCTCCTTGCGACCCAGCTCGTCGCCGATGATCGGGAACTGCCGCAGCGCCGAGTTGAGCACCTCCTCCTGGAGGTGCGGGTTGCCCTGCAGGATGAAGCCGAGGATCGAGGAGCCGAGCAGCAGCAGCGGGAAGATCGCGATGAAGGCGTAGTAGGTCACGATCGCGGCCAGGTAGTTGCCCTGGTCGTCGAAGAACTTGTAGATGACCCCGAGCGGGAAGGCGACCGGTGTGAAGCGCCGCTGCCCGCGGTCCATTGCTTGCACCAGCCCCGCCACGGGCAGCAGGGTATCTGTACACACACCGTGGATGGGGGATCGAAGATGAGCTACGAGGCAACACCGCCGCCCGACCCGTACCGACAGCAGGTCCCCGGCTACCCGCCGCCGAGCCTGCCTATCCCGTACGCGTCCTGGCTCCAGCGCGTCGCCGGACGCCTGCTCGACGGCCTCTTCGGCCTCCTGGCCTCGCTGCCGATCCTGATCGGGCTGGCCGTGCTCTTCGGCACCGCGACGTACACCAAGACCGTCGACGCCAACGGCACCGAGGTCCAGGAGATGCACCTGAGTCACGGGGGCGCCACCGCCGGCATCATCCTGATCGGCTTCGGCGCGATCTTCGTGATCGCCTTCGAGATCTGGAACGTCTTCGTACGCCAGGGCACCACCGGCTACTCGCTCGGCAAGAGCGTGGTCGGGATCAAGCTGATCAAGGAGTCCACCGGCCGGCCGATCGGCACCGGCTGGGCGTTCCTCCGCGAGATCCTGCACGTCGTCGACGGCGCGCTGTTCTACCTCGGCTGGCTGTGGCCGATCTGGGACCGCAGGCGCCAGACCTTCGCGGACAAGATCGTCGAGACCGTGGTGATCCAGCAGCGCCCGCAGCGCTGATCGGCGCGTCAGGCGGCGGTCTGCCCCAGCAGGTGCCGCTTGATGATCGTCATGTCGGTCTCGAGCGCCGTGAGGCGGACATCGGTGACCTCGCGCAGGCCGTCGATCTTCTGCGACAGGGTGGCCTCGAGGCTGTCGTTCCGCGCCTCCAGGCCGTCGATCTTCTGCAGCAGGGTCGCCTCGAGACTGTCGCTCCGGACCTCCACGCCGTCGATCCGCTGCCCGAGCCTCGCCTCGACCCTGTCGATGCGCTGGGTCAGTTTCGACTCAACGTCATCGATCCGCTGGCCCAACCGGTCCTCGGACGCCCCGACCCGCTCATCGATCCTCCGGTCCAGTCGTCGGATGAGCCAGGCGGAGGTGGCCGCGAGCGCGCCGACGACGGCGAAGCCCTGCACCAGGAACCCGAGCCAGATGTTCACGTACTCCATGGTGCGTCCTTTCCGGGGGAACGTCACGCGCGATCCGACGCCTTGACCGTACGGCCCCTGCCCCCGGAGCGCGACCGGCTATCCACAGCCCTGTGGATCAGGCGTCGGCGGCGCGCAGGTAGCGGGCCGTGATCGCGTCCTGGACGAGCGTCGCCACCGGCCCGCCGAGGCGGGCCAGCCGGGTCGCGGGCGCGGACACCGCGTGGACGGTGAAGACCACCTCGGCGCCGCGGCGCTCGATCGCGAACTCCTCCTCACCCGCCTCCGGGTGACCCGCCAGCGTGCCGTACCGGAAGCCGATCCGGTCCGGCTCGTCGATGACCTCGAGGATCCGGCAGGGCGCCGTCACGCTCACCGGTCCGCGGCCGAGCGTCAGCAGGACGACCTCGCCGGCACCCGCGCGCGCCGCGGAGGCCGCGACCCGCAGTCCGGCACGCTCGTGCACGCGCCAGGTCATCAGCGTCTCGGCGGCCGTCTCGAACGTGCTGCGCAGCACCCGGCTGCGGGTGAACGTCCGCGCACCGGCGGGAGCCGGGACCAGCGGCGCGGCCTGCAACGCGGCGATCGCGTCGTTGGAGAGCAGATCGGGCATGGCGGCATGGTGCCACCATGCCCGATGGATGTCGCCGGGGTCAGTACGCCGGCTCTCAATAGCTCCGCGGCAGGCCCAGCGAGTGCATCGAGACGAAGTTGAGGATCATCTCCTTGCTCACCGGCGCGATCCGCATGACGCGGGAGGCCGCGACCATCGCACCCATGCCGTACTCCTGGGTGAGGCCGTTGCCACCGAAGGTGTGCACGGAGGTGTCGACCGCGAAGCAGGATGCCTCGGCGGCAGCGTACTTGGCCATGTTGGCCGCCTCGCCCGCCTCGAAGTCCTTGCCCTCGTCGACCAGCGCGGCCGCCTTCTGCGTCATCAGGCGCGCCAGCTCGATCTGGATGTGCGCCTGCGCGAGCGGATGCGCGATCGCCTGGTGGGAGCCGATCGGGGCATCGCGGAAGACCGCGCGCTCCTTGGCGTACGCGGTCGCCTTGGTCAGCGCGTGGCGGGCCAGGCCGGTGGCGAACGAGGCCGCCATCACCCGCTCCGGGTTGAGCCCGGCGAAGAGCTGGACCAGGCCGCCGTCCTCGTCCCCGACGAGCGCGTCGGCCGGCAGGCGGACGTCGTCGATGAAGACCTGGAACTGCAGCTCCGGGGAGACGAAGTCCATCGGGATCGGGGTGAAGGTGAAGCCCGGCGCGTCGGTGGGGACCACGAAGAGGCAGGGCTTGAGCTTGCCGGTCTTGGAGTCCTCGGTACGCGCGACGACGAGGACGTTCTTCGACTCGTCCAGGCCGGAGATGAAGACCTTCTTGCCGTTGAGCACCCACTCGTCGCCGTCGCGGCGGGCGGTGGTGATGATGTTGTGCGAGTTGGTGCCGGCGTCCGGCTCGGTGATCGCGAACGCCATCGTCTCGGTGCCGTCGGCGATGCCCGGGAGCCAGCGCCGCTTCTGCTCCTCGGTGCCGTACTTGTTGATCACGGTGCCGCAGATCGCCGGGCTGACCACCATCAGCAGCAGCGGAGCACCGGCCGCACCGACCTCCTCCAGGACCGCCGCGACGTCGCCGAGACCGCCGCCACCGCCGCCGTACTCCTCCGGCAGGTTCACGCCGAGGTAGCCGTTCCTGCCCAGCTCGAGCCAGAGCTCGGTGGTCTTCTCACCGGCGCGGGCCTTCTTGAGGAAGTACTCCTGGCCGTACTTGGAGGCGAGCTTGAAGACCTGCTTGCGCAGCTCCTGGCGCTCCTCGGACTCGACGAAGTTGCTGCTCATTCTGCGTTCTCCTCAGGGGTGTCCACGACGGCGAGGACGGCCCCGCCGTCGACCTGGTCGCCGACCGCGACATCGAGCTCGATGACGGTGCCCGCGTGTGGGGCGTTGATGGTGTGCTGCATCTTCATCGCCTCCAGGACCAGCAGCGGCTGGCCCTCGGTGACGGCGTCCCCGACCTGCGCGTGCACGGTGACGACGGTGCCGGGCATCGGCGCGAGCAGGCTGCCCTCGGCGACCCGGTCGGCGGGATCGGTGAAGCGGGGCGTACGCCGCAGCGCGACGTGGCCGGCCGGGCTGTCGACGTCGACCTGGGTGCCGAGCGGGCCGACGACACTGACCGCGTACGTGGTCGCGACGCCGCCGACCGCGAGGGTGACCTGGTCGGGTGAGGCGCCGAGGACGACCACGTCGTCCCGGCCGTCGAGCCGGGGCGTACGGCCGCCGAACCAGCGCACCTCGACCTCACCGTCGCCGTGGGCGAAGGCGGTGAGCTGCGGCTGCGAGGGCACGTTGCGCCAGCCGACCGGGATGCGGGAGTGGTACGCGGACGCGGCCCGGGCCCGTTCGGCGAGCGCGAGCGCGGCCGCGAACGCGGAGAGCTCGAGGTTGCCCTCGGCCGGCGCCGACAGGTCGCGGGCCACCGTCGGGTCGTCGAGCCAGGTGGTGTGCATCCGGCCCTCGAGGAAGACGTCGCTGCGCAGCAGCCCGACCAGCAGGTCGCGGTTGGTCCGCAGCCCGTGGATCCGGGCCGCGGCGAGCGCCCCGGCCAGCCGGCGAGCGGCCTGCTCGCGGGTCGGCGCCCAGCAGATCACCTTGGCGACCATGGCGTCGTAGAACGTGCCGATCTCGTTGCCGGCGACGACGCCCGAGTCCAGCCGCAGACCACCGGCACCGTGCTCGTTCGAGAGGGCGAACTCCGCCCGTACGCCGGGGATGTCGAGCGCGGTCAGCAGCCCGGTCTGCGGCGCGAAGCCGGCGGCCGGGTCCTCGGCGTACAGCCGCACCTCGACGGCGTAGCCGCGCGGCGCGTTGACCCGGACGTCGGCGATCGAGCGGCCCTCGGCCACCGCGATCTGGAGCTCGACCAGGTCGACGCCGAAGACCTCCTCGGAGACCGGGTGCTCGACCTGGAGGCGGGTGTTCATCTCCAGGAAGAAGAACCGGTCGCGCGCCGGGTCGTAGAGGAACTCGACCGTGCCCGCGCCCCGGTACGAGATCGCGGCGGCGGCCAGCCGGGCGGCGGTGTGCAGCGCCTCCCGGGTCGCCGCGGGCAGACCGGGCGCGGGCGCCTCCTCGATCACCTTCTGGTGGCGGCGCTGCACCGAGCAGTCGCGCTCCCCGAAGACCAGGACGTTGCCGGCGCCGTCGCCGACGACCTGCACCTCGACGTGGCGGCCACTCTCGATGAACGGCTCCACGAAGACGGTGCCGTCGCCGAACGCCGACTCGGCCTCGGCCTGTGCCGTGGTGATCTCTCCGGGCAGATCGGCCAGCGCGCGGACGATCCGCATGCCGCGGCCGCCGCCGCCGGCGCTCGCCTTCACGAGGAGCGGGAGATCCCCCTCGGTGGCGGTCTCCGGGGTGAGGTCCCCCAGGACGGGTACGCCGGCGGCGGCCATCAGCTTCTTCGACTCGACCTTGGAGCCCATCGACTCGACCGAGTCCGGCGAGGGCCCGACCCAGGTCAGCCCAGCGTCGGTGACAGCGCGGGCGAAGTCGGCGTTCTCCGAGAGGAAGCCGTAGCCGGGGTGGATCGCGTCCGCGCCCGCGGCCTTCGCTGCGGCGATGATCAGATCGCCGCGCAGGTACGTCTCCGCGGGCGTGTTCCCCGGGAGGCGTACGGCCGCGTCCGCGTCGGCCACGAACGGAGCCGACGCGTCGGCGTCGGAGTGGACCGCAACGCATCCGATGCCGAGACGACGGCAGGAGGCGAAGACGCGCCGGGCGATCTCGCCCCGGTTGGCGACGAGCAGCTTCTCAATCACTTCGAATCACATCCGGAAGACGCCGAAGTTGAGGTTGCCCTCGATCGGCTGGTTCTCGATGACGGACAGGCAGATGCCGAGGATGGAGCGGGTGTCGCGCGGGTCGATGACGCCGTCGTCGTAGACCATCCCGGAGAGGAAGTACGGCAGCGACTGCTGCTCGATCATCTCCTCGACGAACGCCTTGGTGGCGGCGCCGGCCTCCTCGTCGTACGGGACGCCCTTGGACTCGGCAGCGCCGCGGGCGACGATCTCCATCACGCCGGCGAGCTGCTGCGGGCCCATCACGGCGCACTTCGCGTTCGGCCAGGTGAAGAGGAAGCGCGGGTCGTACGCCCGGCCGTTCATGCCGTAGTTGCCGGCGCCGTAGGACGCCCCGATCAGGATCGAGATCGCCGGCACGGTCGAGTTGGAGACCGCGTTCACCATCATCGCGCCGTGCTTGATGATGCCGCCCTGCTCGTACTCCTTGCCGACCATGTAGCCGGTGGTGTTGTGCAGGAAGAGCAGCGGCGTGTCCGAGGCGTTGCAGAGCTGGATGAACTGGGTCGCCTTCTGCGCCTCCTTGCTGAAGAGGATGCCCTGGGCGTTGGCGATGATGCCGATCGGACGGCCGTGGATCCGCGCCCAGCCGGTGACCAGCGAGGCGCCGTAGAGCGGCTTGAACTCGTCGAACGAGACCTCGTTGCTCTCGCTCGGGCCATCCACCAGCCGCAGGATCACCTCGCGCGGGTCGAACGGCTCCTTGAGGTCGGTCGGGATGATCTCGAGCAGGCCCTCGGGGTCGGGCAGCGGCTCGGCGTACGGGCCTGTGAATCTTCTGCCCTTTTTCTCGACGTTGAGCCGAGCCACGATCCGCCGGCCGAGCCGGATCGCGTCCCGCTCGTCGACGGCGAGGAAGTCCGCCAGACCGGAGGTGGTGGCGTGCATCCGGGCGCCACCCAGCTCCTCGTCGTCGGAGACCTCGCCGGTCGCCATCTTCACCAGCGGCGGGCCGCCGAGGAAGACCTTCGCGCCGCCGTCGACCATCACGATGTAGTCGCTCATGCCGGGGATGTACGCACCACCCGCGGTCGAGTTGCCGAAGACCAGCGCGACCGTGGGCTGCTTGCGGGCGCTGGCGCGGGTGATGTCGCGGAAGCCGCGGCCGGCCGGCAGGAAGATGTCCTTCTGGTGCGGCAGGTCGGCGCCGCCGGACTCGACCAGGGTGACGCAGGGGAGGTGGTTCTCCTCCGCGATCTGCATCGCCCGGCCGGTCTTCTTCATCGAGATCGGGTTGATCGACCCGCCCTTCACGGTCGGGTCGTGGGCGATGATCATGCACTCGACGCCGGAGACGACGCCGATGCCGGTGACGGTGGAGCCGCCGATGGTGAACTCGGTGCCCCAGCCGGCCAGGGTCATCAGCTCCAGGAACGGCGCGCCCTCGTCGAGCAGCAGCTCGATCCGCTCCCGGGCGGTCAACTTGCCGCGCTGGTGGTGGCGCTCGATGTACTTCCCGCCGGCGGTGACCGCCTTCTGGTGCTCGGCGTCCAGGTCGGCGATCTTCTCCAGCATCGCGGCGCGGCGCTCGGTGCCCACATCGGTCGTCATCGGTCGTACCCCAAGAGCTTGGCGGCCAGGTCGGTCATCACTTCGGTTGCTCCTCCTCCGATGGGCAGGATCCGGGTGTCGCGGTAGTGCCGCTCCACCTCGGTGCCGTGCATGTAGCCGGTGCCACCGTGCAGCTGCACGGCCTCGTTGCAGACCCACTGGCTCGCCTCGACGGCGGTCTGCTTGGCCAGCGCCGCGCCGGCGATCGTGCTCGCCGTCGTGCCGGTCTCGTCGTACTCGCGGACGACGGCATGCGTGTACGCCCTGGCCGTCTCGACCAGGCGGTGCATCTCGACCAGCTTGTGGCGGACGACCTGGCGCTTGATCAGCGGCTCGCCGAAGGTGCTGCGCTCGCGGGCGTACGCGGCGGTCAGCGCGAGCGAGCGGGCCGCGATCCCGTACGCGTGCACGGCGAGCGCGATCCTCTCGGCCACGAACGCCTCGGCGATGTAGCCGAACGCGGCGTTCTCCTCCCCGACGAGATGGGAGACCGGGACGCGGACGTCGGCGAAGCCGAGCTCGGCGGTGTCGGAGCAGTGCCAGCCCATCTTCCGCAGCCGACGATCCACCGTCAGCCCCGGGGACGACTTGTCGATCACGAGCATGCTGACCCCGCCCGCGCCCGGGCCGCCGGTGCGGACCGCGACCGTCAGGAAGTCGGCCCGTACGCCGCTGGTGATGAACGTCTTGGCGCCGTTGACGACGTACTCGTCGCCATCTCGCTCGGCCCGGGTGGTGAGGTGGGAGACGTCGGAGCCGCCGCCGGGCTCGGTGATCGCCAGGGAGCCGATCAGCTCACCGGCCAACGTCGGGCGGACGTACCGGTCGATCAGGTCGGCGGAGCCGTGCCGGGCGATGTGCGGCAGCGCGATGCCGTGGGTGAACAGGCCGGCCAGCAGGCCGCTGGAGGCGCCCTCGGCCAGCATCCCCTCCTGGAGCGCGGTCAGATCGGCGAGGCTGCCGCCCTCGCCACCGACCTCCTCGCGGAAGCCGAGACCGAGCAGGCCCTGCTTGGCGGCGGTGCGGTGCAGCTCGCGCGGGATCTCGCCGGCGTCCTCCCACTCCTGGAGGTACGGGAAGACCTCGCGGCGGGTGAACTCCGCCCCGAGCTCGTGGATCTCGCCCGACGCTGTCATGCCAGCAGCCGCTCGGGGATGGCGACGTGCCGCGACCGGATCCACTCGCCCAGCGCCTTGGCCTGCGGGTCGAACCGGACGCCCTCGGCCACGCCGGCGCCCAGGATGCCCTGGATGACGATGTTGACCCCGCGCAGGTTGCGCAGCGGGATCAGCTCGATCTCCAGGCTCTTGGCCTCCGGCAGCAGCTCGCGGACCCACTCGACGGTGACGGTCTCCAGCAGCCAGTCGACCAGCGCGTCGGGGTGGGCGGCCGGGACCCACAGCCCGATGTTGGCGTTGCCGCCCTTGTCTCCGGAGCGGGCGTAGACCACGTCCCCCAGCGGTCGCAGTGTCGAGACGCTCATGCTCGTACTCGCTTCGCTCCGTGCGCGCACGAGACACATGACGCGCTGTGTTGAATGATTCGCTCGCTCCGCTCACTCATGCCACGACCTCCGTGGTGCCGTCGTGGTGGTGGACGGTGTGCCGCACCTGGCCGCGGTCGACGTAGGTGGGCGTGTAGACGCCGTACGCGCTCGCCTTCCCGGGAGGGGCGGTCACGTGGAAGCCGGCGTACGAGGCCAGCACCAGCTCGATCGCCGGGCCGGTGAAGGCTCGTCCGACGGCGTTCTCGTCGGTGGACCAGACGGTCAGCCGGAGCAGCGTCGCGGCGCCCTCCTCCGTCGGCGAGTCCGGAGCGGGAGCGCGCCAGGTGGACCAGGACCGCTGCAGGTCGGCCGGGAGCGCCGCCTCGACCTGGCGCGTCACAAGGTCGGCCTTGCGGTCGATGTCGAGCCCGGTCAGGACGAACTCGACCTGGTTGCGCCAGCCGCCGAGCTGGTTGACCGCGACCTTCAGCCGCTCCGGCGGCTCGGAGCCGCGGGTGCCGGCGATCTCGACCCGGTCCGGGCCGAGCTGCGAGAGCGCGATCGAGGTGAGGTCGGTGGTGACGTCCGGGTTGAGGTAGCTGGCGCCCTGGATCTCGTAGAAGAGCTGCGCGGTGACGGTGTCGACGGTGACCAGGCCGCCGGTGCCGGAGTGCTTGGTGATGACGACGGTGCCGTCCGCGGCGATCTCCGCGATCGGGAAGCCGAACGGCTGCACCGGGTCGTCGACCAGGCCCGCGTCGATGGCGTCGAAGAGGCCGGCGAAGTTGCCCCCGGTGGCCTGGGTGCCGCACTCGATGACGTGCCCGGCGATCACGGAGCCGGCCAGCGCGTCGTAGTCGGTCGGGGACCAGTCGTGCCACCAGATCGCCGGCCCCATCACCACGGCCGCATCGGTGACCCGCCCGGTGACGACGACGTCGGCGCCGTGGGCGAGCGCGCGGGCGATGCCGAAGCCGCCGAGGTACGCGTTCGCGGTCAGCGCGTCGGGAACGTCGATCTTCCCGCGGACGTCGTCCCCGTCGACGTACGCGATCTTGGCGCCGGTGCCCAGCGCGTCCAGCGCCTCGGCCAGGCCGCGCGGGTTGAGCCCTCCCGCGTTGCTGACCAGCTTGACGCCCTTCTCCAGCGCGAGCGCGAGGCAGTCCCTGGCCTGGGCCAGGAAGGTCTTGGCGTAGCCGAGCGACGGGTCGCGCAGGGTGTCCTTGCCCAGGATGAGCATGGTCAGCTCGGCGAGGTAGTCGCCGGTGAGG
>Ga0131853_10013281_pt1 | contig 15091 bp, 13 predicted proteins | sample TergutLab28metaG_FD_92764 | JGI IMG/M metagenome (GOLD analysis project Ga0131853, IMG submission 92764) | Labiotermes labralis P1 segment gut microbial communities from Petit-Saut dam, French Guiana - Lab288 P1 (version 2) (version 2) | ecosystem: Host-associated > Arthropoda: Insects >... | reverse complement strand
TTATATTATATTATATTATATTATATTATATTATATTATATTATATTATATTATATTATATTATATTATATTATATTATATTATATTATATTATATTATATTATATTATATTATATTATTTGTCCAATGCCACTACATGTCCTTGTGGGCTTCGTGGTCCTCCCTCCTGGGCATGGCAGGAGCGTAACCAACTTCTGAGGTTGCCCATGAGGCGCACTTACGTTGTCCCGATGATGTTAATGGTGATAGAGGAAGATGTGGTGCCAGGTGGGCCCTTAAACCTAAATTCTACTAACCTACCCAGACCATGGTCACTGCGGGAATCCTCCCTTGCAGGGAAAATTCCCACGGTAGAGCCGGGAATCGAATCCGGTACCTCATGATTAATAGTCAGAGACTCCGACCACTAGACCACGACGCTGGTCATATTATATTATAATCTTATGGGACCACCGTCGTATATGCGGTCCGTCGTTGACCGAAACGTCGCTATGCGGCGCATGACAGTACTGAAAATAAAACTAAAGTGTGCAAAAATGTCCACAGTAATAAAAGAAGCCATCTCACCTAAATGGTAGTTTTTTTTAAAAAAAATGGTTTCTTCCATTTTTGCTGGAATGTAACATTAATTTTTTCTTCCAATGGCAGGACATGTGATCATTAGCGAACAAATATTAGCCGAACCAACTAGATGCAACTGAACGGTTTATTGCACTTATAATCTATTCAACATGTTTCGGGCACTTGTATGCCCACCATCAAGAGCTCGAGACTATACTTGTGTTGTTACCGCATATGGTGTGTAATGCCTTGGTTTCTGGTGGTCGGCGGTCAGGTGCAGGGCAGCAGGCTATGCGTCCGGGATGAGGGAAGCTCCTCGAGCAGGCTGAAGCCGGCAGCCTGGATACCACCCTAGCCGAACTCCAACACACAACAATCCAAGAACAACACAGCCAATGTGGTAGTTCAACAACACAGTCGCAAACTCCTGAAGATGGGCATATTAATGCCCGAAACATGTTGAGTCTCTAAGAAGTACAATAAAAGTAGCAAGTGACATCTAGTTGGCTTTTTATTCAACTATCACAATGATGCACGGTCCTATAAACATCATGACACTTATATTTCTGTACGTCTGCCCGTAATATTAATCACTCCGATATATATTCAGCGACACGCTGCGCCTGCTCCCTGCGATACATGAAAAGTGTCCATTAACTCCTGTCAGACTTTAAAAAGATCTGGTCAAGACCTCAGAAGTTTCCACGAATGGACAATGGGTCAGAGGGACCTGGCAAACCATTAGAAAGTATTTTTGCAACTTTCAGTTGCGAATGTACATAAATCGCATTCTATTCACGTTTCAGGGACTTCCGTCCGTGTAATGGTAAAGTTAATACAAGAAGACAACAACAATTACCACAAATTCATTCACAGTTATGTAAAGTCTATCTCAGAGGCAATTTTTCTCTTATTATGTACAAACACACTGCAATATAAATTGTGAGATTTTGAGATGTCAATTCCATGTACACAGTGATTACGTATTTTTCTATTCTTGTGTTAAACCTGAATAAAGCCTTTAAAGCAGAACCATGCAACTGAAAATAATAGAATAAATTTTTGTGTTTTGACTGGATTTATCCTAATTCTAATTGCTAAAATGCACAACGGGAACAAACTCCCTTCAAATTAACACAGGAAGAAATTAATCCAATCCGGTGCGGTTTCAAGAAGAGTGGATTATAATATTTCGTAAAATTATGTTTAAATTCTTCTCATTACGTCAACTGCAATTCATTAAGTTCACAACACAAACAAAAAAATCGCAGGGCAACATACAGGTTACGGTGAGGTGTGTCTTCCAATGGGAGGAGGCTATTGCTTCATCTTTAGAACAAACCAAATTACGTTAGAGATGGAATTTTTAATAACCTGGCAGACACAGGAGGCGAATATGCCACTCTTGCAGAACTTCATGTTACAGAAAATTAACATAAACCTACAAAAAGGTGACTTATTTTGCCGCTACAAGTCTCTTCAGGAGTCGACTTTTATCCAGAGCTACTAAAATTATATTATATAAGACACTAATAAGACCGGTAGTGTCGTATGGAGTGGAAGCATGGACGTTGACGAAGAAAGAAGAACAAGCTGTGCTAATTTTTGAAAGGAAAATATTTAGAAGAATATATGGTCCTAAATATGAAAACGGGGAATGGAAAAGTCAGACGAATCGAGAACTAGAAGAGATGAGCAAAGGAGAAAATATAGTAAAATGGATAAAAGGGCAAATGATAAGCTGGTTAGGTCACGTAGAGAGAATGGAGGAGGATAGGATGCCCAAACAGATCTTCACTCAAGAACTGGAAGGGGCGATAAGAAGGGGAAGACCCAGGAAAAGATGGAAAGAGGAAATAGAAAGAGATCTTCAAGTGCTGGGAGTGAGAAGATAGAGAGAGATGGTGGCAGATAAGAGAAAATGGAAGGACATTGTTCGACAGGCCAAAGTCCACAGTGGGCTGTAGTGCCAATGGAAGAAGAAGAAGAAGAAGAAGAAGAAGAAGAAGAAGAAGAAGAAGAAGAAGAAGAATTACAAAAAGGTAAAGGTAAAGTGAACCCGTTACAGGCCCGGTGTGGCCCAGAGGGTGGGTAGAGGTATAGCTCTACTCTTCCATGACCGCGGCACTAGAAGTTGGTGAGTGGTCAGCAGCACGGCCCGGCAGCACTTTACCCCCGGTACCCATTTTACAGGAGGCTGGGTGGGCCCCAGGGCCGGTCTGAACGGGCGGAAAATCTCGTCCCCACCGAGACGCGATCTCGGACCGTCCAGCACGTAGCTCAGTCGCTATACCGACTGAGCTACCCGGCCCACAATAAAAATGTATTGTTTGCTGAATTCGAAAATGGAACTAGGAAGAATGACTTTCTGTGAAAGACTAAACAAAGGGTACATCTCTACAATTCTTATTGCTGGTAGAAAAAGTTGCACTGCAACAGTAGAAGTATCGTCATTTTCTCGTATCCTGTCACACACAATGAACACTCCCAGCACCATTGCACATGTCAATTTTAGTGGAAACTTCAAAATCTCGAATCTGGATTCCAAGACTTCTCTCCTTAATTTCTATCCGCTTCTCTTCTTTGCGCTCACTTTCTAACTTAATTTCTCACCACGTTTTATGTAACAGAATATTCCTTGAACAGTGACAATTTGTCCAGCTATTCACAGAACGCCATCTTGTCAATGAAGTCCAGAACTCTGAAACCGTCTTTAGAACAATTCCCAACACTGCAGTTGTCGGCAGTTCGGTAGCTAAGTAAAGCAATCGGCCACAGTCGCTCTGGAGAAATTAAAAAGCGTTCCTCAGTCAATCGAGAAATTCCTTTCGTTGCCGTATTCACAAAATCCCGTCAATTTTTATAATTCTCGGTATTCAATGAACAGGAGTCTGGGTGGAATCCACAGCCGGTTTGGATGTTTGGGAAAAAAATCTCTTGTCCCTATCGAAACCGAACCCAGAAACGTCCAACACGTAGCTAGTTGCTACACCGAAAGCTCCAAAACGGCTATCGAATATTAATTAACGTCCGAAAAAACAAATTTCATGAAAGTCGGTTCGTCTGCCGGAATGCAAATCTTGCATGCGAAAATAAGTTTCGGGTGACCTTCAAATTTCAGTGTCTTAAAGACGCTTAATTTAGTCTTACTTCTGCACACAGTAAACAAGACAGGAAACTTACGCATAACGTTAACACTGAGGCGCGTTCGCGTAATCATTCTTGCAGTGGAAAAGCAGTATGTATTACATATTCCGAGAGTCTGTGTTTGTAAGCCTCAGATACCCAGCAGGCAAAACGACATGCGACGTATTATCCTGCCACCAGTGGCCAGTCTGACTGTACCATATTTTCCCGCTTTATCTCATAAACAACACGATTTTCCGGGGGGGAAAAAAAGTTAGCGAACATAAAATACGTGTTTCGATTTTCTCTACAACTTGCGTCTGAAACATTTCTCGTTGTAAGAATAATTCAGCGCGATATTGTCATATATGTACAAACGTCTTCAAGTAAGGTACGCGATTTTCCTGTCAGATATTAAAGAAATATAAATTTTCTAACAGATTTTCGAAAAAAGTTCATCAAATTTCAAGAAAATCCGTCTAGTGGAAGCCGAATTGTTCCATGTGGGCGGATGGAAAGACATGACAAAGCTGACAAGTCGTCTTTCACAGTTCTACGAAAGCGCCTATAGAAGAGCCCATTCAGAAGCAGTGATTCTGATCTGCTACTATCAATACATGACATCGCGTCGTGTTACTATTTAACAGCGTCTTAAAGAGCCTTTCACAGATCAAGGACGTTGAACGCAGTGAACTGTGGCCAACATGTGAGGTTATCTGCTACTGGAGTGACGTCACAGTGCTGACTGCGTGCCCATTACGAATAAGGTAAAGTGACATCAACCCTAAGGGAAAGGTCAATCAGATCATCCTACTCTTTTGGGTTACTTCATTTCCGCAGACAACGACCGAACCGTCTGACAAGTTAAGGCTGCAGTCCGCCTTCGTGTTACACACTTGAGAGGGAAAGAAGGTCAGAAACCTTTCGATTAAACCTTGCAGGAAAACACACCACGACCCACACACACACAGTCGTTTATCAAAGGCATCCTTCGAAGTGCCTGTCGGCGAAGCGCTTAGAACTCGTGGGTTGTGACGTCCTAGACCTCCTGAGTAGAATCCGTGCAGTTAGTTGGGCGCTCTGGATGGTTACGGTTCATGTAAAAGCCCACATTGTTTGATATAAATGCAGTAGGATATTCTGAAATTGCCAATACTTTTTTAAGATAAGACCTCCATCGTGTGTCTGGATACGTTTCCAGACGTTGCGAAACCTGCTTAGAAACTGCAGGTCGGCACCTTGACAACCTCTGCATAAAAATGTAAGCCGAACCGTAGGGGAAGATCGGAGTCTAAATTCCGGAAGGATCCAGGCCTCGTTTGCGTAAAAATCCCGTGATATCCGCCGATATTACGTAAAAGATACACCCTGTATTTTAAATCTGGGAAGAACTTATATTTATTTTTTATTTTACAACGCTATCAGTATTTACATTTAACCTCGGTCTAATGCTATGATAATTGGTGTTTGGTGTGGTAATTAGATAGTATAATGAATGTCGTGTTCCATTTATGGAATCTACTCGAGACAGGAAGACAAAATATGAAAAATTAACTAAAGAAAACCATGATATTTTCATTCTTTCATTATTTTTCACTGATTTATCAATGTCTGCAACAATAGAGACCTTCGTATGTATAAAACTAACTTTATTCAGTAAAAGGTAAATCAGTCCCATTACAGGCTCGAGGTGAATAGAGGGTTCCAGGAAGTTAAGGTTCCTACATTTTATGACAACGGCACAGGACGGTGGTAGATTGTCAGCCTTAGGCACCGGCAGCCTTTACCCCCAGGAAATACTCCTGGTACTCATTTCTGTTAGAGGCTGAGTCGACCACAGGGCCATAGTTCAATCGGAAGGATTTCATGTCAATAAAAAAAAAAATCCACTGACACCAGCTGGGATCGAACCAGCGACCTTCCGATTTGTAGCACAGCACCTTAACCACTTACCGCGGTCCCCAACGTAATTCAGTAACAAACACATTTAAAAACACGGTCTATCACTATTACTACTACATGTTTCGGCAAGCCTGTTTTAAATTTGATGTGCGAAATCCCTGAATATGGCACAGACGTGCCGAAACACGCAGGACTACTGCAAGACCATATTTTTAAATTTGTTTGTAACTGGTGTATTAAGTTCGTTTTATAAACAAATATTAATAAAAATGCACAGAATAAATAATTTCAAAATAATCCGATAACCTTGGTTTTATAGCAGATAATTGATTGCAAATAGAGGCAAAATTTTCCCCTCTGTTTGAGTAAACATCAAAGCATAAAAACCAATGCCATGGGGGCGTCTAATTTTCTATTCTAATTGTGTAGCAGTCGACGTGGTATTTGAGTAATAATCAACATCGCAGTGAGAAAATCCAACAAATTGGTTTCTTTTTCTTTAGCCCTTTAAACGCCGAGTTAAATCCCAATTGCCCTCTGCTAGCATTATTCGGAGCTCACCATATTCTCCACGTTAGCAGGTAAAGGGTTAAAATGGGATACGAATGTGGAAGGGCTTCAAGTTTTTAGGGGGTTAAGGCACTTATCGGACTTTAATAAAGAGAGACCAACTTGATGTCACTTGCTTTTTCTATTTCATTATTTAATGCTCAACATGTTTCGGATGTTAATACATCCATCCTCAGGAGCTTGCGACATATTTCTTGAGTTATTTCATGGGTTGTATTGCTCTGGTTCGATGCGTGTTGGTGTAACAGTGTGGTTCGGCTGGGGTGGCGTGGTATCCGGATGCAGGCTGAAGCCTGTAACCAGAACAATACAACCCATGAAATAACTCAACAAATTAAGTCGCAAGCTCCTGAGGATGGATGTATTAACATCCGAAACATGTTGAACAGTAAATAATGAAATAAAAAAATCAAGTGACATCAAGTTGGTCTTTCTTTATTCAACTATCAAGATGATGCACGGTCCAATAAACATAAGACTTATCGGACTTCTTTACGGAGTAAAACAGGAACTCTTATGTGGCGACCACGCCCGTCCACACGTGTGTGTGTGTGTGTGTGTGTGTGTGTGTGTGTGTGTGTGTGTGTGTGTGTGTGCCAGTATCAGCGACTGAACTGTTTGACGAATTTTCATGAAACTCAAAACACGGGTTTCTTTATTAAAAGAATTGACGCAGTGAAAAACATGCTCTACCAGGGGCCGTAAATAAAATTTTACTTGTATTTCCTCCATTTTTTATCTGATTTGGATAGAAGTCATCACGAGTATTGTTCGAGAAAATTTACTGGATGTTACGAGTTTCGCGAAAGTCTGTAAGTTAAAGCCGTACGTCACGAGGGGGGGGGGGGTTAAATAAATTTCTATACTACGTTCAACAATCTATTTCCGATTTTGGTGAAATTCAGCATACGAGATCTGAACGAAATGCTCGTGCGCCTTCACGAATTTCAAGAAAATCGACGAAGATAAATCCGTACATTTCTTATAGACGTATGCGAAATTACATTTAAGTGTGTATCGTAAATATACGTAACATTCTGAAAGTAAACATCGCCCAGGTAAATTTTGTGTACTGCATCCAATGGAGTACACAGCTTTCTATCACACCTAAGGTAATAATTCTATAAGGATATAGCAGTCATAACACAACTATATTATCAGGTGTATATAACTTATCAACTACATGTTTCGGCCAATGCTGCTGTGACCATCATCAGGTTGGATACAATTTATCAGAGAAGCTATATGGATATAACATAGAACAGTTATTACTATTAGCGTTATATCATAACTATATAGCTTCTCTGATAAACTGTATCCAACCTGATGATGGCCACAGCAGCATTGGCCGAAACATGTAGTTCATGTTGATAAGTTACGTACACCTGATAATATAGTTGTGTTATGACTGCTATATCCTTATAGAATTATTACCTTAGGTTCTAACAAACACAAAGGGGATGACGCTCCTTGAACTTGCTACCATGTTTAAATTTTACTTCTGAATACAAAAATTATCCTACTGCAGTAACAATGCCTCTACATATTTGCATTACTGAACTGCTATAGTCCATGCAAGACAACGTGGTAAAAGATTTTACAGCACTTGAAGGGTTTTCATAGACCAATGCGAAGTTGGCCGTTGTTGCAAGCAGGCAAGTCAGCGTTTGGGGCGAATGTCTGACATCCCATTCCAGAGTGGGATACATGTGACGTCATCGCTACGGGGAAAGTCTGGTTATCTTACTACTACCCCACCCCACCTCCCACCGCCCACCAACAAATCTTCAGGCAACTCTGCGCACGTGTTACACAGCCTAGAAATGGAAGGTACTACACCCGAAGGGACGGCCGGTTCGCTTTCAGCCTCACTGGCACCTGACTTCTCTCTCAGCACCCAGCCAAATGCAAAGTCATAGGTGAAGCCCCTAAGCTGAGTTCCCGAGATTTGTTTGGATGTTGCCGGGTCAAAGCTACGCAGCACTATGGGAGTCGTGAGAGATGGCAATGGAGCAACGGTGGGATGACTGGGCAGGAGAAAACCGAAGGCCTTGGGAGAAACAAAAAGTACTCTAAGGAAATCATCCCGTTGTGTTATAAAGAATTAAACTTACTTATTGTAAACTTACAATATCTGTTCAGTCAACACAACAAACATTAGAAAATTAATGTGTTACCGCAACATGTTTCGACTCAGAAGAGTCATCATCAGGCTGAATATTTAAGAACCGATCCCTAATGCAACAGTTGCATGTACAGCACTATAAAGGATATGTATTTAATGGTTCTTAAATATTCAGCCTGATGATGACTCTCCTGAGTCGAAACATGTTACGGTAACACATTAATTTTCTAATGTTTGTTGTGTTGACTGAACACATATTGTAAGTTTACAATAAGTAATTTTAAAAAGTGCTTTTTTTTTAAATAAGCAATTGCAAATTTTCATCGTTGCACCGTGCATTTTGAAATCTACGCAGTTCACTCACCAACAAACGCACTGTTTATTAACTTGGTTAACAGTTTTAATTTACATTAAAATACACAATAATATCGCTCCTACATTCTCACTCTGCACAGCACACAACACACATGCCGCTCTACGACATGCTGCCACATCACCAAATATATATAACGACGTAATTTTACCGAGTGCTTTAACATAAATATAACTTTGGTCAGGCACAGATAAAGCTCCCTGATGATGGTCATTTGAGACCGAAACATGTAGGAGCGATATTATTGTGTATTTTAATGTAAATTTAAACCTTTTAACCAAGTTAATAAATAGTGCATTTGTTGTTGTGTGAACTACGAAGCAATTACAAACTGGGCAATAATATGCAAATCTGGGGTTACAACCGACAAATGTAACGTACCGAGAATGTGTACAGTTCAGTACCAAGATCCGACATAAACAAAACAGCAGCAATAAAAATAATAGTAATAATATATGGCAGAAATGTGATTAAAAAAGAAGCCGAGAAGATTCTAAAGTATAAAGACCTTACAATAGAAATACAGCGCATGTGGAATGTAAAAACAAAGGTGATACCAGTAATAATAAGGGCGACTGGGACTATTTCAAAGTCATTCAGAAAATACGTGAGCACCACACCAGGAAAGCATGAAGTCAAGGAACTACACAAAACAGCCATATTGGGCACTGCACACATACTTCGGAAAGTACTAATGTAAAACTACAATAGATTCAACACTGAAACTAACGATATAAGCACCATGAATAGTAACAACAAAATACCTGCAACACTGTATTCCCTGGGGTCGTCGCGTAGTAAGTTATCGCGCGTATTTGCCCTCTTCAAAGCGTTCTCTGGGGAACGCGCGTGGAAGCCTATTGGTGACATTACAACGGCCACACTATCTGAGCTGGGTAGATCATGAAAGGAAAATTAGGAGTAGGAGGCAAAGGACGGATATAGGGAAATATTCTTTTGTAATAGGACCATCCAACACTGGAACCAGTTACCGGCAGAAGTGTTAGGAATTCTCCTCTGCAAACCAATCAATTTTAAAAAGAGGGTAAGGAAAGTGATAATTGAGTTGAATTAAAAGGAAGAAAAGTGTGCTGGAAATCATCGAAAAGTGTAGAAGAGCGAAGTCTAATGAAGTGAAAAGTCAAAAGTGAAATGAAAAGTCTAAATTGAAGTGAAAAGTTATCTAATGTGAAGTGTAGACAAGTGAAATAAAGTGAAGTGAAGTGAACGAAGCAAAGTGAAGTGGAATGGGATGAAGTGAAGTGCAGTATAAGGAAGGGGGGAAGGGGGGAACTAGTCTTTATGGAAAAGGTTTATAGGAGTAGTAAGTGATGAGAAGTGAAGGACTGGGGTGAAAGCGTGAGTGAATTAATGATTGTAAAAAAAACAATTACAAGAAACTGTACGCAGTACTGTCTTGCTTGGGTGTTTTTACCTTTTGTACATGTTGAATTCTAATTTGTCTCGAGTGTTTTGTTGATAGTTTTAAGTTGTCTTGTGTGTAACTGTTGTTGGTTGGCCGTGTGTATTGTTGTAGTTGTCTTGTGTGTATTGTTGTCATCTTACATGTATTTGTTGCACTGTGTGTGTATTGCTGTTTTTACTTTAGATGCCTGACTGCTGGCTAGAAGTCAGTATTCGGAAGGTCCTGCGACCGGCCACCTCGACACAGGTTTTTCCTGTTTCCCTGTGTCTATAAGCAAATGCTGAGATGGTTCCCAAGATTCCAAGTTGCCACTACATGCTTCTCATGTAGCCCTCCAGACTTAAATTCATTAGTAACCAATTTCATGTTTTGTATATATGTAAAATAACCACTGCCACCGGGTGACAACCCAATTGCAGTAAGTAATTATTATTATTATTATTATTATTATTATTATTATTATAGTTTGTCTCATGAATATAAGTATAAATACCCCGCATAAAGGAGACGATGATGATGATAATAGACTACTAATGGACATGTACAACTAGAAATCTATGCAAGAAGCATAAAGACTTCAGAATTTCTTCAAAGAACCGCTCCTTTTCTAGCCCACTATGTTTAGTGTAACAATTAGATAACAACTAATACCACACATTCAAAGTTATTGACAGCCATGAAAGCTCAGACGTTACAGTAACCAGATTACGTGTTGGATAACCAAGGAATCGTGGTTCGAATTCCGGCAGGGGCAAGAGATTTCTTTCTTCATCAAATCTTCCAGTCCAACACCCCCCCCCCTCCTCCGTATTCGTATAATTGGTTTCTGGGTATATTTTCATTGGGAGTAAGCGATCGTAACATGAGGCTGACCACTTTCCTCCAGTACCGAGGTTAAGAATACATGAAGGTACACTTACATTCCTCTATGCGCCTATGCCACATGTACAGAAATAAATTTAGTTGTCCAACTTTGTTAAATGTTAAAGTGTAAGATATATAACCAAGTACAACGCGTAATAAGTTATGGTCTTTGTAATAAAGTCTTAAAATATCAAATTGTGTTACATCATCTCAGCAGGAAGCGTCGTCAAATAACAAAACAAACTGAACTGTGCTTTAGCAACTGAACGTATCAACTGACAATGGAAAGTACTCGGTGCTTGTAGGTCCATAAATCCACACCGGTAAGCCATTTTACTTGAAGCTGTCTGCACTCTCTTTCGTTATCAAGCTCACAAGACACTTACGTAGCAATAAATTAGTATGAATTGCTACTTACCTCCAGAGCTACAACGGGATACCTCTTGAAATAAACTGCACACAAAAGACAAATAGCCACAGTTGATACACTGCCACTTCACAACGGCTACACAAATAATAGAGACATACCATCGCACACGAGACTAAACAACCCACCGCCAACTACCGACACGCCATTTTCGCTACTGTTTTGATACCAACTCAACCAATTGAATGGCACGCACTTTTAATTCATCTGGTGAAAACATCCAGAACACGCGTTTGGGCCATTCTCCCCTAGACGTTGTTAAAATTGACTCAGGCCCTCTAAGGTTGTGAAGGGGATACAAGAATATCAGAAAGATGCCTATACCAGCAACACTAGACTCACAGGCGAAATTTGTGCTCGCATAAAGTCTATGTTCCACAAGACAGTAAGCTAAGAATGCCTGCGTACAACAGTGGGAAACAACACACGTCGTCGTCGTGATCATCATCATCATCATCATCACCATCATCATCACATAAATATCGCCTTATATAGGTTGTGAACTTAATATTAGAGTCATCCCTGCCCACGTTAACCCTAGGGCCTAATTTCGTACATTGGTATTCCTGTAAAAGTGACCAAGTGCAGTCTTCACTATAGCCCGCTCAAATTTCTTCGCAACTTAACAGTGTTTGTTAAATGACGCGGTCAACAAACTGTGTTCATTGATAATTCCTTGTGATAAAACATGAATAATAAATACAAAACTTTTTAAGAGTTATCCTTAGGAAAATCTCGATTTCTTCAACTCCTGCGCAGCTGCTCATGACAGTTTGTCCACCACAGCAAAATTCCACTATATGCTTACACTACCAACCAAACAGTGGTAAAATTAATATACTGTGTCGAACACCTGTTTGTTCTGTGTCTTATATTACGTGATAAGAATTGGGAATTCCTAACAACTATGTGAATGCAGGAGTTCAGCCAATTTTTCTTGCAGTCACTAACACATCAGTGACTGTTAGCAGTCACTAGCAATTGCTGACCGTCGCTGGTCTCCTGCGTGCACTACCATATTCGTACCGTATTGTACTGAGCTATATAGCTCGCCTCATGGCGTGCATGTAGCGTAGTTTGAAAATAGGTTTGTTCCTTCTACCCTCTTTCTTGCAAATCTCTTTCTTCCCTATTAGTTCATATTCTTCTTCTGACTTTCGGTAGTGCACTGCGAGTTGATGTAGCCGGTGGCTCATCCGTGCCGACATATGTGACCGCATAGCGAAATATACAAAAGTTAAAAAGTTCGCGAACAAAATTTCCATAGCGGGACTCCTTGTTAAAAATAAGTCCCAAATGTTATGTAATGTTAAGTCCTAAATCTTTCAGTTCTCTACACGCAAAACACTGTCAAATGGGGTAAAATACGTTTCGGAAGTGCATTCTACCACACCGATATATTGCGTTGTTTAGTGTCCTCAGGCCACAGAGTAATGCAAGGCTAAGTTGAGGTCGTATGAACACGCAATACATATGTTACGCTAAAAGATTGAAAATGCTCATTGAGCGGAAGAAATGACCACAACGCGTTGTGGTATTAGAGAAACAGCCACAACGCGAAATGTCTTTTAAATTAACTGTTTATAAGTTTAGTAATTTATTGATAAATAATACATGTAACGTAGGCCTAATGAAGAACAATGTCGAAGCTCATTCTTTTTTGCAGGAGCTGTTAGAACGACACTTAGAATGACACTTCATATTTTTCTAAAGACATTTGCACTTTTTATCGATGCAGTACCTCTTATAATTGCAGCTTACAAATCCCTGCTTACTTCCAGACGTTATCATTGAGGCTGACCGAAGAGATAATGAAACTGACGGCACATCATGTGGCTCGATGAAGTTGCTGTCAGCAGTTGTGATTTCATTGCGAGCATACAGCCACTCAAGTTGACCTTCCTTCGTGCCCAACAGATAGGGCCCAGAAGAGTTGACATCAACGACGACTGCTAGGACATAGACGTCCGCGATCAAGGTCAGGCACCCTGACCACAACGTTTGTCCCAATATCAACTGCTGGAAGTCTTGATTTGAAGAGAGAAACCATTTTTTGAGCTTGTTGTTCCTGATCAGATTTTTGCACCTTCTCGCTCAATGTTGATTCGATTCATCCTTACACAGAGGTTGCAAGTGACTTTCAGTCCGAAACCCTCGCTGTCTTCACTGTAACTTCCACAACTTCCACTTCCAAAATCATTGTGGTCATTTCCTTTAACAGCCACAACACGACTTTCGCATCATGGCGTATCTTCTCATGCCATAACGCGTTGCGGTTGTTTAAAAACATCCACAACACGAAATTTCGCGTTGTGGTTGTTTCTCTAATGCCACAACGCGTTGTGGTCGATTTTTTTCCGCTCAATGAGCGTTTTCGATCTTTGAGCTTAACACATACACTACGAACATTACACCATGCACGGAAATTCCCATTACATTTTCCTGGTCGACCAGACGTTAATATATTTGGACGACTGCAGCAGCGTTTCCGTGAGACGGGAAGTGTAACTGTTAACCTAGCGCGCACGAGCGGTTTTCTGCCACAGCGGCCGCTGGAATGAAACGTTCTGTTTTAAACGGAAGCGAGCGCACGGACGGTCGTTTCACCGCAGCGTTTTTCCAAACGCAACATGCTTCATTTTCTGTGCGGTGCGGTGGCCGCACAGCGGTTGGCGGTGGCAATGGAACACGAAAGAACATAACTGCTTGCGCGCACGAGCGGCAAAACAACCGCACGGCCACCAGTCTTCGTCTGCCGTTCCAAGCAAATCCACAGATCATGGATCTAGACTTCAAGATTTTTGACAGTGAGAGATTAATAACTGAGGTGCAGAAAAGGCCGGCACTGTACAATTGGTGGATTGATTGATTAGCATTTGGGTGCGAGTTGTAAAGGTCCCGATGCATCTAGGCCTTATACAACAGGCCCTTTGTGCCCCATGATCTGTTATCAACTCATTGGAGCCCTGTTCCTTGCTAAAGTTCCAGATGGGCCCCGGACTTAACTTTTAATGTCCTCTGGGTCCATGGAAGAAGAACCCAGATATGCACTCCCTTTTTCTCCCAGTAAACGAACCCCTCCAGGTTCCCCAACAGGGCCCTATGGAGAGAGCTGCCCACTTACAAGACCTTTTTTTACATATCTCTCAAATTCCTTATAAAAATTCCCCTAAATAAAAAAATTATCCCTTCTCTCAAAGGCCCTAGGAAAGGAGCGTCCCTCCATGTTCCGCAAAAGCGAGGCCCCTATGGAAACAGACTTCCATTTCTAGAGTCTTGCTTAGCATATTTTCGGAGTCACCTGTAAAAGAGCACCCCTCCAGGTTCCACTCACAGAGCTCCCTCAGAGAGAGATACCCCATTTCTAGAGCCTTCCTCCATTCATCTTTCAACATCCCCGTTATACGATCCCATTTCCAGGTTCCCCAGCGGGGCCCCTATGTAGATACCCGTCTCCAGAGCCTTTTCTACATAACCTTCAGGGTCTTCAGTAAAGGACCCCCCTCCAGGTTCCCCTCACAGAGCGCCCACAGAGAAGGATGCTCCGTTTCCAGTGCCCACCTTCAACTATCTCTCAGAGTTCCCGGTGAAAGGACCACCCCCCCCCCCCCCCAGGTCCCCAACAGGGCCCCTATGGGGGGGGGGGCCCTGTTCCCCCCCCTTTTTCTCCCCTAAACCCCCCGCGGACCGGGCCCCCCGCCGGCCCCCCCACAGGGG
>Ga0131853_10013280_pt1 | contig 15091 bp, 8 predicted proteins | sample TergutLab28metaG_FD_92764 | JGI IMG/M metagenome (GOLD analysis project Ga0131853, IMG submission 92764) | Labiotermes labralis P1 segment gut microbial communities from Petit-Saut dam, French Guiana - Lab288 P1 (version 2) (version 2) | ecosystem: Host-associated > Arthropoda: Insects >... | reverse complement strand
CTCCCGTTCTCCTACGTGTTCTGCTCCCGACTACCCATGAAAATAAAGGATAGTCCACAAGTGACATCGTGTTGGTTATTTTTTAAACAATTACAATGATGCACGGAACAATGAATGTAAAATAAGAATTTACACTAACAAGCTGTTAAGGAAACTGTCACAAGTCATGTCAGTTTGTTAACTCGCAAATTGTTTGATTCCTATGTGAACAGAATGCTCATCATTTCAGGTGGCCGACCATCCGCGGCCGTTTCGGAGGATCCAGTACATAGACAGCATCACGCTAATCCCTGTGCTGGACCAAGTCAACAGACTGCCTCCATGGTGCGCAAACTGCACGGGCAAGACTGAATACAATTAAAACAAGAATTAAGGGTATGTGATGTTTTGACAAGCAATTCGAATAACCTCTGTACTGCATGTGACATAATTTAAAAACTTCAGAGGGCAACAGCACAGACGTCAGGTGATTTGTTTACCGGACTGCTGGCTATAAGTCAGCAAGCATCCCAAGGTCCTATTACCGGACACTCGACGCAGGTCTTCTTCGTTTTTCTCTGTCTTCAAGCAAATGCTGTGATGTTTCCCAAATTCCAAGTCGTTAATGCATGCTTCTTATGCAGACCTCCCCATTTAAATTCATCAGAATTAATGGCGTCACTTTGAACACCATCAGTTTAGCTTTCCAAATTATGTGTCTTTATGATTCAGCAATAAATCAAAATTCCGCGGCCCTGTATCAAGTCAACACTTCTCGCCATTTTCATGACACTCCTGTCGGAAGGACCAGCCTGGAAACCTTGAATTGTACAATGACTCACCCCTTCGTCAACTTTTCTGCTATACCTTACGTCTCACTCACTCATCCACTCACTCACTCCGTAGTCAGTCTTCAATCTTCAAAATTCTGCAAGTTTGACAGTAAATGCGTTCGACAGTTTTCAATTTCAGGAACTTCAAAAATCTTATTTTTCTCTGACGTCTGATTAATCACACAAAACACGCCATCAAAGCACACTGTTTAACGTAGACATTAACAATACCTATTTATGCCCCCTCATGTTTCGGTTAACAGTTTAACCAACCGCATGGACATATACAACATATATATCTAAAAAGCCTTAGGATTCAATGCACATTTTTTCCGACTTAAAAGATAAAGCTTAAATTATGTTAACATCCATCTGGAAAAATACTACAGACTAATTTGACAAAGGACACATCCAGATGAAAATCCACAAGGTACGGTACCAAAATCGCATCTCAAACCGCACAATTACCACGAAACCTACGTAACTATTACATGGCCACAGCAATCCAGGGGTGTACATATCCCGGCGCCTGGTTGCCCGGGCTACTAAATTCTGCAGAATGGGGCCCAATAGTTTCAGCATAAATACTGTAGTTTGCCCCCCCCCCCCAGACGCAAAATTGTGCATCACTTCAACGTACCGAGCAGAAAACGCCAGATAACAATGATGTTTACAGGTCACCCCAGAACTGTGGGTCCACAGTACAGCACCTGCTGCAAGTCACACTTCTGGGGGTAGCGCTTATTTTTACCGACAATTTGTTGACCAACATATTTGTTGTTAATTTAAGGTAACCTGGTAGCCATGGGTGTGAACAACATTCGAAATTAATATGCAGCACGGAAGTTACACACACAATATATCGAAAGACTCTAGTGCTACAGTATAGTCTTTTACTGTAAATCTGTAACACTCAATTAATAACAACCTGGGCTGACTTGCAATCCTGACTAAGACTCAAACAACCACATAACGTACTTCTGCCTCAGAGGCATTACACATAGAATATTTTATGTTCTCTGAACCGTGCAGTATGATATACCGATTTAATAAGAACAAACAAAACGCACGCTTTTTTGCACAAATACTTTAATGTAATTATATTAAAATATTAATGTAAAAAATGTGCAGTTTGTTGGTTCTTATTACATAGAAATAGAATGTGTTTTATCTTCATGAAACACTGCGTATCTGACACACATGTACACAAGCATAAGAAGTTTATACATATATATATATATATATATATATATATATATATATTGTATTCCTCCCCGATGGTGGTTGAACTGTTAACCGAAACATGTCGGGTTGTGAATAAACTGATACAGTACATTTAAGAATGTTGTTGCATGGTACAGTACGTATGCGGTGCAATTCAGCGGATATTCAGAAGACGGTAGTATAAATAAATTTCACTAAAAAATACAAAATAACATGTGGGTACACTTCCCGGCAAACCGACGATTATTTTCAACAGTTTTCAAGAGCTTGCATTATACGTCAAGTAGCTACATGTAGGTTACACACAATTCGACAGAGGAAAGTACAGGAAGATGTCTGGTATTGTGTACTACGATGGCACAAGTAAGATTTTCTGTTTGGCGTCTCTTCGGTGTTGCGGAAGTCCACTACAAAACCCAGCATTAAATTTGAGTGTACGTTAACGCTAAATTTCGTTAATACGACATTCGTAAAACGAGAATAAATGTAACTGTACTTACTTCCTTTGTAAAGTAATCGTCAACAGCATCAGTTTATAAAATTCGGTACGGCAGGACTACCGCAGGCATCTAAGCAGCTGTATGACCACTCACGAAGGCTAACGTTCCTTAACGTCGGCGAAAAAAAAATACCTGCTAATACCATACGCAGCAGACGACATGCTGCACGCATAAAGTTAACCTTTCATTCGCTACAGGCAATATGAAAGGCTTCGATATGATTGTGGGCGGGTTACCACAGCAGTAAGCAGCACCAGCGTTACCATGCAGCAAGAAACCTGTCTACCCATGCTGTAATAAATTCATTCACTACGCCACAAAAATACTGGCAAGAAAACGAACAAGTCTCGTTTTCCGTATTTTGTAAAAGCTGAAAATGTTTGGATAGGTGTAGCGTAGTTAGTACAATTTGATCTTTGGTCTGGAACCCGGAATTAGTCCATACAACCTACGTCACATCTGTAAATTCGCGTCCGCATGCTCTAATCTTAACCACAAATGCACTATTACCAATGGGGCAGCTAATAATTACATTACAAATTATTTCGATAATCCTCAATCAGAAACGAACGAAAATATACTGTCCAATACAGCATTTTAATGTCGTATCACACAGTGTTACATCTGTCGGTTCGCGTGAACCATCATCAGGCACTTATTTTTACAACGATAAAAAAAATGCATGATGATGGTTCATACGCACCGAAACAAGTAGCACTGTGCGATATGACATGAAAGTATTGTGTTGAACAGCATATTTTCGTTTGTTGCTGATACAGGAAAACACAAAGGAATGCATGAGAATAAAATCGATAATCATGAAATTAACAAAGACAGCAACTCAACTAAATTCTTTGCTATTTACATCAGTACCCAAAAGCCAAGAGTCAAATGCAAAATTAAAAAAAAAAAAAGAAGCTCATAAAGACTGTGTACAGTGAAAAATAAATGAAAGATGCAGTAACCCACCTGAGATGCTGCAAGTTTCAAACTGACGCCTTCCTCTAAGCCACGGAACGGTAAAAGGGAAACAAAATATGAAGTCTAGTCCATGTTCTAGGTGACAGGCTTGAAGTTAGCTGATAAAGGGCCGTAATGAAGATTTAAGCAGTTCTACAAACGCACTGGAGGTAGAATACGCGCTTTCAACATGGCCAACAATGTCACCACGTTTGTTACTTAAAACTTTCTGCAACAATGTGTTCATGTTAGCCACGACCTAACACCATAGGCCACCTCTCACTGCACGTTTGAGCGCCCTTGCAACGCGGTACGTGCTCAGTACCATCCTGAAAACGAAATGCCTTGCCAACGTACGTATACGAGTGTCCAACGGAGCCACTAAATACTACTAAGTATCTGTCAATGGAGCTAATGTAATTCAGCAGACTTCAAAGCAACGTAGATGGCTGGGTGTCTTCTTTGGATAGAATGAGATACTGATGTCATTGGTTGCGGATTGAACATGGTATGTCTGATGCAATCACACGTGTAACTGTGTATAAACACTTAACAACCATTATCCAAAGGATAAATGATGTTGGGTACTTATTTACGGATACAAACATGGGCACCGACGTTCCAGTAACTCATTCGTGCCTCTCCAAAAAGCAGTAAGAGATCCTTAAATATTCTTCAAAGCCCAAACATCCACACAAATATTTACAACGGTGCATATGATACTTCCGCCGATAAGATACGCGAAAAAAAGCTCATCTGTACACCTATCGGCACTGAACACTATGCGCAGTACAATGACGAAAAATAAAGAACACGATCTTATGATCCACCGATTCGTAAACTGAGTGCCGAGTGAAGTCACAGTGCAACCCTTTGGTAATGAGGCCCCCAGTGTGCCTATCCGACGGCACTGCATTAAGGAAACCCGGTGCATGTGGAAAATAAGTATCGTGGAAAATTTTATGCTCTCCACCTATAATTATACAAAAAACTAGACACATACACACACACACACACACACACATATATATATATATATATATATATATCAGACGTGCTAGCAAGTGGTCTAGGTGAGACAAAACCGGGTATCTTTGAAAATATAGCAGAAATGTTGACTGCTCTGCCTATTGGTAACCTCACCTTTCAAAGTACAGCGCGACACCATGAATAAAAAAGTCAATTCCTCAAAGTTTAGAGAATAAGTTCGGCTACACAGCAGAAACGTATTCACAGACAAAAATCATAAAAGTGGTGTTATTTTGTCCTATATTACCCCTACATCCCACTTAGTCATATCTGCAAACGCAACGGTGAAGAATATGGAAAACCCACTTACAAAGCCCCGCTTAATGGGACATTACGCTCGTTTTGCTCCTGCCGGTTTGTTGATCCTCGGAGTAGTTACAGGAAGACGGTAACGAGGTTCTCCTTCCGCAGAGTCTACTCAGCTGCCTTAACTTTCAAATATACATGAAAAATCTAATTCGCAGTCGTTAATCTGTTGCGAAGAACATTTTTTAGCGCTGGATAACCCAAAATTGAGTTCTCGAAAATAAAGGCCCTTTTGGTGGCTATTCTATTTATCATTTCGATAAATTCCTCTGGTGCAATTTCATGTATGGCGGCAACGTCAAACGTGATGTGACCACAAACAATGTGAAATACCCAGGACATATCTCGAACGCTTTCCTTCAAAACTGGATACATTTCTAAATGTAAGCTTCTGTTTAGACCTGTACCGTCATGGCGAACAACAGTTACAAAACCTGTGGTGCCCTTATCAAGGAGCTTCTGACATCCATAACCTGAATGCCGTTATTAAAGACTTGTATTTTTTATATAGATTTATGACTGTTAAAGCGAGCTTCTGCAAAACAAAATCCGATTAATTTCATTCCTTTATTATTGAAATGACCCTGCCACATTCGGCTTACATTGCCCACAAACATGCACAACATAATCACCACAGCGACATATTTATCGTTGCACCGTGCATTTCGAAGAGTCATTTAATTAGCGTACCAACAAATGCACATACATAAAATATTTTTACATTAAAACATTTCAAATCGCTCCAACATGTTTCGATCCTAAGATCATCTTCAGGGAGCGACACTGTTCCTTGCTAAAGTGACTTTAGCAAGGAACAGTGTAGCTCCCTGAAGATGATCTTAGGATCGAAATATGTTGGAGCGATTTTAAATGTTTTAATGTAAAAACATTTTATGCATGTGCATTAGCTGGTGTGCTAATTAAATGATCACAGCGACAGTTAAGCAAGAAGTGTCACTGCCGGAAAACCTGTACGATGCTAAGGGTGACCGCTGGAGCAATCTGAAATACCCGGCAAAACCCCGCTGTTGTCCAGTCACACACAATTATTATCAGTTAGAGTTTCACTGCTGTAGCTGGGGGGTCGGTACTGACACAAGTGCGATGACACCCAATTCAGCTCCGTATGTCCGTAACTGCACTGTTCATTCACTGCAGCTATGTAATGTGTGTATTATAACTTATTTTGTGAGCACCAGCGATCTAAGATTGATGTCGTTTATGAACATTGCACTGAAATACGTCGTTTTGTTACGCTTTTCCTCGTTCGCAGCGCTTAACAAGTCACAAAGCGGAGGAAGGCTTGCGGCAAAGACCACAAATGTCAATACTGACTAAACATTTTTACGCATGCCTAACATTACTCACTAACGTTCAACATATACATTAGCTGCGTTTGATAAAACGTTTGCTACCCGCCAGCGGGTCGCTCGCTGCGTCGCGACCTAAGGCTGAGGAACAATTCCAGATCGATTCAGGGAGACTAAGAAGAATGATCCGAGACAAAGCAAATAAAGAGCAGAGCAGAGCAGAGCGGTGAACTTGCGTGAACTACACTATACACCGGGGTACGCGGTGGCGCAGTTAGTTAAGGCACTGCGCTACACGTCGACAGGTCGCGGGTTCGATTCCCGATGGTGTCAATGGAATTTTTCATTGACACAATCCTTCCGGCCGCACTATGGCCCTGGGGTTGATTCAGCCTCTAACAGAAATGAGTACCAGGATTATTTCCTAGGGGGTAATGACGGCCGGTACGTAGGGCTGACAACCTTACCACCTTCCTGTGCTGATTGTCTGATTTTCTCATCCTCCTGGAACCCTCTGGACCTGTAATGGGATTGCTTTTACACACTACACCAAGTATTTGTCCACACATATGTCACGTGACAAACGGGGCAGCTCAGTTGATAATACAAAAAGAATGCGCGTCCGACAACCCAGAAACCTGGGTTAGGTACCGGGTGTGACACCAGAATTCCTCTTTTCCAAAACGTCCAGACTGGCTCCATGCCTCCTCCAGTCTTCTACCCAACACGCACCGGCGGTTCTTTCCCACGAGGTAAAGCAACAGAGGTTTGCCACTCACCGCTCACCTCTATCTAGTGTTGAGGCTGCACCTTCATCTCCCCAAATGCCTACGAGGTCTGGCGCTTGATTACGCACAAAAAATGCCTTCTAATAATGACATGCGCCTACTAATTATGCAACAAAAGTAATTTCTGAGAAAATCACATAAACCTTATATATTTATGATCTGAAGTCTTCTCGTAAAACTGACACACTCTTGTACTCTGGATTATAACCCTGCGTACTATGGAAAGTGAGTACCAGCGCTACGGAGTGACACACTGGATGCAATACGTATGGTATTACATCCACATTGAGCACATGAAGTACGCACTACTAAAGGGAATGCAATGAAGTGCAGAGACTATCCTCAACACTGCCAGCCCATTCAATTTTAACATATATCGGCCAAGTACTGCCTCCAGATTACATGAAGACAAAATCGAACTTGAAGAATCCATTTTGAAATGCTACGAAGCCTGTGACACTTTACAGCCTTGTGCACTTACTGCAGAAATGTTCAAACGAAACGTCGAAATAAAGATACCTACGGGACTACGCGGTGTCTACTTTATTTATCCCTGGTTTATTTACCGCTGCAGCCAGTATCTCGGCATATGTCGACAGTTTAAAGCACATATATGTATGTCAGTTATCTTACACACAGCTGCCAGTGGACTCACATTAACGGCGCAGCAACAGTGTTCAGTCTGGCAACAATTCAACTGTTCGCAGAATCACTAGGCTAATTCCTGGACGAACAACATTCATTCACAACAGAGGCACTATACTTGAACATTACGGACATACAATAACTCGAAATTTATTAAAAGCAACAGACAGGACTGTACTTTAACCCATCGATATAAAGTGAAATTGTGAGACAAATGGAAAGGATATGGAAAAAAGAGGTTTATATTAACTGGTATTGCCACCAGGCACGTGCTGGATGGGGGGAGAATGAGGAAAAACACGCCTTTACCAAACCAAATCTCGAACCGGGCACCTCCGGACTATCAGACAGGAACCAAATTCATCAGTTACAAGACGATACTTTCCACAGGACAACAGGAATTCCTCGGTTAAAAGATGGTAGTTCCCAGAGAAAAAGAACAGGAATTCCTCGGTTACAAGACTGTACTACCCAGAAAACGAGACACGAATTCCTCGGTTGTACTTCCCACAGAAGGAATATGAATTCCTCGGTTACAAGACGCTGTTTCCCAGAGGACAACAGTATGGATTCACTGACTTGTGTTACCTTCGATAAGACAGTGGTCACGTTGGGACGATCCGAATCAAACTGTCCCCACGACACTACTTTCATCGATTCGCTCATTAGTTTCGGAGAACCACCACGCGGAACGACGAAGCACTGCAGGTATCTCCATGGCATACTCATTTTACGCACTGCATCTAAGACGCAGCTAAAATAAATCCGACGTACGATGGCAATATAAACAGGTACATCGACCTCACATGGTAGTTAAGGTCAACGTAAGTTAAATAAAATACTGTCAGTCTATTTGACTCCATTAAGCTACATTTTTCTTGCTTTCTACTCTACCCTGGCCGCATCTGGAGTAATGGATTCAGTATGTCATGCGTTAAGGCAAAGTTTGTTGTTCGTTCGTACCAATGATACTCGATTGCTCCGCAACCGCCCCCCCCCCCATTTTTTAAGACACGTCAATCCGTATTGCCTGCTATTGAAAAATCCTATTGTTGCTATTAAAAGATACATAAATAGATGTACATCAAGCGTCCGTTATTATTGATGGAGGTCTAGAAACATAAAATATTTCACAATGTCTTCCTCTCACGAAATGAACCTCAACAGGCAGCAACTGTCGATAGATCTGCCCATCTCCAACTGGCAAGTACAACTGTCGATAGATCTGCCCATCTCCAACTGGCAAGTACAACTGTCGATAGATCTGCCCATCTCCAACTGGCAAGTACAACTGTCGATAGATCTGCCCATCTCCAACCGGCAAGTACAACTGTCGATAGATCTGCCCATCTCCAACTGGCAAGTACAACTGTCGATAGATCTGCCCATCTCCAACTGGCAAGTACAACTGTCGATAGATCTGCCCATCTCCAACTGGCAAGTACAACTCGGTGATGCGAGCGGAACGCAGTGAGCTGAGGGATATGAAATTGGGAGAATTTTGAAAATAAATAGAATGGAATAATACTTACAAATACCAGGATGCTATAAACAATCCTTTCCTAGATCCACAAACCTAGTCTAAAAAGGATCTAAATTTGATTATCCAACGCACGTAATTCTAATGCCTCACTTATAATATGACCATTATTACTGATGACGTGTGCATGTGTGTTAACCGCGATATGTAGGAATTCTAACTTATCATCCGTGGAAACACCTGCGCAAGAAATAGGCGTATGTGCTACCAAAGATCTCAAAATTTAGGAAGAAAATGAATAGTTTTTGGGAATCAATGTAAAGGAAAGTAAATGTAAAACGTTGCATGAAACTATTCCCTCAGAACTGAAACACAATGCACTGTTGTCAGGTCCATTTGTATATCACCTTTCCCAATACCATCGTCCAAAGCAGATGTTCAGTAAATGTGGCAAAATTCATTTTAAAAAAAACGCGAAATCCTGAAACCGATATTCTAATTCCGTTCTCAGAAATCCAGTATTTTGAATATCTAATGAACCGTAGACTGGATTTAGGCGAATGAATTGGTCTGCGTACTGCGAAATATACTAAATTTTAACTTTATTTTCGTGTTTCCCAGACCCGAAATAGTTTCACACAATAATCTTATTAAATTCTTCCTTCCTTATAGTTTCACATTTTGCATCAAAATACACCCATCATTACACCAACTAAATTCAGGGTCTTAATTAACACAAATATTAACGGTGCATCTGCAACACGTTTAGGTGCAATCACGCGGTGTACTAAAGGGTGTACTTTGATATGAATATTGTACGGAATGGACAGCTTTAAAATCACATTTTACTTTAAAGTCCTTTAATTGTCCCAACTAAAGGACACAAATTATTTTATTTGTTAAACTGTTAAAACATTTAAAACTCTAATATTTGCTCCAACATGTTTCGGTTTCCACAAACCATCATCAGGAGCTACAACCTGCGCTTTGCTGTTTTTTTTTAATTTTTGTTGTTGTTGTTGTTCTTATAAATATATTGTATTGTACTTTTAAAAGAATGTCTGCTCTCATTTTAAATTTTTTTTTGAGAGCAGACTAATTCCTACTTTGTTTTTAATTTTGGGTTGGGGATATCAACCTGAGCGTGTTCAAGCTGGTATTTATTTGTTGTTTTATACTTTATTAGCTTCTCTTCCCTTATTGGTTGGTATTTTATTTGTTTACAATTCTTTAGGGGCATTGTGTTTATTTTTGTTGTGTGGGGATAATTCTTTAGTTGGTGGATTATTTTATGTTTGTATGGTTTTCGACTTTTTGGTTAAGATACCTATATTCATAGTTCATTTATGGCTTCCTAGGGCTCACGTTGAGGTTCTGGTTCTATGATTTTGACTGGTGTTCTGTTGAAGTTGGACGGTTATGGTCTTCTTCGTGTTTTTCCTGTGTTATTGAAATTTGGCTTTATGTTTAGTGTTGTTTGGGTTGCCTTGAGTTTGCTTGGTGGCAAAGCGCATGCTGTAGCTCCCTGATGATGGTTTATGTAAACCGAAACATGTTGGAGCAAATATTATAGTTTGAAATGTTTTAACAGTTTAACAAATAAAATAATTTGTGTGCATTAGTTGGGACAAATATAGGACTTGATATTATTAATGCATGGAAGAACCATGAATATCACATTTAACTTATTTACATGTATTGTAATATCTACTAAAATGCCATATTTCATTGCTGTTTCATATGTTTCCGCTCAAATACCTTCCGCATCATTCTATTCTCGAACACGCTCAACCTACGTTTAACCTTTAATGTACAGGACAAAGTTTAACACCCGCAGAATACAAGAAGCAAAATCACAGCTTTCTGTGGAATACTGAATCTTCTGTTTTAGGCCAAAATCCGGAAAACGGACGATAATTTCACTCATTAAATCATAAAATTATTTCAATATCCCGTGGCATGCAACCAGCGAATTTCAAGTGTAACACAGTATATCTCCATGTTCAATGTGAGTACAGGGAGAAAAGAACCATGCTTCCGATGACGTAATCCTCGAAATAACTAGAAGTCAACGATTTATCCCAGTCTTATTAAACTGTAGTCCAGCCACACTGTTTACCCACAAAAGACTCCCTGGTGTACCATAAACGTCAAACGTGACTTTAAACGAGTTTTCCGTTCATTTTCCTACAAAGACACCCGTCATGCTCTGACGGCTCTGTCAGTAACGATGCGTAAGCTCACATCCTCTAAATGAACTACATATCTCACTGAAAACGTCTTCACCAGTAGTAGTTCCACGCACGCGAATTAATCCAAAAGTTTGGTAAAAAAAATAAGAGAATAATTACAACCGCTGCAGGCCGGGCAGTATCTTTAACATCTGCGGCTTTCACCCACAGCAACAGAGTACGCTCGGAAAATTATCTGAACTGATCCCGCAGAACATATTGCTACGTTCGGTCAATGTGTTTATACTAAGGCTTACATTTTTGAATTCTTATTCGGCTTTTTCAAACAAATTCTCAAATAAATTGTCCTCTCGATTTTTTTTCCCTTGGTTACAATTAAATTGGCCAACACAAAATTTTCTTTAACTTCTGATTCATTTCATGTAAGACTTCGCGTTTTTTTTAAGGAAGGCTTTAATTCGCGCAATATGTCAGTTCTACGTTCCTCCGTAACCTTGCAATATTTTTCTTTACGTGTTTCGTTAAAGACGTTTAAATTATGGCTTAAGTTTTGGAAACGCCGACCATCTGACAAATCACACACAAAAAATACTTCGAATTTTCGAAAAAATGTTCCCCACATTTTCTTTCAAATGTGCGAACCTCGTCTTCCATCTTATGTTTCCTACACCAGCATGACTTCCTTTTTGACACTGTTTGGCTATTTAATTGGATTACGTTGTAATTTCATTACAACTAAAACGGAGAACATGATTGAAAGCAAATTTACAGCAAATATGACTAAATATTAAATATCGATTATTCCTGCCAGCAAAGAAACATTCAGACGTCTAGCTCTCGTTTAAATGCAAGCTGCAGCACACCTAGGCAATCAACCATCTCTCCTCTCCTGGCTCAGTTTAATCCGCCGAAGCAACGGAGTTAGTCATACTGCAGACAATCGTCCAATCACATAGAGCCGCCATGAAATTTCACGAAAATATGAGGTTTTGCCAACAATTTGACAAACTATTTTGCGACAAAGTCCGATCACGCGTTTCCGTGTATTTATAAATGGTGTTTTATGGGCAGGATTCACAGTTTATTTTTTAAAGTTTCGCAGGCAGCCAAAATAATTCAAACGGACCTCCAATTTTATATACCTGGCCTACAAGTTTCACTGCCGAAACTAATGGAAGGTTCTTTTTTTTTTTTTAACGGAATATGGTGTTGGGGCCTACAGTGACAGTTGGTGGGTTAGTTTAGATTTGGGCGACCGGGACAGCGTTGTCGGTATAGCGACTCGCAACGGGTTTCGAACCCCAATGGAGGCGCGATTTTCCGGGTCCAACCAAACCGGCCCCTAGGCCCACCGAGCCCCCTGTACATCTCTTTTCCGTGGGTAAAGCGGCCGTGGCATGGCGCTGACCACGCACCCCGCAAAGCGCCGGGATCAAGTAATTATGGGTGAATCTGTGACTCTGCCTTCCCTTTGTGCCTACTTTGCATGTAAGGGAACAGCTTTACCTTTGTATAGTTTAGATCTGGCTCGTGCCGGCACAACATCAGGGTGTATACAGACATCGTAATAATATTTACTGTAAAGTATAAAGTATTAAACCTTTCACTGAGCAAAATTTACTACACCATCGTACTGCTTCCCACCTTCTTTCGCAAACATACTCAAACCATGCTCGTCACTTGGGATTCAAGACTTAATAACACAATACACAAAATGAGGCAAAGTTTCCTACACTTTACAAAGTCTCTGTATGGCAGACGTGAAACAGACAAAATACAACCAGACACAAATACTTTACAAACACTGTCTGATGTACTTTTCGACTTTCCGCATGTTTAAAGAAAGAAAAGGCAATATTGCCACACACAGAAGGAAAGGACACTGCAAAACACTCGTACGTCTCATGAGCATTTAATACGGTGAACAAAAATACGCGTACTTATTTATATCTTTAATGACAGTGCGTTATTGATCCAGCTCGCTCGGTTCCTGTTTCTGCTGTAACCAGCACTACAAATCTAACACCCCGTCAATACCCTCTCACCCTTGCAATAACCGCTATCTTCGCTCCACAACAGATAGAAAAATACTTGAAAAGCAACACCACGCACACTTAAACGTCTAAAAGGAGCAAGCTCGAACTCAGGGAACGCTGACCAAACAGACTATATTTCCTAAAATTGTTGTTTCTCATTTCAATTTTAAAGTTAATGAATGCATCTTATGACGGCAATTCTGCACTGCTTTGCACTCTGCATCATCAGTACCAGAGAAGGCAAGGTTTCCTTTAACACCGTTGCCAGTTTAAATTTATAATTAATCTGACACACTACACATTTATCTTCCGGCACGAAGACAAGATGGTCGTAAGTGGTCCATTTCACACAATCGCCACTTTACCCCGCGGAAAAGAGTTCACGGTGTCAATTCGATACAAGGCTGGGTGGGCCTAACAAGCTGGCCTGGATAGAGCGGAAAAGAATCATCTGACCGTAGTCCACCCAAAATTCTCCGTCGTCCAGTCCATAGCCCGGTACGGAGCAAGAAAGGACTCTTTCGCTTCCCAAGTGCCCGGACTGGCTGTGGTGCCCCCCAGGCCTCCTGTGTAATGTTTATCGCGTGATGGGGAGGGGAGGGGGGGGTTACTTAACACTGGTGGGCTGACACATCTATCTAATGCCGAGTGTAAGAATACACGGAGCTATACCTCCATTCTTTCCACATGCCACACTTACGGCGCAACGCAAGCATCCTCGGTACCAGATTCATCTTCCGGCACAATTAGGTTGGTTTTATAAACTAGTACTGTTCTCAATCTGTGAGCATTCTCGGATCCGGCCAGACCTTCTAGTAAAACAGCTTTCCGTTAATCTTTGTTCCGTTTTATATAATTTTCATTCATTATGTTACTGTTCACACCTGAGTCCTGCAACTTTTACCTAGCGTGCGTTGTGTTGGTGGGCGAGCGTGTGAGCGTGGGATACAGATCGTATTCATCGGTTGTTACCGTGAATGCGGAAAGCGGATGAGAGCAGAGGGGAAAGTTACCCTTCTATAAGCTACTGCTGCGTTATATACGTAGATACAGAGCAATATTGATATATTACAGGGGAAACATTCGAAAATCCCTGCACCGCTCTACCAAGTGTACGCAATCCATCACTGGAAAAAGACACGCGATCAAATGGAATGGTAGTGGGAAGCAGAAAAGAGGAAAAAGGGGGAAGAGAGAGAGAGAGAGAGAGAGAGTAAACATTAGCAATTTTCATAGGGATTCTGCGTACACTGCTAGTCGATTAATTACAGCGATTAATCGCAGAACTGTTTATTCTCTAACCGATCCTTCAATCGGTTTCGATATATAACTTGTTTAATGCACCAATTTCCCTCCCCCTTACCGATATTACCAACACTTGTTAATTTTTAAATATGCCAATTATTCTCAGGATTGAATCGATAGCAACGAATTAAAAGCAAGAGCTGGTCATTATTTTAATTGCAACACTGAATTAAACCGATGACGATAAATTACAAACAACGTAATTCTGAACCAGCGAATATAACTGACGATTTCATATGTCGCTAGCAAAACAGTGAAACTGATCAAACGCATATTTTAAGGCACAGGTGACCTGAAGTTTGGACTCTGCAAACTACTTTAAGACAAAAAAAATAATCCGCGGCCTTCCACAGTACATGATGTATTAATATTATATCCACTAAGGTAAATCAGTCCCATTACAGGCCCGAGGTGCCCAGAGGGTTCCAGGAAGTTAAGGTTCCCAGATTACGTGACAATGGCCCAGGATGGTGGTAAGGTTGTCAGCCTTACGCACCGGCCGCT
>Ga0131853_10013278_pt1 | contig 15092 bp, 10 predicted proteins | sample TergutLab28metaG_FD_92764 | JGI IMG/M metagenome (GOLD analysis project Ga0131853, IMG submission 92764) | Labiotermes labralis P1 segment gut microbial communities from Petit-Saut dam, French Guiana - Lab288 P1 (version 2) (version 2) | ecosystem: Host-associated > Arthropoda: Insects >... | reverse complement strand
TGTGTAATGCAATTTTGACCTCCTGATGATGAGCACATGGTGCTCGAAACATGTAGAGGCATGAAATAAAACTTATTGTGAAACAAATTTTGTGCATCAAGTTGGTTAAATACTGAGATAAATTAGAACATTAGTTCGGTGTGTTTGTTATTGGGATGAAGAATACTGTCTTTGTAGTAGCTACCACCACGATAACATCAAATTTTATTCTTATTAACTTACTTTGCAACGTTGCATCATTTGAGTAAGTTGCTTAGATTTTAGTGGAAATGGTGCAATTGTGAAAAACTGTAAGGATAAACAGGTAAACGTTTGGTTCTTAGTAAATAATAAAGGTGTAGAGGTATTACCAGGCTATACTCTATTGACAGAAGTCCGTATCCTGTGTTACCAACCATCTTGGCACACATTTTTACGTTTTGTTGACCGTGCATCTTAATGTAATGATAGTCTTTTTTTTTACCAACTTGATGAACAAATTCTTTTTTTAAATACATTTATTACACTCCTCTACATGTTTCGAGCACTATTATGTTCATCTTCAGGAGGACAAATTGCATTAGTACAGCATCTGGTATCGTCACTATCTTTGGGTGACTGTTCAGTACACAGGTTACGGGGGGAGGTTCTCTCGTAACCTGTGTACTGAACAGTCACCCAAACAGAGTGACGATACCAGATGCTGTACTAATACAATTGTCCTGATTATGAGCATAATAGTGCTCGAAACATGTAGAGGAATGTAATAAATGTATTAAAATAAAGAATTTGTACACCAAGTTGGTAAAAAAGACTATCTTGCCACAAATGTTGTCACTTGGCGAAAGTCTTTAAATTTGTCGCAACCAAAATCTTGCTTCAGCAATGGGAACAGACAACAATTACGATAGAGCGAATTCTCCTGATGTAATCATGGTCAGTGTAGCTTCTTTGGCTACGAAATTATACTCCACAAAAACTTATTTTCAGACTGGCCTTTGTGTATGACTGCCATAGATTCGTTCTTTTCATTAAACGTTTTGCAAGGCACGTATCTAAAAAGAAACAGCTTGAATTGAAAAACCGTGATCGCTTGCAACTCTGGCGAAGTTCGTCTCTTAGTACAATCGATCACTTGACTCCGGTACTGACAACAATCAGGTAATCCACTAACTAACCCATTTTGTTGAATTCTGCCTCCTCAAACTCGCATGCTTTGTTGAAGGAACTAACTCCTGTCCTGTGACCTAATTCCTCATAAAATTGTGATTGAGCGCCCCAGAGAATTCCCGTCACATTTAAGCTTGAGATAATCCCGTTACCTCCTGTTTTCTAATTAATCTGACTTCTATAGGCCGGCAGCATAGCAGAAAATGACATTAGAGTATTGTCTAGCCCAATACGAGTGTTATGCACAATTCTTTTAAAGAGATACTCGCAGTGTAGCATTTCTGTCATTTCGTCTAGAGCAGCAGCTTTTGGATCCTTTATTGGTATACTATTTTTGTTGTTGTTGTTGTTTTTGTATCGTGCCCATGTGGCTGCCCCCCCAGACTATAGCGTTTTTAAGCTCGTTCGCAAAATTGCGAAAACCGACTATTAGCGTCTTCATGTATCTGTATTTCTTTCGGTCCTCATGGAACAACTCGTCTCCTACTGTACGGATTTTCATGAAATTTGATATGTGAGTATTGTTCCGAGAATTTTCGAGAAATTCAAGTTTCATTAAAATCTGGCAGGAATAACGGGTACCTTATATGTGTCCACATTTAGGATAATATCTCGCTCATTTCTTCTTGGAATGAGAAATGTTTCCGACATAAGATGTGGAGAAAATCAAAACACATTTTATGTTCAATAAATTTTTTCCCGAAAAAAAAAAATAATAATATTTATTAACTGCAATTGGGTTGTCACTCGCTGGCAGTGGTTATTTTACATGTATACAAAATAGGAATTAGTTACTAATAAATTTAACTCGGGAGGGCTACATGAGAAGCATGTAGTGGCAACTTGGAATCTTGGGAACCGTCTCAGCATTTGCTTACAGACACAAGGAAACCAAGAAAAACCTGCGTCGAGGTGGCCGGTCGCAGGACCGTTCATGAGATAATGTGGAAAAATAGGGTCCGAAAAGACAGGCCGCACATGACCATGTAACATGGCACATGAGCGTTGCGTGCTGGATAACTAAGACTAAAGCCATACACTCAGAATGTGTATTACTTATTGCTTTTCGAAAGTAACTGTGGTTACGCGAACGCACCTCAATGTTATGTTATAGCGCATTGCTTTTCTTTTTTAAATTGCTGATTTCACAATTCAGGGCCTAGTCCTTAATGGGAATCTAATGGTCAGTTAGCTGATCGAAAAAATGTTGGCCGTCTACTGAATAGGAATATTCACAAGATCCTGCCTTTGCGCTATTCTGCACTAGCTTAATTCAGCCCACACCCTCACGGTCTACGTAACTGTGTTAATTTCACCTTATTAATACAAGTACGTGTGAAGTGACCATACTAACATCTGATGTGAAGCAATAGATCACACTATGTGGAGAACTCGCTTTGGACCTGTCCTAAGACATACAAAATAATAAACGAATGAATGAATCTTCGAAAAATATTACCACACAGCTTTTATTAACAAATTATTTATGTTCAATGTGGGGTCCGGGATGTCCAGGAATAAACACACAGAGCTAAGGTGGCTGGGACGTGAAGCTGACCATTTACTGTATTTAGTGTCACGGTTAATAATGAGTGTATCTATACTTCCAGGTCACTGTGTGCTTTCATGGCGTGCACAGGGACGACATAGCTTCTGATCAATATAGAACAAGATTTAGGATGAGATAAACATAAAATTATCTTCCTGGCTAGTGACAGAAGTGAATAAACTACTAGATCCAAATACGTGAATGTCATATGTGCTATTCCTGTATTAAAACTTTGTTGACTTACAGGTATAAACACGACATGAGATCAAATTTAACCTACTTCTGATCCATACGAATAGGGATAAACTTTATAAAGAGAATGAAATCTGCAGTTTTTAAATGAAAGTTTTGGTAGACTTCCTTGTAGGCCGAAGAAAGAAGTGAATATTGTTTTATTGAACAAGGCTGCCGATAGTTATGTTAATAAGCTTCGATGATAAGTGAATGCAAATACGAGTGTGAAGCATTGGTGGAGTGACAAATACAGGAAAACTGGAGTAATCTAAAAAAGAAACCTGTTCCCATGTCACTGTGTACACCAGTCATCCTACGTAGAGTAACCGGTACTCGAATCGGTGCCTTCGCGTCGAAAGAATGCTACTAACTGCCTGAACCACGGCCAAGGAATTGGAATGGGAAGTAGTTTCCAGAAGTGCTTATTTCTTGTTGTCTTTGTGGGAAATTCTGGCCTTTCTACAGCATTTCTAAGTGATCCCGATGTTTTATAAGAACCGTAATTGTACTCACCACTTTCCCTGTACACATTACCAATAATATCAGTCAATGCCACCAATTTTCTGAAGCCATCCCACTGTGTTTATTACTATAGAAACGACACGTATTCGGTCGACTGAACAATTGAAATTTGTCAGTGCCAACCAATGTACAACGAGTGTATACAAAATTGTGTCGTGACATGAACGTTAATGCTTATGTGAAAATAATATCTTATATTTGATCAGAGAACGTTTGATGGTGTTGATTTAATATAACGTTTTAGAAGTCTTGTCAGACGGACAGTGTCACGCTAGACGCATGAAAATGCATTTAGGTTTAATTTAGGTAGATTAAATTGCACAAGAACGTTACTATGGCAAATCCTGATAACTCGATTTGCATTCATATTCTCTTCATGTCATTTTTTTTGCATTGCTGTTAAACCTCAAGCAGTATTTTTACCTTTTGAGATTTAATGTTGTTTCATTGCTGGAATACAAATTTATGAAATATGAAGCAAGGCGAACATTTTAACTCAAGTGACCAAGCCCCTATATTTGCTTTGTATTGAGGTACAAAGTGAAGAATCCATTGCACCACGCTTTTGAAAGCAGCACATTGGGTTGTTAGTAACGATTTTAGAAAATCAAACAAGAATCAGGAATTTGTCTGTTAATAGACCATAATCGTCTAATTTTCAGCGGTTGGAGTTTGGAAATTTGTAGGGATAGAGTAATTATGAAACGGAAGGTACTTTATTCCTGCAGTGTTTGCACACGGAAGGCTGGATTTTAAATCTTCGGAATTCTTAATGACTCATGTGTTTAATCATATTTGATCGATATGTGGTCATAGGATTATTTTTGCTTCAAATGATCTATAAAACATACGCCTGAAATACGACGAACTTGTCGAAGAACATTCTGCAGCCTTATGTAAATACCGCACCATAAGTGCTAGAAGCATTTACTCTTAATTTTTTTAGTCTTTTTACAAATAGAGACGCACAAAAACTATGAAATTGGTGGTACTTGTAAGGCCTTTAATTTAGCGTCCATTTTCCAAGTGTTTCTTTCGTAATTCTTGGTAATTGGAGTCATGGAATACGGCAAGACATCGTGAATTCAAACGGAACTTTTATGTGCAGATGAACTTGGTTATGACGACATGAAAAGGGACGGAATATTTTGCGTCGTTTTAAACCATTGTTGGTCTACCCGGGGAATATAAGTTTACGGTTGACGGTGAGGAATAAATTGGTACCACAGAATATCTGACACTCTAGACGAGGTATCGTGTAAACCAGTGTCGTTATAACCGGGTTCGACTGCATATGAACACATGTTATCTCTCTAATCTCTCCACGAAATGCACGGTACAATGATAAAGGTAAAGACACTTTATCTCCTTTATGTATATCTTAAGGTTATCATTCTGTTCCAGTCAGAGGGCTGATAATTGTTTTTGCAATTAATATTTTTTTCCGAAAAAGGACTTCTGTCTTACTAATACCGAATAACGAATTCATCTTGAACCTTGAATAATTTCTTCGCTATTTGTCATGTGCCACTGGATTCGCCTACACCGAAATTTCTGGGATCCACCCTACAATACCAGCGGGCTTTCCTTCGCGAAACTGAGCACTCACCTGCATCTAATCTTACGAAACAGAATGTTTGGGGCTGTACCTCAAAGTTCCCTAGCCGCGTTCGTGGCGTGGGGCTGAATCATAGAGAAAAAGTTATGACTCAACAATCATATTCGCACGTATAGTTAACTACATCAATATATTTCTATAGTAAGGCCAACAAGATGCACCAGTGTATCAAATTTATTTTATTTTGGAATGACACTCTACATGTTTCGGACGGTCTCTCCGTCCATCATCAGAAGTTCAAGACTGTACATACTGCAACAAGCATTTGTCAAACAGATACTGCTGACTACTTGCTAGCAAGCAGACAGCAGTAGCTGTTTGACAAATGCTTGTTGCTGTATGTACAGTCTTGAACTCCTGATGATGGACGGAGGGACCGTCCGAAACATGTAGAGTGTCTTTCTAAAATAAATAAATTTGATACATTGGTGCATCTTGTTGGTTTTACTACAGAAATAATATTACGATGCACAGCTCTATGAACGTCAAAAATACATCAATATACTGAACTAAGAACTTCTTATGTGTAACCTGTATTCAAGCGTTGCTGCAGAAAAAGAGGAATGGTTTATTTAAACGAGTTCTCTATTGCTGAATTCATATAGCGCCGTTGTAGACGAATGTAATTCGAGCTTAGAATGATGGTGTAATAAGCCTGACTGGGGAAAGCCGAATTGGTGGGACAGAACCTCTCCGAGTGCCGCTTTGTCCACTACAAATCCCACATGGACTAACCTGAGTTCAAACCTGGGCCTATGAGGTGGAATGTCGGCGACTAACTACCTGAATCATGACAGTGAAATTTTAAGAAACTCTTGTTGACCGATGTCAGTGTTACTGTTATGCCCATGAAACTGTCTTTTCACAAAATATTTGTGAAAAGAATTATGTGTGAACGTCCTTCGTTTGTCGGTACGAATGAAACATCGTCACTGCCAATGCAAGGTTTTGGTGAAGCTTCATATTTGAGATTTATAATAAAATTTGTCCGCACATGATGATTTTGGTTAAAATCTGACAAAACTGAGAGACGCTTCTCAAGAGGATCTATTTGTGTTCATGAAATGTCGCCGTTTTGATGTTTATAATTAATGCAGACTGTATTCTCTGTGAGGCACGAGATGAGAATGAAGGAAACGTTGAAGATCCAAACTCAATAATCGAACAGTACCAATATTTCACCATTTCCGAGGCATCGATTTCAAATTTGCTAGTACGCGTAAGGTACAGAGAAAACTCGTAGCGTGCACAATGGAAAGCATGGGTAGGCACATTGCAGATTCTCGAAATGTCAGTGTTTTTCCTTGAGAAAATTCAAGAGTTTAAAAAAGTTGGGATAATAACAACACGAAGCGCCAGGAATTTTAAATCTGCGGGAATTTCTTGAATTGATGCTTTTTTTTTTAATTTATGTGTTTTTGCGCTCTTTAAGCGATGTGAAACGATGTACCTCGTTAAGAAATTCACATATTTCCCCAGTCGCGTTTTTAAGTGCCTTTGAATGACTGCATTGCACTAAATGCAACACGTTTATCCTACGGATCGCTATTTGATAAAATGAAAAAGTCAGTCTTCTTTGAATACGACTTTTATATCATCACTGCACAACGTGCGCAGACTTTACTGTATATCGCGAAAATACAGAAATATAACGTATTGAAGTTGCCTCTGGCTTAAAAGCGTTCTATGTTTTACGCTGCAAATAATTAATGAAATTGTTTGTATTTTAAAAGGAAAGAACTGAAAAAAAAAATCTGAAAAAAAAAGTATTCATTACTATACCCTACAAGAGTACCTCTAGGCTAGATATTATATTTTCCCCAATGTTAAGTTCATTACATTTATTTATAATACAGCATGCACGACGAGAATATAAACTCCGTCTGTATGTACAGCCATACTAATTAAATTTCTGTGTGCATGTTAAGCACGAAAAAGTAACACCACATACAGCAATTTAGTTTGAATTTACTTTACAACATAACTGCTTGGAAATAGAATTTTTATTCTTATTCAACATTTATGTGTTCTATTGCGTTTTATATGTTCTCTCTCTCTCTCTCTCTCTCTCCCTCTGAGGCAAGCATACTGGTAAACGTTCACTTTTTTTATAATTCATGGTTCTTGGCATATATGAAAATGTTTTGTCATATGACTTCGTAACAAAGTTGTTTCTCTTGGTTAAAGGCCAGCAACATTCGAGGGCCTATGTGAACTACGCATATTTTGTAATTTTTGACAAATTTTTATAAAGCTTGATACGCTTGCACGGCCGTGTAATTATACAAAGATTTTTAGACGTATTAGCCGTGATGACGGTCTGCACGTGATGTGTTCGCCCGACTTGTTTGGAGGAGCACCCGTCTCTTCTGCCGAAGACCGGACTTCCAAGTAAATCCCCTCACTATGCACAACCACGTGTAATTTTCATTAACTGTATTTAATTTTGACAGCCACTGAATTTAGGAGCTTTATTAAACATTTCAATTATCGTTCGAGGTATTCAGAAACCTGTGATGGAACTTGCAATACGTCGCTTCTCTTACGTAAGCACTGAAGTACGTAACTTTACACTCCTTCATTTACTTGACACGTGTCCTTATATGTAGGGCCAGCCGGTCCCATTGGTCTAAGGCGTAGGTCTGTGGCCTCTCGCCTGCTGAGACTGTGGGTTAGAAACCCACCGGGGGCATAGATGTCTGTCTGTTGTGAGTATTGTTTGTTGTCAGGTAGAGGTCTCTGGTGTCTACGACGAGCTAATCACTCGTCCAGAGGAATCCTACCGACTGTGGTGCGTCGTTGAGTGTGCTCTAGAAACCTCGTGAATTAGGAGGCCCTGGTCCACTGGGGGCTATTGTCCCAAAATGAATAAAAGTAATGGCAGTTTTTTACTTCTTCGTGTACCCCATTTTTTAATATTTCACGAATATCTGAATGGTACTGATTGTGTTACAGAAAAAGAATTATATGAAGAGATTCGTCGGAAAATGATGGAAAAATATTCTGAAATATTTAGCTACGAATTTAAGCTTAGCTCATCTTTTTTTCAACTTATTTAACTGAATTAACGTTTTAGAGCCTGCCAGGAACTTTGCGTACCGTCAGGTTTAACATTTAAAAATTCTACATGTTGATTACATTCCGTTTGTTAGTTCTCAGTACAAACAGAGATTTTTGCCTTGTTTTATAGCCGAGGTGGAGAGTGTTTACAGCGCGCTACGGACTGATTCCTTATAGAGAGTGGGCCACGAACAAGTAGCCCGCATCCCGTTTTGCACTTGTTATTGTTACATTCTCTTTGGCATTAGTATGTATATTGCGTAGTGTGTTTGACAGTCAACAGTCGTACTGTCACCATGTTGAGGTGTACCCGATGTAACATAGTGATTTTGATGGCTGAAACTACGTGAGTGATGTCCTTCAGTTCCGTATCTTGTGCGGATTTGATTCGTATACCGTACTGTTCAAGCGTCCCCAGAGAAAATTTCTCTGGGTACTTTTCAAGGGTTCCCAGAGAAAATTTCTCTGGGTACTTTTCAAGGGTTCCCAGAGAAAATTTCTCTGGGTATTTTCAAGCGTCCCTAGAGAAAATTTCTCTTGGTACTTTTCAAGTGTCCCCAGAGAAAATTTCTCTGGGTACTTTTCAAGGGTTCCCAGAGAAAATTTCTCTGGGTACTTTTCAAGTGTCCCCACAGAAAATTTCTCTGGGTACTTTTCAAGGGTTCCCAGAGAAAATTCCTCTGGGCACTTTTCAAGTGTTCCCAGAGAAAATTTCTCTGGGTATTTTCAAGCGTCCCTAGAGAAAATTTCTCTGGGTACTTTTCAAGTGTCCCCAGAGAAAATTTATCTGGGTACTTTTCATGTGTTCCCAGAGAAAATTTCTCTGGGTAATTTTCAAGCGTCCCCAGAGAAAATTTCTCTGGGTACTTTTCAAGTGTTCCCAGAGAAAATTTATCTGGGTACTTTCAAGCGTCCCCAGAGAAAATTTCTCTGGGGACACTTGAAAAGTACAGTATACGAATCAAATCCGCACACGATACAGGAACTGAAGGACATCATCAGTCACGCAGTTTCAGCCATCAAAATCACTATGTTACATCGGGTACACCTCAACATGATTAGAGGTGTGCAGCTGTGTACTGATGCAGGAGGCAACCACTTTCAGCATCTTCTATGATGGTATATCCTTTCAGCATTTGGCTACTGTATTAATATCTGTATTTACGCTCTGCTACGGACCAGGGCTACCTTTTCATGGCCAATTCTGTATAACACAGATGCGTTCCGTCGTTAAAGGGTTAATCCGATAATAACAGAGCTCAGATTTACTTATATGCCTTTGCTGCTAACAACAAAACAATATAAGTGAACAGCCAAACACAATCCTATCCTAATCATGTGTGTATAAGGAACAGTTCTGTGTACAAGGTATGGTATTTTTTTTTTGTGAAAGATTCAAATATGTCATATTATTAACGTTTCGACGCCTAATGTCAACTATAGTGGTCGTACCGCACCGCTAACCTCTAAAGTTGCATTTTATATATTTATTCAACAAATATAAATACTGAATACTTTAAACGTGATATATACTCTCCGATTTTTTTCTCTTCAAAATGCAGTTTGTTTCATAATTCTAACATATTTGGTTCCTGTATTATTCACATTTTATGTACAGGGTGTGCTAAAATTTAAAAAAAATTCCGGCGCCAAAAGGTTAACAATGGTGTTTCGAATTCTGAAACACTGTTTTGGAGTAAAAAAAAATAGGAAGTCTATCATGCAGAGAGTCGATGAAACGTCTGTGGCCGAGAATGGCGCCACATGGACAGTACAAGCATTTGGAACAATAAATATATGAAACACATTTACGATCTACATTAGCAAAACGTTATCTCTTCTGTACAGGAAGCTTTTCCGCGCTGAGTGGGTTTCATGCACTTTGGATGAGAACCAAATAGTTGGATTAAAGACACGTGCCTATCAGATAAGGGAAATATAATTGGCTGCGGGTATTACAGAAAATAAGAACTTTTCCATGAAAATCTCGAAGAGCTGACAGCATAAATGTATAGCTGTCGTAAATAGTTGCCACATGCCTACGGAGTAACTATTATGTTAGTTCCTATAATTGGATATTAATTTCAGTGTTATTTAATTTTTTAAATACTCTGCAAACAAAATGTAAATAGTGAAACACTTCATTTTGCCTTCAATTTTCATAAAGAACATGTGTGCAATCAGAACTATAATTATTATAGTGCATTTTTATCTGTGTTTGTGACATGCGTAATATAGAGGAAACAATGGTTATAAATGGACACATAGTTTCAGTTTTGTTAGCAGTTATAATTTCATGTATTATTAAAATTATTGACGAAATGAAGATAAAACACGTAGACACTTTTAGCAGAATTCATAGCCCACTTTACTATTAAAATATATAAGTTTATCCATTGAGATATTCGCGCCTCTAGGATGTTACGCAGCTCAGATTTGTAGTTATTTGCCAACGTTTCGGAACAGACTATGAGTCCCGTCCTGAGGATGGGACCGATAGGGTGTCCCGAAACGTAAATAAATAACTACCAGTCTACGATTCGTAACAACCCAGAAGAGCAAAGATCTCATATACACCCCACAGGAAGCCTGAAATCACCCTTGTAGCCACCGGCTCAGAATATGTTTATTAATATTGTTCACGTGGGTTACAGTTGGTAATATTCTTCAAACTGTTTATGGTTAGAGCAATTTCCATGAAAAAATTAAGTAACATTATTATTGGTAATTACGTAATGAGAAGCTTAATGATCTGTACTCCTCACCCAATATTGTTTGAGTGATAAAATCGAGAAGAATTATATGGGTGGGGCATGTAGCGCGTATAGGGGTAAGGAGAGGCGTATACAGGGTTTTGGTGGGGAAATCAGAGGGAAAGAGACCACTTGGGAAACCCTGCATACCAGACAGCCATCCGCACAAAGTGACAAATACTAAATATTTCATAGATACAATTATTTCTCCTGATGATGGGCACATAGTCGCCCGAATCATGCAGAGAAAAGAAATAAGCATACCAAGAACAATTGTGCACCAAGTTGTCTTTATTTACAAAATTATACAAGGATGCAGGTAAAAAAAATATAAAATTTTGAAACAAAATTTTAATGACTCTATGCATTCGCTTGTGATTTGAGACATAGTTCATTACAACTATTCTCTATCTTAGTGGCGAAGCTGGCATACAACATCATCATCATCATCATCATCACGTTCCTGAACGATTAGGCGTATTTCCTGTTCCTTGATCCTTAAGATGAAGTTGGTCCCTCCATCTCTTCCAAGGTCGTCCTATGTTCCTTCGTCCTTTTGGTTTATATTGTAGTGCTTGTTTTGGTAGTCTGTTTGTGTCCATCCTCTGTACGTGTTGCAGCCACTTTTTCTGGTACTGTTTTATTTCCTGTACTATGTTCTGTGCTCCCGTTTTTTGCGTAATAGATTGATTCTTTTCTTTATCTAGTTTTGTTATTCCAAGTAAGTGTCTCGAAAGTTTCATCTGTGCTGCTTCTAAACGTTGTTCCTCTCTTTTCTTCAGTACCCAAGCTTCACTTCCAGATTTCAATGTTGCTTTAGCTGTAATGTTGTGAATTCTTAGCTTTGTTTCTTTGTTCATTTATTTTCCAAAATGTCTGCGTATAGCGCCGTTTATTTTGTTGTATGTTTGCGATTTATCTTCTAAATCACTTTTGTATTCTGATATGCGATACCCCAGTATTTAAAATCTGTTACTTGTTCAATAATATTGTGGTTCATCACAATTTTTACCTTCTGGTATATATTCCGTTATTATTATTTTTATTATTACCAATTTTTTTAAAATTTTTCTGTATGTTTGTGTGTAGGGCGTTATTTTTCATTAAAAAGTCTTGAATGAAGATAATTTTACATTTTTACACGCGGTTTACTCTTTTCTGTTTGTTTTTACTTTAGAGGAGGAGGTTAAATCAACGTTATTAGGCTATATATTTTTCCATTATATCCCCTGTTTTAGTTACCCATGTTTTATTTTGTTCTGTGTTTTTATTTCGGCATGCCAAATAAACACAAGTGTTTATCGAAGCGAAGGCCGACTATTTCATATACATTACTAACTTCTGAAAAAAATTTTAATTTGTACGCCGGCCTTCTTTACAATATTTCCACGTAAAGTAAAAGTAAAGTTCATCCTGTAGCCTGCCATGAAGGGAGTATAGTATGGCTCTACTCTTTCTTTAACCTTGGCGCTAAAAAGTTTGGGTAGTTAACGCCATGCCCGGCCGCTTTACACTCAGGATTTTGTATGGAGGCTGGGTGGGTCCCAGGTCCTCTTCGGACTGGAGCGGAAAATCTCGCCCCCATTGGGATTCGATCCCCAGACCTTACAGCCCGTAGCGAGTCGCTGTACCAACGACGCTGTCCCGGCATACAGCGTCTCCGTGTACAGCACCAAAGGTTAATTGTCTTCAGGGTCAAACATTTCTTGACCCTGAAGAGGGAGGTACAACGATCCTTCGAAACGTCGGTAGTTATTAAGCACTTGGCAAGATGCAATTGAATATAGGCAGTGGCCCAAAGTGCACATGGTGCTAGAGGAAACATACTGAATGTCAATTGTCAAGTGACTATTACAGCACTGTATTGCATGTGATTTTAAACCTGTAAGAATTACGAAAGCAAATGAGTGTTTCGTGTTTGTATACAATGAAACTTTTTACTCAGATAAATGCGAGTGTTTTAATGATAATAATAATAATAATAACAATAATATTTATTAACTGCAGTTGGGTTGTCACCCGGTGGCAGTGGTTATTTTGCATGCGTACAAAATATGAAATTTGTTACTACTAAATTTAAGTCGGGAGGGCTACATGAGAAGCATGTAGTGGCAACTTGGAATCTTGGGAACCATCTCAGCATTTGCTTTTAGGCACAAGGAAACCAAGAAAAACCTGTGTCGAGATGGGCGGTCTTATATTGCAGATGGGCTCAGAAATAATATAAAGTATCACTTTCGTTGGAATTTAATCATAAATATGTATTAATAAAATGTAGCACAATTCAGAAAGATCAAATTTAACGAGCGTCTCTTAAGTGGTTCTCGAGTTGTTTCATGCCTACAGAGAGAGAGAGAGAGAGAGAGAGAGACGGAGAGTCGGAGCGATTTCAGTAGGGTCTACGCAGGGATGCGAACAAGCGTAACATTGTTTACGCCTGCAGTAGATCATTAGAGCAGCAATTAGATCTCGGTTAAATGCTTCGGTATGCAGACAGCACGTCTGACCATTAATTCACGTGTGAAACACATAATCAGAGGGCGGAATACTTAACAACTTGAAAGTTTACTGTCCGATGGAGATAAACTGTGAGTCGCGCATACATCTTAACTTTATTTACTTTTTCTAGAAACCTCGTTAGTGTTTATTGGATTAAGTAGCTTTAATAGGATAGAAAACTCCATCCTTTACGTGCCTGGAGTATTGGAGTCTAAAATCCAAGAATGAAGGAAAACTGGAATAAATGAGTAAGAAGAAATAATTTTAAAATTCCAAGTTCCCTGGTGAAGGAGAAATGTACACAATGCACGCGATGATTTTCAATGCTGTAGTTCCTTCCTATTGTTACGGAATATTGACTATTGTAATTCAGTGTTGGTTCCGTATGCGTAGCTGTAAAGTAAACTTTTACGTAAAGAAAACTCCATCTCTCTTAATGAAAAGAAACTTGTTGAGACGAAAGTTTGTACTCTTTGTTTTATTTACTGTTCTAAATGAAGAATCGTCTATCGCTTTGCGCATATTTTCTTCATGTGCGGCTCACTCATCCCTTGTATAACCAACAACACAACTTTTAATTTCATTGGACGACATTCGTAATGAGTGCCTGTGGCTCAAGAAAGAGGGGAACACCTATCACTATACCGGAGTGCTGATAAGTCCTTAGCCCGACCGGGACGGAAACAAGCTCGGAAGCATGTCAGGGGCGCGCGAGATTTCAACATCATCGAGACGCGAGCTGTCATCAAGTTTTTTTCTCCTGCAAGGCAAGGAGCCGAAGAAAATTCACGCCATTCTGACAGAAACATTAGCTTGTTTCCTTCCTGGTCGGGCTATGGACTTATCAGCACCCCTGTATATATATATATATATATTCCAAGAACTATATTTTAACTAGATACATTAATGTACAAACACGTGGTAATCCTCAACATGTTCCGGTTATTTTCGGTCATCTTCAGGGATGTATTCAAAAAAGAAAAATATGATAAGGGCTGGTGATGTCACAGATGTGCAATAATAATGTTATGATAATAACGAAAGTGTTCAAAATATTAGAATACTTAGTACAGTGTGTATCATAATAGTTACTTATTTGAGTGCAAAATAAAATCTGTTGCAGAAATTCAACGTTGTTTTCAACCATATTTTTTGTATCTCCTGTGGTTCTGTATGTCGCCATGGATGAACATTATGCTTTTTAATTTTTAAACATTTTAATGTTAATATTTTAATTTTACTATTTAAAATCTGTGACATTACTAGCCATTATTGCGTTTTTATTTGTTCCAGACTTCCCTGAAAATTGCCCTAAGAAGACCGCAACAAGTAGGAGGATTACGCATGTTTGTATGATATATTACTGTATCCAGTTATAGCGTAGTTGTTGGAATATATATGATGATTTTTCTTACTGCAAGGAATATGGGTAATTTTGAACAAGGCGAAGACCTGTTGAAATATCTCGACTTATGTCTTTAAAACGCAGTGGTTATTATATATATACAGGGTGTCCCAGGAGGAATGTGCAAGACTTCGGGAGGGTGTTCCTTATGTTAAAGTATACCGATATAAACCAAAACATCTATGTCCAAAGTTGAACGGTTACGGAGATAATGGCCTGAGAAGTTTGAAACTTTGACAGCTGTTACACACTTATTGATTACCAAATACATATTAAAACTGGCAGGAATATGTGGTTTCTGTA
>Ga0131853_10013277_pt1 | contig 15094 bp, 10 predicted proteins | sample TergutLab28metaG_FD_92764 | JGI IMG/M metagenome (GOLD analysis project Ga0131853, IMG submission 92764) | Labiotermes labralis P1 segment gut microbial communities from Petit-Saut dam, French Guiana - Lab288 P1 (version 2) (version 2) | ecosystem: Host-associated > Arthropoda: Insects >... | reverse complement strand
TATGGTGATAAATATAGAATTAAAGCTTGTTTTCCATCAATATGGGATTTGACCATGATTTTATGCTCAATGGGCATTCGCGGTGAGGTTAAAAAATCTCCTGAAATAAAATTAACTGTTAATTGTACGGATTTGCTTACTGTTATTTGTCCAATCACCGAAAAAGATGTTTCCTTGATAAAGATGAATGATGAACGTAAGTTAGAAATGTTTCATTTATTGTCCGATCTAGGGCTACGTTTTCATGGTGCAGATTTTTCTGAAGAAGTTGGTTTCTCAAAAATAGAAAAATTTGATGTAACATCTGAATCTAACGATTATTTTCCTTTAGGGTTGAAATTGATTTCGGAGGCAACAGCGCACCATAAACACCACTATAAGCTTGAAAATATGTTCTATCCTGTGTTTTTAAGATGTAGTTATTATCCGCTTGAAAATGATAAACCTAGAAAGCATGTTGTAAAAGTAAAAGATTTTGTTAATTCTCGGCCCTCTGAAATCAAAAAATGGATCATAGATATAGATACATTTTTAACTAAAAACGGCTGTACGGTCAGCCACAATATAGGTGGTTGTGATATTGAATTCACCTATAACAGAAAAAAGGTGAAAAGCAGGAAAGGAATGGTCTGTAAAATCTATATGGATATTTGGGGAAGTTATATTTATCCCGGAATTAACCATTTAGAAAAGCCTGATAGTATTATAAATGATCTTCCTAATGAAATGATAGCTATTTTAGTAGCAAAATCGGAGCGGGAATGTGGCTGGTGTAAACATTCGCGAGAGAATCCTGATTTAATACAATGTCGACCAGGGTGTCCCTTTAAGTTTACATACAACGGCATTGAATATGTAAAATGTCGTTATGTTGAATTCAAACTACCGATAGAGGATGCCAGCACTCGTCAGTTAACTCAAAAATGGATTGAAAAAGAGCTAGCGATATAGATTTAACTTAAAATTTCCAAATAACGTTGAAAGTAGGGATTCAAATGAAAATATCTCATGTTCCATTGGAATCGTTTGTTCCAAAGAGTAAAAATAAGGTAAGGATTGAAAATGACGCGTTTCATCTTCCTGCAAAAGAAGAGCAGCTCGGTAAAGCGCGCCATCATGTTTCTATTCCTGGCGAGTATAAACTCCCCTTTCGGATTGACATGACGGTGTGTACGAGATTCGTAAATATTCAACCGTCACAATTTACGGTATATATTGGCAAAGGGCGTGTTTACTTTAATGGTGGGCGTGTTTGTGGGGGCGATGTCTTGTTAGGCGGCAAGAGCGTTTTGGGTGATGATGGGTCGCCATTTTATGTGTATTATAATGAGATACCTGAAAAAGAATTTGTCGATATCTCAATCGTGTATGGGAGCAAAGCGATGTATGTAACTGTCGATGAGAAAATTTACTATGCCTCAAAGGAAATGCCCTATTTGAAGTTGTTGCAAGATAACGCCATCCCAGAGGAGTTTATTGATGGACTTGGTATCGGATTATGTAGTGGAACGCATACGACAACTGCGATCAAATCGCTAGCGATTACTGAATACGAAAATGATGAACCAGACATCCTTGCCAAAATCGTAGACCTGCCTGAAATGTCAGAATTTGAATTGTTCGTCAGAGGTTTGCCGCCTGAGGTGCATGATGAAGTCTTCCGAACAGATGATTATTTGTTGAATGAGACGCGCGACAGTTTAAAGCTCAGGCGGACATTCAATAAGAATGAGCATTTGATTTACAAGTCGTCCTGTGGTTTTCAATATCAAATCCCTGAGTATGGCGTTCGTGGTCATCATTTAACTTACTGGGTGCAAAGTGCTAAAAAACCTGACCGCACCAATGAAATATTCAGCAAGCTAGCGGAATCATCACCAGAATTTGCAAAAGAAATATTTAGAAAATTAGCAGTATGCACCCCACATTCGCGTGAATGTAAACAAAGAACAAAAGTTAAGCTTAACACTAAATCAGTAGATGTTTGCATGGGGAAAGTTTCTTATGAGATGCTGCCATTTGAGTTTGAGCAGGTCAGAAAAGTGGCGGCAGCTGCAGGTGAAGTTGTAAAAGCGACTGGGAAGAAGTAACGGAAAATTTTATTAATTACAAACGACAAATGCACGTTTTAGAGAATGAGTGTGTTTGTCGTTTTGTTGATTATTTGGCGTTGCGTTTTCATCAGAAATGTGATATGCTTAGTTAGTCATGATAAAAAGTATAAGTTAGCCACAAAAATTTGCACCAATCGATCCGTTTAGTTAAACAAATATAACCAGAAAGGGATGATTTTAATGAATCCAATCATTTCACAAGCTGTAGCATTTACCGAAACTTTTAAGCAGTACAAAGATGCTCCTGTGCCTATTAGAGAGGCCATGTGTTTTAAGGCGCAATACCCTGCCCTGTTGCCAGATATTCGTGAAGGCGATATGTTTGTAGGACGTGGTAACCCAGATCGTATTGTGTATGTCGGGTCTGTTTGGTGGTATGGGATGCCGGGCTATTCGCCAGAAGAATATGATGTGTTTGGTAAGCAAGGCGGGTATTGCTTCGACTTTTCAGCACCGTACACCTTGCCAACAAATGATGAGGAGAAGCAAACGCTTGAAGCATTGTCTGCATTTTGGGAAAACGAAGCCACAGCGACAAAGCTTTATGCGAAAACCGATGTAAGGGATGGGGTCGGCTTTTTGGTTGCCAATAATTTAGACCGCTTGGTTAGTAAAGGGCTGCCGGGCTTGGTGAGTGATGTAACTAACATGCCGGAAAGTGACTTTAGAACTGGGTTGCTGTTGGTGCTTGAGGTCTTTGCAGATGTTTGTCGCCATTACCAAGCACAAGCGGAAGCAAAAGGATATCACGACATAGCAAACAACTTGGCTACCATTTTGGAACATCCGCCACAAACCCTTGCGCAAGCATTGCAACTCATTTTAATTCACGAGCTCCTTTCCCATGAAAAACATTACGAAATAAACCGCATTGATGTTGCCTTGGGCGATCTGTACGTGCAAGAAATAGACAACGGAAATTTGACAGAAGAGGAGGCAATTGAACAAATATTAGCCTTTTACCGCATGGTAAGGGATCATGGTGAAACAGCTGTTTGTCGCCTGATAATGGGTGGGAAGCATCGCCGTAACGAAGCCAATGCTGACAGATTTATTGTCGCTGCTTTGAAAGCAGAGCAGCTTCATAAGCAAGTCATTCCGCAGGTTTCTTTACGTATATATAATGACATGAATCCCGAACTGCTTTCACTTGCTTACGAAACTATTAATGAAACCAATACCTTCCCAACGCTTTACAATGATGACGCCATTATTGATGGTGTTGCTACAGCTTTTGATGTATCTTTGGAAGATGCAAAAAAATACTATCCGCTTGGTTGTGGTGAGTTTATTATCGCACACAACAGCCCTGCCATATTGGTAGCGGCATGGGATGTGCCGAGAATGGTTGATGTCGGTATCCGTGCCTCTGCTGGGGAAACTTTTGATGCTGTATATGAATCCATTTTAACACAAATGGCAAAAGAAGCGGCTGATTTTGCTACCTACCATAAAACGTTAATTGAAACAAATGGCAGCGAATGCGCGTTTCTGATGGCTAGTTTGCTAACAGATGATTGTATTGCAAGCGGGAAGCCACTGATGAGTGGTGGTGCTCGTTTTAACGGAGCTTGTGTAATGGGACACGGCTTTACTAATGCCGCCGATGCGCTAATGGCCATTAAAAAACTAGTCTATGACGAAAACAAATACACACTTGAAGAAGTGTTGGCAGCTCTTGATGCGAACTTTGAAGGGCATGATAGTTTGCACAAAGCACTGCTTGCTGCTCCAAAGTACGGTAACGATCACAGCGAGACGGATGTTATTTTAGCGCGTCTATGGCGAGATATGACAGAGGCGGCAAGAAAAGCTGGTGCTGCCCAAGGTTTGGACTTTTTAACCGTATCGAGCGTAAATCCGGGTGGCTACCATATTGGGTGGGCAATGGGTGCTACCGCAGATGGGCGACAAAAGCAGCAACCTTACGCCATCGGTAATGCGCCAACGGCAGGTAACGATAAAAACGGTCTGACAGCACTGATAAATTCTATCCTTAAAACAGATCCAGTAAATGGTGGTTCTGTCACCAATTTCAAAGTTTCCAGAGAGTTCTTTACAAAGGAACGGCAAAAATTTGAAGCGTTGTTTTCGACTTATTGGGCAGGCGGCGGCTTACAAGCCAATGTGACGATTATTAACAAAGGGGACTTGGAAGCGGCCATGGAAGAACCTGAAAAATTCCCAAATTTGCTGGTAAGGTTAGGTGGCTGGTCTGCACGTTTTATTGATCTGGACCGCAATACCCAAAATGAAATATTGCAAAGGACTTTGTACTAAAATGGGGACAGTTTTATCGATAGATAGGTGTGCTTTGCATGACGGTCCTGGGTTGCGCACCACGGTATTTTTGAAAGGCTGCCCGCTTTCGTGCCTGTGGTGTCATAACCCAGAATCACTCTCCTTTAAGCCGGAGTTATATTATTTAGGCGAAAAATGCACAAGCTGTGGCACATGTGTAGCTATTTGTAAAAACCACAGCATAGACGAAGGCGTGCACTCGGTTGACCGTACGGCTTGCAATTTGTGCGGCAAATGCGTCTCCGGCTGCCCAAGCTCTGCTTTTGAGATAAAAGGACAGGAAATGTCTGCGCAAGATGTGATGGATGTGGTGCTAAAGGATGTTCGGTTTTACGAGCAGTCTGGTGGTGGCATGACCATATCTGGCGGTGAGCCGTTTGCTCAGTTTGAATTTACATTGGAGTTGTTACATTTGGCGAAAGAAAATGGCATACACACATGCCTTGAAACGAGTGGGTATGCGCCTTCAGACAGAATGATGGCCATCTTGCCTTATACAGATTTGTTTTTGTTTGATATTAAGGAAAGTAATGATGAGAACCACAAAAAATATACGGGTGTTTCCCAGAGGCTGATCATGGATAATTTGCAAGCTATTGATGAGAGTGGCGCTAAGATCATCTTGCGATGCCCGATTATACCGATTTGTAACGCGCGTGATGATCATTTTGCTGCCATTGCCGCTCTTGCTAATAAGCTGGGCAATATTATCGAAGTAAATTTGATGCCTTACCATCCGATGGGTGCTTCCAAAGCAGCGCGTATTGGGCGCGATTACCCGCTGGAAGATATGAGTTTTCCAGCGGAGGCGCAAATAACCGAGTGGGTTGAACGTGTGGGTGAGCAGACGGATGTTGTGGTGCGGCAGGGGTGATTTGGCGCTGCGAAAAGGCGCTCTGAGGATACAAAGTGTTAGGTAATTGTGAAATTAATCAGTTGGCTCGAAAACAACCCAAAGGATGGATTTTTGATTGGTTTGAGTTGTTTTAGTCTTCTTTTGGATTGAAATGCGACCCAAAAGTCAATTTTTTTGCTACTTTGAGACGTTTTAGATGAATTTTGGGTTAAAAAACGCCTCAAAATGCTATTTATCCGTTAAATTGGGTTGTTTTCTGAGACAGTAACTTGTTTTTCATAATTACCTATCCAAAGCAAAGTGTTGAGGGATTGGTCTGTAGTATTGATTTGTATTCGCCATTTATTTTTTAAATTTCTTGACTTTTCGTCGGGTTTGTGATAAATTTAGAGCTATATTTGATGCGGAAGGTGGTGATGAGCATGAAAAATTTTAAATCGGAACTCATATTTACGAACAAAGTATTCAATGGGAGTACTGTTGTGCGTAAATTCACATTCAAAACAGTAAAAGCAACAAGGGATCAGTCTGCCCTTTTGGTAGCTTTTAAACCCCAACTTGCGATGGGTCTTGCCTTTTTAAGGGAGCAATCTGCCCATTTTCAAAGATTAATTTGTTTTGAATGCTCATCACCACATAAAATAGCGGCGTAGAACCGTTTCTTTATTTTGGTATCCCTGTGCAGTCGAAACAGTCTACACAGGGTATTTTTATGCCCAAATATAAAGGAGATTTTGATTATGATTGATATATCAGTACATGAACTACATAAATATTACGGCTCTAATCACATTATTAAGGGCGTTTCTTTTGAAGTGAACAGTGGGGAAAAAATTGGCTTACTTGGTAAAAATGGCTCGGGGAAAACAACGTTATTTAAAATGATTGCTGGTCATGAATCTTATGACGAGGGAACGATTTCCAAAGCATCGGGCAAGAAAGTTGAAATTCTCGCACAAATTCCTGTTTTTGCTGAGAACGATACTGTCGAGGATATTATTCGTTCATCATTTAAAGAATTAACTAAGATTCATGATGCGATGAGAAAAATCGAGGGTGATAGCGATCCGAAAACTTTAGCCAGATACGGCAGATTAATGGAAGAGTATGATCGACTTGGAGGCTATGAAGTAGAGTCTAAAATTGATAAAATTTGTAATGGGATGAAGATTAGCAAACACATGCGCGGAAGCTTATTTAGATTACTAAGTGGCGGGGAAAAAACGCGCGTTAATTTGGCACGAATTCTTTTGCTTGATTGTGATATCCTTTTGCTTGATGAGCCGACTAACCACCTCGATTTAGATACATTGAAGTGGCTTGAGAATTTCATTCGTAAGTTTACAGGGACTGTCGTCATCATCTCTCACGATCGTGTTTTTCTTGATCATGTCGTTACGCGAATCATTGAAATTGATGGTGGCAAAGCTTATTTTTATGGGGGAAATTATACGGTTTATGCCGCGGAAAAGCAGCGTAGATTTATTTTGCAGTCAGAGCAGTATGAACGTCAACAAAAAGAGATTAAGCGCATTGAAGAAAGAGCAGCATGGTTTGTTGCTAACAATCGCTTCACGACGAAGCATCATGCGATTCTTTCACGGATCGATCATATGGACAAAGTCGAAAAACCGACGACATCACGAAAAATGACTGAGAATTTCAACAGTGGGGGTCACGCAGCAAAAGAAGTTTTATTGCTTGAGTCGGTATACAAAAGTTACGGTTCAAATGTTCTCATGGAAGATTTAAGTCTCAGCATCACTAGAAATGAGCGTATTGCTTTGATTGGTCCAAATGGTTGCGGCAAGACGACACTTTTAAAGTTAATTATGGGTCAAGAGCCTAGCGATAGTGGTGTCGTAAAACTCAGTAGTAATATTAAAATCGCGTATATGTCGCAAATTATTTTATTTGATAACGAGAATGCAACGGTACTTGAAACAGCACAAAATGCAATTGGTCTTCTTGAAGCACAAATTCGAAACATTCTTGCACGTTTTCAGTTTAGAGGAGAAGATGTGTTAAAACGAGTCAAAAGTCTTTCTGGTGGGGAGAAAAGTCGCTTAAGATTGTGTATCCTTATGCAGAGTGAAGCCAATTTCTTGATCCTTGATGAGCCGACTAACCACCTTGATATTGATTCGCGAGAATGGATCGAGAATGCCGTGGCAGATTGGGATGTTACGATGTTATTTATCTCTCATGACCGCTATTTTTTAAACAAATTTGCTTCTAAAATATGGAGTATGAAAGATCGAACGATCACTGCGTTTGAGGGTAATTTTGAGAAATATATTGAAGCAACTGAGCTCGCTGAGAAGCAATTGAATGTACCTGTTGAGAAGAAAAAGAAGAAAGTATTTGTTAAGCCAAAAGAGCCAGTTAAAAAGCCGATTCCATTTGAGACTTTGATCCACGAGGTAGAGAATAGATTGGATGAGATTAATGAGGAAGTAGAGGTCTATTTAGCTGAGGCTGAGTATGAGAAGATGAGCGCTTTGTATGAGGAAAAGTATGCGCTCGAAGAGCGGCTTGAAAGCTTGTATGATGAGTGGGAGGAAGATGGGGAGAATGGGGGTTCATCAACTTAAATAAAATTCGAATTTTCCCTTCTATTAAAAAAATCCTCCCATTGTTTATAGCGAAAGCTACACTATATGGTTTGGATTTTTTTATAATCATCTTGTAGAAAATTTCTTGCCGTTAAAGCAATTCATTAAGCATTTTAAAATGATCTCTAATTTTAGAGTGATTTTCCCAATTATGCGAAGTAAGTAGTTCTCGTACAACACCTGCACGGTCAGGATGCGTGATAGAAATAGCAGATGCTAACTTTGCTTTTGTAACTAACCTTCGTTGTTTTAAATACTTATACTGTTGTCCGCTTTCTAAAAATGCTGCAATATGCTTATTCGCTAGCTCAACAACAAGTTTGTCTTCAGTATCGCCGCCTGCTATTGATGTAAGAAGTAAGGTCTCCAGTGCACCGTTTTCATCAAAAGGAATAACAATCGGAATAACTGATAGCTCATATTTTTCAACTGTACTTAGCGTAAACTTGTTAATCTGATTGTTTTTTAACAATTCAATAGCTAAATCTTTTTTCTTTGCCGTTTTCTCAATTTGTCGCAACCTTTTTTCCACCGAATCATCATCCTTATCCATGACAATAAAAACTTGAGAAATAAGAAATTCAGGATTATTTTCATTTGTAACTTTCAAAAAATCAAAAGCAACACCTATACGACTGTCGCCACCAACAGCAAAAATATCTAAATAATTTCCGAGTTTTTCAAATGAATTGATTTTCTGATTGTCTTTTAAATTTGCTGGATAATTTTCGCCATATGGGAGCTCACTTTTTAAAACAGGCTGCCATTTTTCAGTTTTGTTCAAATAATGACCTAAAATATATAAATCATCTATGCCCTCACAGATAATCAAGCTTCTCATACTCGCAACTCCATTTTATAATTTTTTCGAATACGTAATGCCTCTGCACCATCAATGGTTTGAGCATACATTTTATCTTCGTCTTTTCGGATTCTAATAACATTTAACCGATCAACATTTTCCTCATCACTTCTCAGTAAAGTATCAATGGCTTCGATGCTGTGTGTTGTTAAAAAAAGTTGGACATTCAGTTCTTTGGCGATTTCTAACATGAATTTGAAAACATATTTCATGGCGGTTGTGTGTAATGATGTTTCAAATTCGTCTATTAATAACACACCATTTTCTGCGCTAATCATTGCATTTAAAATAAACAACGCTTTTTTCATCCCATCGCCATAAACGGATAATGGAATATAATCATCGTCTTTGTCCGTTGCGATCATCGAGACAGTTTCATTACTTTCTTTTGCATATAAAATATCGACAATTGAAGCATCAAAATAACGAAGTAGTTCAATAGCTTTTTCTTTCGTGCTTCTTTTTCCAACTAGTTCTGAAAAAGCATCTGATAATAAGTGATCAACCACGTGAACGAGCTTAACATTTAGACTTTTATCCTCTTTACTGCTTTTATCATAAATGTCAAAAGCAGCTCCTAATATCACATCTTTGCTTTGTAAAGAATTAGTACTTATTTTCCCTGTGAAGGTTTCAATTGGTTGACGCATACCATCAGCATTCAAAATATGATTAACTAACTTACCCTCAATTTCAACTCGCTCCTCTTTTTCTAAAATAACACCCTCTACTGAAAGTTGAAGCTTATTTATTGCATGTTGATTAGTATTGAAAAGATATCTTGCATCGGTACCTGAAAAATGTGCTGTGGGATTTCGGTCTTTAGCAAGTAGAACAAATCGATATTCTGTTGGCTCACATAGGAGTTGAATTGCCTCAAGGATACTCGTTTTTCCTGAATTATTGTCGCCAACTAAAATATTGACATCTCCGAGATCATCTATTTTCAAATCTTTTAGTCCACGAAAGGATTCAATGTTTAAACTACTAATATGAGTCGCCATTTTTTCTACCTAACCTTTCTTTTAAAGTATTTACAGTATACAACATTTGTGCACATTTTAAAAGTGCTTTGATTATTTTTCTGATTTTTGATAACCTCATATTCATTATTATATAAGAACACCACACATCAAATTTACTTGTGATAAAAAATCGCTCACTTATTCGTTTAGATACTTTGACATAAATCAATTGTTTTTGGTCAAACTAAAGGGGTCAATAGATATAATCTTAAATTTAGGGGGATTTAAAATGTCAACACAATCATTTCCAAAGAAAGTACCACCTCAGACGCAATCTGTTCAGCCGGGAATTGAATCGCAGATGAATCCATTGCCGATTTATGAGCATAAGAATTATCACGTTCAAGATGGTAAGTTAAAGAATAAGGTCGCGATCATTACAGGCGGGGATTCTGGGATCGGGCGGGCTGTTGCGCTTGCTTATGCGAAAGAAGGGGCTTGCGTCGTGCTTGTTTATCATCCAAGTGAGATTGAGGATGTGACGGTTGTAAAAAATAAAATTGAGGAATTAGGGAGACAGTATTTGTTAATTGAGGGAGATTTGACTGAGCCGACTTTTCCGAGTGAAATTGTTTCAAAGACGCTTGCGAAGTTCGGGCAAATCAATATCTTGGTGAATAATGCAGCCGTGCAGTTTCCACAGAAGAATATTGAGGATGTTACTGATGAAGACCTTCATCACACATTCGCAGTCAATTATTTTGCTACTTTTTATTTAACGCGTGCTGTGGTGCGATATTTAAAGGCAGGTGATTGTATTATCAATACAACTTCTGTGACCGCTTATGAGGGTAGCGAGCAATTGCTTGATTATTCTTCAACAAAGGGCGCATTACGAGCATTTACGCAATCATTAGCGATGAATTTAGCTAAAAAAGGCGTTCGTGTTAATGCTGTTGCGCCTGGTCCGATTTGGACGCCACTCATTCCTGCAACATTTGATGAAAAGAAAGTTTCCGAATTTGGTTCGAATACACCACTTGGCAGGTTAGGACAACCAGTCGAGGTAGCTGGTGCTTATGTGTTGCTTGCGAGTATGGATGGCTCTTATATGTCGGGAACAACGATTCATGTCAATGGTGGTACGATTACGGATAGTTAGCAGAGGTAGGTATGATTAAGTTCATGCCTATTTTTTTTGAATGGTAGGCGAGGTGCTTTGAAGATCCACAAGATAAGAAGCTACTAGCAAGATTAAAATTTCCATTGACTTTGTGGCTTTATCTGTGCTAGAATGAGCGCAATTGGAAGTGGTTACGGGTCAAATTAGAGACTTGAAATCAAAATAATTCTAAGGAAAGGATGTTTGACATGAAGCATACAACGATCATCACCGCACCATCAAGGAGGGTGACTATATCTTAGCCCTCTTAAAAAACAGGAGGAAAAATTCTCCTGAGAATAGGAGGAATTATGCAAATAACTTACCACGAAATTAACACAAATTTGTTAGAAAAAATAGCGATTAAATATGGTGAAGTAGCTAAAAATCACCTTCATACCGAGGAGGGTAGTTACTCACTTGTTGCCGTATGTGATGAAATACCAATCGGCTTTATTTCAACTTACACACAGAATCTTTCCGCTCCCCTAAGTGAAGAAAAAGATGCTTACATTGATATCATTGAAGTTGATGAAGCCTATCAACGAATGGGTATCGCAACTGAGCTGGTTAGACAAACAGAAACATGGGCTCAAAAAGCTGGGTTGCTTCAAATTCGAGCATGGAGTTCTCAAGATAAAGTAGAAGCCATTCCGATGTGGCGGAATCTTGGATACGGCTTATGTCCAGCAAAGATCTGGATTGAATGGTGCAAGGAAGTCGTTGATGGCTATTACGTCATCAAGCAGCTAAACCAAGTCAATCCTTATCCGAACATCACCAAATTAATTAAACAAGATTTATTGAATGTGTCGCCAAAATTGATCCAAGATTTTCGACTTATTCGTGCTAAAAGCGGTGTTTATGTTTACAAATGCCTTTATGATGACACCCCAGCTGTTGTTAAGTACTTTGAAAAAGAAAATGACCGGCGGGAAATTCTAAACTATCGAATTTTAGCACAACACGATATCCCGACGATTAAAATTTTGGCGCTTGGAAAAACAGCACTTGTAATGGAAGACATCTCTGTTTCAGAAGATTGGCGACTTGGTGTGGCGGAAGATTTCGAGGATGTCGATGTCGCAAAAAGTCTTGCGCAGTGGTATTTTACACTACATGAAAATGGCGCTCGTTTTCCAGAACTTACTAGCTTATATTTCGAGTACGACCGTCTTACAGAAGCGAATCTTAAGCTGCTTATGCAAAAATTACCCGAAGCAAAGGCGGTATTCCAGTTTTTGCTCACTCACTATGCTAAGTTGCATGCGTTAATTTACAAACCTTCGTTTACACTGACTTACAATGATTTCTATTGGACGAATTTTGTTGTCCGAAAAGATAAAAAAGCAGCCATGATGTTTGATTACAACTTGCTTGGTAAAGGGTATCGATTTTCAGATTTTCGAAATGTGTGCTGGTCGATATCCGATGAAGCAAGGAAAATATTTGTGAATGTGTATAATCAGTTATACTTCGAAAGACACGGACATACGCGAATGGAAGCAGAAAAGCTTGAGGCGCTGATTGATGATGTTGCAGGTCCCATATTCGCTCTTTTTATCGCTTTTACTGAACATGAAAATTTCCCGACTTGGGCCCATGAGCAGAAAAAAGAAGTACTTGATGGAAGCTTGTTAGCAAAAGCTAAAAAGTTGTTGTTATAATTTTTAAACTGGACTAAAATATGAAGTAAAGGAGCAATGAAATGATGCTGAAATCAAATCATCCACTAGAGAAAACGATTCAAAACATAACATACAAAGGCATTACTTTTGAAGTGGTCGAGCGCCCTGATGTTTTATGGGTAGGTTGTGTCGATTATGCAAGCAATAACGAAGATGAATCTGATATTGGTGCGACGCTCACGCGATACCGAGAGGAACTGATTGGTGTTGTTAAGCAAGAGCTTGTTATGCCTGATTGGAGTGCTTCACTTTCGATTAATTACAGCAATGAGAGTCAACCAAACGGGCTTATGTTCGCGCAAGAAACAGCCTCAGATGAGCAGGATGAACGCTATGAGCTTGTTACGCAACCAGGCGGTTTATGGCTGCGAATCTGTTGCAACAAAGAAGCGAATCTTGCCTTTTTTGGTGATGAAAACACAGAAATATGGCGATATTTTGCTGATGATGTCTTACAAGAAGCTGCCAAAGAAAATGGCTACCAAGAAAATCCAGATGTGCATGTACAAGTCGAATATCATTGTCATGCAGAATATGAAACACCGCCTCATCGTTGTTATGCTTACATTCCAATTATTAAAATGGGATAACATTCGCATAAAATGGAATGGCGAAAAACGACAGCTCACCATTTGAACTGTCGTTTTTCTTTGGATGAAATTGGTTGGATTGTGATTTTTTTCTCAGATCTCGAGAGTCCTATTCAACCGCTATCGTAAATCGCAAATCATACACACTTGCAGGCACTATTTGCTCCGGATCGACGTGACTTCCCCATGACAGATTAGAACCAATACCGCTATGCGCTGCATCGATATTCAAAAATGTTTCTGTTCGATTTGGCAGCTCATGGTCGTGTAAGGCATTTTGGTAGTCTTCTATCGTGTTATGCAATGCGTGGAAATGAAACGGACTGTGCCCTGTAAAGGTGATGCGACCATCGTTTTCGTTTTCTAGGCAGACCCAGCGCGTTTGTCCATGACCGCCACAAACGGATGGTGGACAGAATGGGAAATGCTGATCAGCAACGGTGCTTTCGTGCACAGCCATATAGGCGGACATTTGTCTGTCTGTGTAGTTATCATTTTCGCCTAAGCCGTAGTAGGTTAACTTTTCAAAACCAGCAGGTAGTGTAAACGCCATCCCTGCGCGAGCTACATAGGCTAAATTTTTGTTAAGGTTTATATGGAAGTCTACTTCTAGCTCGCCATTCGATAAAAGGGTGTATGTATTTTTGGCATAAGATATGATGTTCTTACCGGCTTTATTCGTGGTTATTTTATAGATAACGATTGCGGTATTTTCACTAGTCAGCTCAACATTTTCGGCTTGAATGGTCGTATTTCCATCGCGCACCAAGCTGAAGACATTTACCATACCACCCCAGCCATCAAAGGAATCCATGCCGCAGTACGGGCGATCTAGGCACGGTGCGCCACTAAGTTGCAAGTATTCAACTTCATTTTTATGCAAAGTCAAGCTGCCTGTATTTTTGCAAAGATCAACCTGTGTGCCATTTGCAGACATCGTAACTAGCTTATCATCTTTGTTGGAGGCAACATCATCGTTGCTCATGATTGGAAGCGGCTTGTCAACCATATTTGCTGCGCTAAGTTCGTACTGGAAACGCGCCACTTCGTATCCAGCAGGCGCATAGGCCGAACAGGCTTTTTCAGACACGCGAAACTCGATAAAATACTCACAGTCATCGTTGAGCGCGTAATTCAGCTTGATTTCAATCACTTTTTTCTCGAGTGGCATGATGTCTTGCTCGCTCAGTTTCTCACGATGTACTTCGTAGCCATTTTCTAGCAACACAATACTTATTTCGTAATCACTCAGCGGTTTTGTGTAGGTCAGATTCAAAATTTCGTAATGCCCTTTGTCGCAGTCGTATGGTCGCCACGGTTGAATTTTTTCCATCGGACGCACCATGATTGGGGCATAAGCTTGCTTGAGTTCGTGTGCAACGGGCTTCCAATGTAAGTCTGAAAGAACAATCCCATTATTGGTCATGAATGGTGGCTGAATCGGCTCGGTTAACGATTCTTGTAAGCTACCGCCATGTGCGAAAAACTTTTCGCCGTTCTCCAGCGTACCTTCTAGCGTTTTGTCGTGCCAATCCCACACAAAGCCGCCTTGGAAGCGGGGGTAATTTTCAGTAAATTCACGGAATTTGTTCAAGCCACCGCCAGAATTACGCATTTGGTAGAGATACTCCACCAAAATAATGGGGCGGATATCTTCTGTGTCGGTTAACATTTCATAAATTTTGGCGATAGGCGCGTACATATTGCCACGCAAATCAGATACTAGCCCACTCGGGGAGCCATCTTCGTATTGGCATAGGCGTGTCGAATCATATTCTCGTATAAATCCTGCCATTGCGCCATGGTTTGGCCCAACGCCACTCTCATTACCTAGCGACCATGCGTAGATGCAGACATGATTTTTGAAAGTTTGTACCATGCGCACAGCGCGCTCAAGGAAAAGTGCTGACCAAGCGGGATCTTGCGCAAGCTGCCCAGATA
>Ga0131853_10013275_pt1 | contig 15096 bp, 10 predicted proteins | sample TergutLab28metaG_FD_92764 | JGI IMG/M metagenome (GOLD analysis project Ga0131853, IMG submission 92764) | Labiotermes labralis P1 segment gut microbial communities from Petit-Saut dam, French Guiana - Lab288 P1 (version 2) (version 2) | ecosystem: Host-associated > Arthropoda: Insects >... | reverse complement strand
CCTCAGGAGCTTGCGACTTATTTGTTGAGTTACTTCATGGGTTGTATTGCTCTGGTTCGATGTGTGTTGGTGTTACGTTGTGGTTTGGCTGGGGTGGTGTGGTATCCGGATGCAGGCTGAAGCAGTGCTTTAGCCTGCACCCGGATACCACACCACCCCAGCCAAACAACAACGTAACACCAACACACATCGAACCAGAGCAATACAACCCATGAAGTAACTCAACAAATAAGTCGCAAGCTCCTGAGGATCGATGTATTAACATCCGAAACATGTTGAGCATTAAATAATGAAATAAAAAAGCAAGTGACATCAAGTTGGTCTCTCCTTATGCAACGAACGAAGGTTATTTTAGACTCACACGATGAACCAACACATGCACCTCCACAGATACGTTCAGTTACATAATATTATTCTTCACCAACATGTTTCGGTCACGTGACTATCACCAACGTGTCGTATGGCATGAATTCAATTAATACACAATAAATATTGCCCAGTAGCGGCGTCCCTACTACTGCACACATCGTCACTCAACTAACCGGATGTGAAGCAACTACATACAGCCACCAAACCACATAAAAACATCCTATTTTACATTTTAACAAGAATGTAAACTTACAATTTTTATGTTTTACAACCAAGAGATTCGTCACAGAAAATTGACACATTAAGTGGCTTTGTCATTCATATTTGTACTATTATTGTATATTAATTGTATTATTGTTACAGGACACCCTGATGATTGTCACAGAGTTGTCCGAAACATGTTGGTGAAAAATACTAATGTGTGTGATTGAACGTATTTATAAAGATACATTTGTTGGTTTATCATGTAAATAAGCGACATTTTTTAAAGCGTGGACATGGAACACTTAAATGTAATTAACCAGCACGTTTGTGCGCCACTATGGATCACCCAGCCTACTGCCCACTGACATCAAGGCAGTAGCCTGTTGCTTTGTGTGTTAAACAGTTCAGTGTGCAGCTGACAGCAAACAGCCCCTTAACCCCAAAGCCAAAAACCGAAGGCTCTAACTACAAAACCTACACAGGCGTCATGTTTATTCTTAATAACACCACAGGACGTTTGACGTTTACTTTAAGACGAAAGAAATACTGGAATATTTTGCGTGGCAGAACCGCCTGGCTGAGGACACGCCTCGGGATTCGCCCGACCGTGATTTGAAATGAGTGCCTTCGGAAAATAACTGAAAAGTGTACCTGCTATTTCTGTGTCCTTTCACCTCATACATTCATTCTGGAATACTATTCGGAAGAAATTATTAATCCAGTGAGGATTAGAAAGCAATGATAGTGCTTTTTTACCAAATGCTCCACCATAGTCGAAAGAACGCTCCTTTTGTTTCAGTTAACAGGCTTCGCGACTTGTGATTCAAATCAGAATAAAGTTAATGTGGAGCACTAGTAGAGCAACACTGACAGGAGAACCAGCAGATACTCGAGGAGAAACCTGTTTCAGTGACACTTTGTTCACCAGAAATCTTACATGGCCTGACTCCGGATTCGAAACCGGATCTCCTCAGCGACAGGTTGGTGACTGTGTAAGCCAAGGCTGACCAACTTATTGCCCACTGGCCGCATGCGGCCGTCTCCTGAGTAGTTTCAATAACACAGTTTAATAAATATGACATATTAGGGTCTAGAGAACACAACTGGTCAATCTTTATCGCTGCACCGTGCATTTTGTAGTTTATTTAAGGTACACGCCAACAAATGCACGTATAAAGTCTTTAATAATCTAAAATTTACATTAACGTACTTCATGGTGCAGAGTCCTTCTTGAGAAGCTAACTGGTTTGCAGCTAGTCAAGAAATTCGTCGCATTTCACGGAACCCGAAAGTTTATTACCGCACTCACAAGCGTCCGCCAACTGTCTCCATCCTGGGCCAGCCCAATCCAATCCATATACCCACATCCCACCTCCTGGAGATCCATCTTAATATTATCCACTCATCTACGCCTAGGTCTTCCCAGTGTTCTCCTTCCCTCCGGTTTCCCCGCCAAGACCCAATACGTTCCCTCTCCTCACCCATACGCGCCACATGCCCAGCCCATCTCATTCTTCTCGATTTTATCACCCGCACAATATTGAGTGAGGAGTACAGATCATATAGCTCTCGTTATGCAGTCTCCTCCATTCACCCGTTACCTCGTCCCTCCTAGGTCCAAATATTCTCCTCAACACCATATTCTCAAACACGCTCAGCTTCCTTTCCTCCCTCAATGTCAGCGACCAAGTTTCACACCCATACAAAACAACAGGCAAAAGTATAGTTCTATATATATCTTAATCTTTAAAACACTTTTAAAAACCTTACAACACTTAAAGCGTTTTAAGTGTTTTAATGTAAATTTTAGGTTATTAAAGACTATATATGTGCATTTGTTGGTGTGTTACTTAAATACAATACATAAGTTTATTAGCAGAGAATATGTTTGGAAACCATAACTCACTAATTTTAAGGCAGAAACAGTAAACCAATCTTCCTTTGTGCTTCTCGAAATACGTACACACAAGTGCGACCCTCCGGTGAGTCCTTACTAAATATGTGGCCCTGTGGGTTGAAGCTGGCCAGCCCTGATCTAAGCCATGTCCCGGCCTTCGAAGGCCAAAATCAGTTAGCACAGATCACGTATAAAGATTCAGTTCGTACCGCACAGATAACAGAGTTCTTTTCCATTAGAATCACCGAACGGCGAATTTTGAGTAAGGAAATAATGGCCGTTCAGTAAGGAACACAAATAAATTGTGGGGTAAATGGAGAATTGTCGGTGTTAACATGGTGGTTAAGTAACTACCACATTCGAAAATTTTGAGCACTTGAACTTACGTCATTTAAGAAATTTTGCAAAAACACGATTCACCGTAGAGAAAATTAAATGCAGTCTTCAAAGGCTAATATTTCCACAAACAATATTCGAGGATTCAGTTCCGCCCTGACAGTTTTCCATTTCAGTAATCACTCGGTTAGTTCCTGTTTACCTAAACCATGTTTGTTGAAAGTCAGAACCATACAAACGTAAGTTTCCGTTGTGTTTAATTGGGTTGTGTGTTTAGCGACGCCGAACTTTAAATGGAATAGATGAAGACAACGAGAATAAAGCGAGATTTCGGTCTCACATTTCGCATGCAAAACGCAGACAGCGCATGGCACTAACGACTTCAGTGAACACTGAATTCTGCACTGTGGTTGACCGGTCAAGGGCTGAAACATATGCTGTTTAATTAAAATATTTCACGAAGCTAACAGCTACTGCAAAAAAAGGAGTCATAAATCATAGATTGGTGCTTAACACAGGCCTGGAGGACGTAGGGGTGCCGAGATCATCCTACCGGATAGAGGAGTGAAATACTGAGCGGCTGGTTCAAATTATATGTCACTAGACACTCTGAACACAAATTACATTCCTAAAAGGCCGCCCGATTGTAACCTGAAATATTCTTCCGTCATTTAACGACGCTGCTTAAATTACAGGGCAACAAACGAAATAAGAGCATTATTATGATATAAGCCCGAAGTTATGCAGTGTAGAGCCGTACTTTTTTGTTACGGGTAAAGTTCTGCGTTCGATACTGGGCTAGAAGGCTGGGAACACAAGAAGCTTCTTGGTTTCCCTTGATTCCTAATGCGAATGACGGAATGGTACCTTCAAACCATAACAGATTTGTCAGGATCCGTTCCAGCTCATCATCGGAACATCTTACTGTTCAAAGCCCGAGCAATCGACGAAGTTAAACAAAAAATTAAACAAAGCAACCAATCACGAGATTTTTTAAGAAGTCTGCTGTGCTATGCTGTAAGGTAGTAATCCACAGTCCTAATACGAGATGACACGTAGATTAAGGTGAACCGGACACGCCTAGTTTGAAGGCGTTTTCAGTGTTCACCAAGATCTTGGCTTGAAAAAAACTGAAGAAAACCATGAACATTGTAATGGATCAGATTTGAACCCGATGCCTCCTAACTTACCAACGTCGCCTACTACTTTCAAGAATAACCAGTCTTAGTTTCTTCCTATTCCTTATTTTTGAAAATCGCGTCTCAATTATCATGTTGTCCATGAAAAGCTTACGTCCAACAGAAAAACTCATAACACCAAATTCCTTTTTTAATAGACATTTGCAATAACCCGTATGGCTGTTACTGTTAACGAGGTAGTTCGATTGCAATACCATTATAATGTGTGAAGTTGGCTTTGTGCTGCTAGGAGGATGCAGATAACAGTGCAAAACCTCTACACACGAACATACAGCACAAAGGAGTATCAAGGCAATATTTACTCTTGAAATAAACTCTTACGAACAGCAGTTCACTGACAGATTTGAAGGTGGGACTGGATTAAAGCGAGTGGAAAGAAATCTAAGTTTCAAGGCGATCTAACCGTCATCAGTTATTCCACCGTAACCTTCTGCAACCCGCGGGTAGAGTATCAGCCTGCCTGTAGGCCACATGCATAAGGTGTCACGTAGGGGCGCGGGGTGTTCCTTGGATGGCTACGTGAGAAGAATTGACAAACTGGAATAACAAAATTCAGGACAGCACCTGAGTGAAAGGTTAGTGCTTGCAACATACAAAATGTCACATCAAGCTACAGCAGAAGAAGATGTAACATACCTGAAGGCCCAATCAATAGCTAACACATTTCAAGCTTCCTACCTGACACTCGCGACAGCTTAAGAACAGTTCACGTTTCTGCATCACCAAAATTCTCTACAAGTATTTTACTACAAAACAAATTATCTTTTTTTTTTTTATTTGCTCTACCAAGTTCCCATTCTGCTGCTCCGTTTGCTGTGCTCTTTGGGCTCTTTACGACTTTTTTTTACAAAATCTTCTCTGAGCTTCATCAACAATTTTCCATCCTCTTTTCAAGCCGTACATTCTGACCCCACATAACATCCTCGGCCCATAAATCATATGATATATATATATATATGTTACACATATTTCAATAGCTGTTTTTATATTCATATTGAAAACTCATTAAGCATTTGTCATTTGTTTGCAATATAATGCGTGAATTAGCAGATACGTAGACCGATCAACATTCGGAGAAGACCAATGCCTCCGTCTTCCCAGTGGAAAGATCGAGACTGCAGAACCCTACAAAACGTTGGTACCCTTGCCTACGAACATATGACGTCACTTCCACGAACACCTAAATGTTAACTTCCACAGCCGTGAGAACCTCACCTCTCCAAAGTATCTGGTTTCTGAAAGTGCAACCAAGAAACTGGGGTAAAGATTAACCCTTTAAACGCCGAATTAAATCCCATCTTCCATTTGCTGGCATTATTAGGAGCTCACCATATTCTCCACGTTAGCGGGATAAGGGTTAACGCGGTATTTCCTAGTTAGGGTTCTGCGGAACCCAGGGTTGTGCCAGAAATCGTGGAAGGAATACAAAAACAACTTGAAAAAATGCAAAAAATTCCAAATGTCCCTGGAAAAAACGCATGGGCTTTTGTCCGGCAATTGGCATCACAAATATCCTTTCAAGCAGTTTCCCAAAGCGGACACGCCACCGGGTAACATCCGTGTCCTTTAGATTACTGAAGATCGTATGAGAATTAATAAGGCACAATGGTATCTGGTATCAAGAACACGTCTCCAAGTTCGTCTTGTCGCCTACTGTTACTACGTATTAATAAGGTTCCGGCCTCGAATACCTAGTGAGGTGCAGGATGAGAGGGCGTTCACTGAATAGAAACTTGGTAACAAGTATGAAAATGGCGTCACTCCTCTGACAAAGCTCTAATATCATGTTTACGCATTCAGGGTGGCGCGGAGCGAATTCCACAGCTATTCGTCTGCCGGTAACCAAATTCCACCACCACAATTTATAACAGTGGTACCCTGACACATTACTTAAATTATTAATGTTACACAAAAGAATATTTACAAATAAGTATCCCTTACTGCTATGTCGCAAGCGATATTCGTGAATGAAAATGCCCTTTCCAGAGGATGCTTTCCAATAAAAATGCCCTTTTCAGAGGATAATTCCAATAAAATGCCCTTTCCAGAGGATAAGTCCAATAAAATGCCCTTTCCAGAGGATACATTCCAACAAAAAAACGTCCTTTCCATAGGATACATTCCAATAAAAATGCCTTTTCCAGAGGATACATTCCAATAAAAATGCCCTTTCCAGATGATACATTCCAATAAAAATGCCCTTTCCAGATGATACATTCCAATAAAAAAAATTCAAAATCTGTTCGGCGTCTACCAAAATATAAACATTTCGGTAAATGTCCCTGAAAAGTACAACTTCAGCATTACAATGATTCGAAATTCATAATGATAATGCGTTTTACAAACAAAAGATAGAGCACACTTAGTTCACTTTGTATATCTATTGTTAAACCGGCTGTTTTTATTCTACATGAAAGCGATGAAAGTGATTCAGAGGGCGATGGTGTGCTCGCGTTATAGTTTATTGAAAATAAAAACTTTTGCTGTTGCTTCTGCTACTGCTGCTCGCCATTTTCTTTGTTCAGGATCAACTACAAGATGCGATGTGACACTGAAGATGCAGTGAATTCTCGTCCACGTCCCGCACGATTCCTCTGAAATCACTAGAAACCTTGAGTCAGGCATCTTCAAGGGGAAAGCATGAAAGTTTCAGACAAGTACACGAATATGGCAAAAATACAGTAGCCCGAGGTACAAAAAGATAACACGGCGCAAGTTAACGGTACAACTACTGCCTTTTGAGGAACACTTCAAGTCGCTGGCTGATGTTCAAACATCTTTCGATTTACTGCTCTATACACAACAGGATACATATTCCCACCCACGCCCCAACAAGAACCGTTAAAAGTCATACAAAATGTTCACACCACGACTATGCTATTATCACTATCCTTACCACCCAACGATGCTGTCGAGTTGATAATCTCCGTCGCCAAATTAAGCGGCTATTAGCTTCCTGAGAACGAATGTTTCAAGGGCAAGTCACCAACGCCCTTACCATGCAGCAAAATCCTGCTGCTCTAATGTTTCAGTCTTGCCTTAGAAGTACTCAGTTGGCATCTTTGCTCAGTTAACAGGTACAATAATTGCAAGGTATTTAGTGATTTTGTCTAGTCTACCCAGTTCAAACGTGTCAAATATGCTATGACTGTCTCTCTTCATATCCCTAACTACTTGGCATTCACAATCCACTTATAACCTCCGACGTTAAACAAGTGTAAACGAATGTCTTAAATATCAACGACAACAGTTACCAGTTCTTCATCGACATTGGCACAGCAATAACACCATTTACACCTTTTCTACCACCATAATCACCACCTCCACCTCAACCAAATTATCACCAGTTTCCAAATGCCTCAGTTGAACAGTTGGCATTCAAGCTCTGGGTTAGGAAGGTTTGAAATTCATAACCTAGCCCTGAGGAAAGTTATCTTAGCTTAATTATATGCGTTCTTGATTTTAATCCTTCCATGAAGATTCCAAGTCGATAAGACCACCGAAAATAGGTAACAACTTATGTCACAATTTGTACCTCTGACTTTTTTAAGATGACTTATTATTGCAAGGAACATACCTAAGAGTCTTTACGCCAAAAGAAGTAACAAACACATAGCGAAAATTATAAATACAAACTTCGTTAGGAAGGTGTAACTCATGAATGCAACAGCTATCGACTGTCGGGAAGAGTCTGTTTGGGTTTGCAGTATTATTTTATAGCAACAATGCTCTTTGGCACGACTGTAACACAACACAAGAGTACGGGCCAAATAAATAACAATACGACCAAAGCAAAGAGAATTCCCTCTGGTGGACCGGGCTGAATAGTGTGCTGATTCATTACACTGCATGGGTCACATGTTACACAACTCATTATCCATAACAACACACACACAACACTCGATACCTATTTACGATATTTGCCCTAACAGACAACAGTGTCACGGTTGGCAACAGGCATTGTCTGAGCCCAAAATGTCTGTGCGTTTGCAAAATCGTTATAATTAATTTGCAGTTTTTAAGCTCTGAAATCTAAACCACTTCTCCGGTCCTTGCAATCGAAACCATGAAACACCTTACGAAAATTAACAATCCAGTACTCTCTAGGTCTCAACACCAAACATTCCCGGGCACTAACCATCTTGAAATTATTTGTGGTTTTCCTCGGTTCCTCCATACTAGTTCTGTTACAGTAGGCCTACCTGAGACAAACCGGAATGAAGTTCTTCCGAATCACAACCTGTTCATTAATGGCAGTCATCTCTCCACCACAGTAGGCAACACATTATATCTAAAGATGAAGTACAGTCGCTAATAAACGTCTGAATCATTTAAACATCAGTAGCTCAGTTTCAATTTTTGCCTTGTTTTTTCCTACTGGTAGCTAATACCAACGCAAAAAATGAATTGGCCTTCAAATCTTTTTTATTCCTGTAAAATCCAAATGGGTAACACACCGCCTGCCGTGACATATAGGCCAAAGTCAAAACATGCGCAATTTTATTCTCTTTGTACAATGATAGAAGAAACAGGATCCGCATCCAGTAATGGAATTTATTTTAAGATTCTGATGGCATAGGTCCTACTGGAAAGTAGCAGAAATAAAAAAAGAAAGAGTGTATTCAAACTGCTAATTTAATTAAATAAATAGGCCAATGCTTATAGTTTAAGCTCTGTTTGTATTCTCAGCAACACTACTGATTTAACAGTAGGCTACGTTTCGGCAGCAAAATCCAGCAGTCAAAGATTCGTCACCAATATCATTACTATGCATTTAGGCGCAATTCACGATCTCATAACAACCCAGAATCATTTCGATATCCGACTTAAAAAACAAGATTACGATACAATTTCTATTTTTTATTATATATAGTAAAATAATAATAATAGCCTGCAGACCGGACATTACTCCAGTCTACCCGCACCTAACTTCCAACCTACAGCAACCCCAGGTATGTACAATTTCAGATTAACAATACTAATTAACACTAACAACACACTGAATTACTAATACACTACCTCAAAAAACTCACCACACACAAGGGAACACTACAATTATCACACACAAAGGATCATAACTATTAAAAATTAATAGAAACACGTTATCAAGTAAAACCGAGCGACAAAGAAATACACACCGAACATGTACCACCAAGAACCATAATTTTACATTAACACTACCTCTTCCATCTATACAGAAAGAGACGACCAATGTGGTAATCAACGTTATAGTCGTGAGCTCCTGATGATGGGCATAGTAGTGCCCGAAACATGTTGAGCCTATAAGAAGTACAATAAAATAACAAGTGACATCTATTTGGTTTTTATTCTTCAGTTATAATAATAAATAAAATAAAAATTACGATCGTTTGAAGGTGTTCGCTGTTCACAAATGCCCACATCAAGGTAATTTCCGCCAAACGCCTGCGTCACCTATTCCAATCTGGGCGGTATCATTTCACCACACAGAGCTATAGACTGTCAATATTATTGAAGCCTTGCTCATCTGTGCTCTGCCATCTAATCAGCCTGTCTCAACATTTCTTTATTAATCTGCTTTTGTATCAACCCAATGCGTAATACAACAACGGAAATAAACGGAGGCCTTAGACGTGTGTTTCACACATAAGTGTTAATGAAGACAATGCCTTCTGGGATGTACCGACACATCAGCTGCTAAGCAGTTACCCACGCTGCTCCGAAACTATTGTTCACCAATTGGCACAATGGAACGCCGAAGACGACTTGAACTTTCACCAGTATGAATGCAGTTTAAACACACAAAAAGGTTTAAAGAATTCTACACACACACACACACACACACACACACACACACACATATATATATATATATATATATATATATATACACACACACACACACATATACAGTTCAGTGTGGACAACGCACTCCCCGCTTTATTTAGCGAATTTTGCAACTGCGCCGGATACGTAGCCCATTCATTTGTGATGACCTGGGAAAAGACATGGATCTGCGAGATGGGAGCCTATTTTATGAACTAACGACCAACACTAAAATTCTGAGTCTGCGAGTCAGGATTTGATCCCGGGAATGCCAAGAATATTAGAGACTCAAGAGCATTGTTCGGTATATAATTTATTGTGAATAAATGTGACAACTGTTCAAGAAAACTTCTCGAGTGTTGATTTATGCAGGCTGTGCCCAGACTGTGAAAAAAGTTGGCCATTTTAAGCACGTTCCGTCTAGTGCGCAAACGCGTACATTTCGGTCTAATCCCCCTGTCGATATACAAGCGTCTCAGCCACTGTTCCCCTCGCTTGCTGCATCAATCATAGTTCGACACGACAGGTTACCACCTGGGAGCACAACAGGACGCATAGCCCTTGACAGGGTGTTCACAACATTCCTGAAGATGCAAATCTTAACCCTCCGTATCTACATATTTATACATCACAGAACTTTGTTCGAATCTGGTTCCAGGGTGAGGTTGCTGTGACTCAAAATTTCGCTGTTTCACTCAGTTCCCGCAAAATAACACCCAGATAGAAACTAGTAATAAACCATGTTCATTTCCTGCCTTATTTTCCAGCTGATACTTTCAAGCCATGGCCTCGACATCAGTAAGACTGTATTTAAAAAAAATCGCATTCCGGGTCGATTTCAAAGCAAGGCCTGCAACATCCAAAACCTGAAAATGTAAGCACTACACTAACAAGAACTATAGGACTCTGGGGGTGTATATCCACACATTCTTAAATTCGGCTTATTACCGAAAATAAAGACGGTGATGGTGGTGACAATATCAAGATCATTATGGAGACCACCACCACCAACAACAACAACAACAACAACAACAACAACGACGACAACAACAACAACAACAAAAACAACAACTACAACTCTGTCTTCGCGTCCAAATAAATAGGTTATAGAGTGGCGTGGCTTTCAATTCAACACTTGACAACGTCCATTTCATTCTTATTTTGGACACACACGTACCTACAATTTCCACATTAGACTTTTAGGACTGTAGTCTCCTGCCTGTGACACCGTGCAACCCTGCAGATCGATACCAATGCTTCAGAGGGACTTGCTGCCGCCGTATGGAGTGTAAATGATTGCCTGCAGTCTTAAAAGTCAAACAGCACGGGCTTCTACGGTTAAACGTCTTGCCATATCTAGCCATAAGAGATGACATGAAGATTCTACAACCGCCATAAAGGCACATAAGGGAATGGAGTTACAGCACTATTCATTCTTATCCTCAGCAACAGAAGATGAGTTGCCAGCTATAGTCCTCGGACGCTGTACCGCTAGAGTGACGACCCCAGTACAGATTTTACAGGATGGGCCCCAGAGCCGTTCTGCAGGGTTTGGTGAAGAGAAAAACCTCCTGCCCCCGCGTGAAATCAAGCCACAATCCCTCCAGTGGCCAACCCGTAGCCTAGTAACCATACTGAGATACTCGGCTCTTCTCGAGTTACCAAACTGTCATTAATAAATGGTGACGTTTATATTAGCATGATTATGGGAGCAGTTGGGAAACAACATCTGGGCAAGACAAATGCACATTATCTTTAGTGATGTTTCAATATAACAGTGCTCCGGAGCAGAGGTGTGTTAGGACTGAAACTTTGCGTTATGTGACTGAAAGAAATATGGGATAAAAAACTACCGTGACGTAAAAATTTCACTGCACTTCGTATAGAATATTGTAAAGTGTCATGAAGTGAAACACATTGTACTTAGCAAAAAGCATGAAACCGAAACGAATAGCATTACGTCAATGACATTCAATGCGAAAGGCAAGCCCAGTTCTGTTTACTGCCGCGAGGATAATTTAAAATACAGCTAAAATTATATAAACCGATGCAAAATTAAATCCACGTTCACTGAAAATCAGCTCCAAAAGTTCTTAATCTGTTTAGCACCGGTACCATAGAAATGAACACTTGTGGTGATCAAATTTGTCCATCATTTTTAGCGAAAACTCGACAAAAATCATTTACATAATCAAATATTCAGTCTCGTTCATATGGAAATAAAATGTGTTACCAATTTTTATTTCGCCCCCTGCAGTTTCCATTAAAAACTTTGACATCTCCTTAAAATGTATGGCTACCCTCCAATACTAAAATGTTCGACGACGACGACGATGATGATGATGATAATTATTATTATTATAATAATACATCTTTATTTACTTATTTATTTGCGTGGAAACTCAGCATGCTCAACTACAAATTAGAAAGCCGGCAAAATACAACACAGAAAGCAACAAAATCATGGAAACAGCAAGGCCAAGACTGAAATATAAAAGACACAAACCAGTATTAGAATTATTGTAAACTTCAATTCAAAGTTAACAAGAAAATAATCAAAAGGCTTCCAAGGAATTAAAATGAATACATCGTAACCAATAAAAAAAATTTTGAAAGAAAATAAATTTACATATGTATACAGTCAAACCTCGGTTCACGAACTTAATTCGTTCCTGAAGGTCGTTCGTAAACCGAAATGTTCGTAAACCGAAACCATTTTTCCCATAGGAATTAATGTAAAATGGATTAATCCGTTCCTGGACCCCAGATGATTGCTTATTTAAACTTTTACAACAGTGCTTTGTGCACAAGTTCTTAACACAAAATCAATGGAAACCATTAAATCTATCACAAAAAAAAAAGATACACACAACAATAAGCACTGCTTCAGACCCACTTCATTGTTAACTTCCAAGCCCATGCTTTTGCCTAGAGACACAATATCATCGATAACAGCAGAATCTTCATTGTCAAAGCCCAAAAGTGTTCGTAACTCGAGACACAGTACGTCATCCGAGACGCTTTGTTTTCGGAAAATTTGTTCGTAAACCGAATTGTTCATGATCCGAGGCGTTCGTGAACCGAGGTTTGACTGTATTATGCAAGACGACCCAGTAGCCGCGCGGTCTAAGGCGTCGGTCTACGGCCGCTCTCTTTTTGGGATTGCGGGTTCGAATATCGCCGGGGGCATGGATGTCTTCTGTTATGGGTTTTGTGTGTTGTCAGGCAAAGGTCTCTGTGACGAGATGATCACTCGTCCAAAGGAGTCCTAGGGAGTGTGGTGTGTCGTATGTGATCTTGAAACCTCAAGAATGAGGATGCCCCTGCCCACGTTTGGCCGCAGCACCATAGGACGAACACACACACGCACGCACGCACACACACACACACACACACACACACACATATATATATATATATATATATATATACAGTAACAACCAAAAAGAGAAAACTCGTGCAATTAATTTTCAATGAAGTGCTGTCCAGAAGAATCGATAGAGTAAAATTCTACTGACACGGCTGACAGTTGCCAGATTCGTGAGGAAATGTTTTACCCTCAGCGGTAGCCGACGACACACTGCTGTGCTGACAACGGACCAACCGTCCTAGTACGAGGCCCTTGTAACACTTCGGAAAACGCAAGTCTTCTCTTATGACTGGAAATATTATCCTAGCGCACTACCACCAAGAAAGAGGGTCGGCCCTTGTCGCCTGTCTGCTACCACTGATTAACACAATCACGGCATGGAGGTCGAATCAACTATTACAAAAATTATGTCCACTGCTGGAAGTACCTTCCATAATGCACTTCGACTAAAACTGACTTTCACAGCTGTAAAATACGATTTTTAATTTGTAAGGAAAAGAAAAACCTTGGTATCTGAAACAAGACAGAAAACGTACGTGGTAGGGCGTTCGCGTAATGCTTATACCTCTCCCGTTATCCTAACTGCATACCATTTCACACGAAAATAGCGCTTTTACGGCGCTTTATTGCACACTGCAACAGTCAACTGCACTTATCTCTTTACGCACAGTTCCCGATATTTTTGCACGATTTTTCCCAGATCTGGACTTTGGCGACAGAATTTTCATGTAAGTCCCCAACATCAAATATCAAGGAAATCCATCCAGTGGGAACAACGGTTATACGCGTGGGCAGATGAACGGAAGAAAATGACGAATCTAATAGGCGCTATTCGCGACCATACGAAAGCGTCTAAAGAGAAAAACTCAGATGCATACTTATTGAAGGAAATTTCGCCTCCCATAGAAACGAGTAAACTAAACCCGTTCAAGTACGGACCGAACTGGTATAGAAACAACGTAAATCGTATGAAACTGAAACCAAGGAAGTCTATCTATAATGACGGGGGCACAATAACAGACTCTTATTTCATAAATCAGACATTTGCGTTAATGTGTGCAACATCTGGGCGTTTCTAGCAAACGAGGAGGGTAAAATAACCCCTAACAGGAAAACTAAATCACAAATGTCTAAATAAATGTACTCAGAATTTTTCGTCTTCCTTCTGGTTGACGAGTGTATTCCTCACGGACAGAACCTTAAGCCACCCCTCATTTCGAAACAAACGTTTCGGCAAAATCTTGAAATGTGAATAACAGCAGATCACCACTACCGGACTGCCAAGAAACTGATGCCTCACGCATGAAAATCTGCTTCCGTTTTAAGAAGGAAGAGAGGGGAATCAGGCATCAGACTTAAGGATATAAAAATATCCGTACCCCATCACACCACAGAAGAGGTTCTGCATGCTGATCGATAGTGCTGGAACCCAAGTGGCCAGCCTGACTGCCACACTGAGATAACAACACACAGAGGGAAGAGGAAGACGCAGGATTTCGTATTGCTGTCTGCCAGCTCAGATTCCGCATCATGCCGGCCCAAGAGACAGAGTGCCAGCGCCAGGAATCTAACGCCAAGCACGACTTCAAGACATCTCATCGGTCTCCGCTAGAAGTTACTAGGAAGGTGCATGGGTATCATTATATAGGGCTGCTGGTATTATTCTAAAGTTCCTTGTAAAACATGGAAAAGACACTAGAAAGAAAGCATGGAGTCCATTAGCATACACACACATATACATATTCATTCATTCAGTATTCTGTCTGACGACAGGTCCAAAGTCTCCTCTCTACAACGATTCCTCCACACAGTGCGATCTAGAGCTTCCTCCTTCAAATGAGAATATCCTCTCCTGTCCTTAAGGTCATCCAGTAGTTTCTTACGTCTTCTTCCTTGTCTTCTTGTCACTTCCATTT
>Ga0131853_10013274_pt1 | contig 15096 bp, 11 predicted proteins | sample TergutLab28metaG_FD_92764 | JGI IMG/M metagenome (GOLD analysis project Ga0131853, IMG submission 92764) | Labiotermes labralis P1 segment gut microbial communities from Petit-Saut dam, French Guiana - Lab288 P1 (version 2) (version 2) | ecosystem: Host-associated > Arthropoda: Insects >... | reverse complement strand
TCTTGAGAAGCTAACTGGTTTGCAGCTAGTCAAGAAATTCCCTGCATTTCACGGAACCGGAAGGTTCATTACCGCACTCACAAGCGTCCGCCACCTGTCTCTATCCTGGGCCAGCCCAATCCACACCATATACCCCCACCCCACTCTCTGGAGATCCTTCCTAATATTATCCCCCCCTCTACGCCTATGTCTCCCCACTGTGTGTATATATTGAACTGTGTATATATATATATATATATATATATATATATATATATATATCACTTTCTTATAAAGGGTAGGGGAAGTAATTCTAAAAAAAAAATGCGGATGAAGCTTGAGTATTTCTCATGTTACGTCATCATGTTATTTTGTGAGATATTGCGCTGTATGAATATAATCCAATCTCAGTGGAGTACTTATTGCTCAGAACTTCGCAAGTGTAAATCTAGGAACGCAAAATCAATATATTTGTGCTGTTCTCGCAGCTTGATTTCATTCTGTCACTATGTTACAGTTTTTAACGGCAGAATACATAAAGCGTGTCAAATTGGAAGAGTCTGCAATGACATGCTATTTATACCGAATTCCATGACATTAGTTAGGTGCTACAAGTTTTAATTCTGTATTTGAATCCGAGGACAGAAGGGTAGAAAATCTAACACATTCTATTCTTTAAAAATTGGATGTCACCTTGTCTGAGAGTTTAGCGACTAAGTACGTGTTCAAAGACCGCATTTCGACAGAATGCAGTTTAAGATTTAAACACCATTTTCAGATTGTGCCTTGGGCTGACAGAATTTCACTGTAGAACAGGCCACGAAGCCCCAGACGGAGTGAAGAGGTATAGCTCTACTCTTCCTTTGACCTCGGCGCTAGATTGGGGGGGTGGGTGGTCAAGGCCACGTCCCGGCTGCTTTATCCCCAAGAATGACCCGTTAACCGTTGTGTGATACAGCTTCCAAACCAGGTGCCCTTTTCTCGATGGCAAAGCGAGAAGAGTACGAAGCTGTACCCATCACTTTAAGGCACAGAACTGTGTTCCTTCACTCTCCGATATGACTTCATAGCCTGATGCTTAAATAGCAAAGGGGACAATCTTACCTCTGCTTCTGCCTGACACAAGTATCACGTATTTCCACATAGTAGTTTTGTTGCAACACTCGGCCAGTCAGTGGCTCACCTGCTGCTGCTCTGTTCTTGGTTCCTGGTTGGGTCTACACAGCATATTTGCTCAAGTCATTCTCAGCTGCCGAGTTCCTCCGTGCTAATGCTACTGGGACGGGAGATGACTTGCCTGCCTTCCTGCCTGATTGTCACTCATATAACCACCATGCATATATTTGCGTCACACACACACTTTTCTTTTCCTACGTCCTCTTCTTCCATTCTGTTATTTACATTCTAAGAAGGATATCGAAGTTTCCATCCTTCCCTTATATAGCATCATCATGGACTGCGGAGGTATTTGTCTCTAGTTTTAGTTCAGGAAAGCTGAACAATTTAGCCGCTCGTGTCAGATTTACAACACAAGTTACTTACCAATATTATGTTGTACCAGAACTTATTGTTAGAGTATTGCCTGTTGCAATTAAAAGAATACTTATTACCAAAACCATTTTGCATATTTCACCATTTATTATTAGTTTATGCTTTTTGAGAACGATATAATTTATGCCCTTATTTAAGTAGAAATATTTTGGATTCTTGCACTGCACGCAGTGAGAAGTTTGCTCACACTTACCGACGTCCTACAAAGTATAAAAGCCCACGAGAACTTCGTTTAGTGATTAAGATCTGCGAGACATGAAAATTGCTTGCATTTTTTTGTGACCAATTAGCTTTGATATTCTGATTGAACACTTCAGAATAGTCTATAAAATAATGCAATATTCTGTGTTCTTCTCGCTTTCTATGTAAAACAGCTTCTGGATGGATAAGGAAAGTAATAAAAAAGATGTGTTTTACGAATAAATGTCGTCCTTGTAAAATATTTAAGCCTTATTTGGCCCCAAAATAATAATATAGACGGAACCTTTTATCACCAAAACTACCAGTGTTGAAACTGGCTCCTTTGCCAATGGCTCTCAATCCCTGGTATGCCAACCAAACCAACCCAAATGGAGATTTGACTAGGTCAGTTAATCTGCGACTATTTTTTAGCACGAAACCCATTTTCGAGCTACGGCAGTGGAATATGACTAAAACTGTGATTGCGCTTACGCTAACGGTTTAAATTCTTGGCCGTAGGCCTTGACGTGTCCATAGTATGGATTTAAGCTACCAATGGCGGTATGCATTTTGGGACGGCAGGAGAAATTTTGTTGGATGGGTGCCTGGAGTTTAAGCCCACGGTCGATCTGACTGAGGGCCTTGGCGACTTGGGGCGAGGTAACATTCAGGATAAAAGCACATGCATTTGTATTATTGTATTTCACAACTTGAGGGATTTTAGAGTTATACAAGACGTTCCATGGACCGTAAGTCCAATAGTGGAATTTCCACCTCGCTGGTTTCAAACTTGCATCGGGGCACTTTAAAGCCTGACCTCTACCGTGACGTTGTTGGTAGGCAACCTCCGACAAAATATACTTTTTTCGAGCGACGCGATTCCATAAGCCGGAAACATGGTGCTCTTTCAGGAGATCATTAAACATCATAAAATCATTATTATCATCATCATCATCAAAACAAACATTAAGATATACTGCTTTTACTTACCTCTCAGGACTCATTTTTCTTGTATGTGACGTACGCGACATACCCGATTTACATCACTTAACCAGATTAAACTGTTTTTTGGTTATATAAAAATGGTAGACAGGGCGCACAAACTCCAGATGCCAGGTCGCCCGAGAGACTAAATTTTTTACCTCGTCTCAGTATACTTATGGTTCTTCAACTTAGAACTTGCTTCATGTCACTCTTCTGGCGTCCTGGATTTTCAGGTGACTGTTAGATGTTCGGAAAATGTGTGTAACTATCAGAAGTAAATTATATTTAAAGTCATCATTTTACTTAAGAGCCCGCCATGAAACATAGGTGTAGGTGGAGACAGAGTTCAATGCTTCGGGTTCGTCCTAGAAGGGATGGGTATAAGCAATCCCATTAGAGGCCTGGAGAGACCCATAAGGCTCCAGAAAGTTGAGGCACCCAGAATTTCTAGACAATCTGCGTATACGTGTGGTGAGTTGATAAGCCCTCAACACCGGCTCACTTTACCCCCTCAAGAGATATCTCTGTTACTTATTTCTGTTAGAAACTGAGCCAAAACCAGGGCCATAGTGCGACCGGAAGGATAAGGTCAGGGAAAAATTCCAGTGACATTTTCGCGATTCGAACCCGTGTTTTTCCGGCTTGTAGTGCAGTGCCTCGACCAAATGTGCCACCGTCGGGCGAAGTGGGACTCTGTACCAATTTTCTAGTAAAGTGAGTAATCGCGAGAGGAGGTCTTGGCTGGTTGGAGACGACACACCTGCTCTCCCTTCAGAGAAACTAAACCCCCTATTCTGTTGCTCAATCAAAGACTGGCCTACCCAGACCATCATGAAATATAAAAATAGGTCTAATTGCTGTCTCCACAAAACTTTAAGCTTATTAACCACGTCAATAGTACATTTTTATGTGTGTAACTCTACATACTGTGGGCCGAGTAGCTCAGTCGTTATAAAGACTGACTACGGCCTGGACGGTCCGGGATCGAATTCCGGTGAAGACGAGATTATCCGCCAGTCCAGACCGGCCCTGGGGCTCACCCAGGCTCCTGTAAAACGGGTACCGGGTCTTTCCCAGGGATATAGTGCGGCCGGGGCTTGCTACTGACCACTCATCCTCTTCTAGCGCCACGGTCATGGGAGAGTATAGCTATAACTCTACCCACCCTCTGGACCACACCGGGCCTGTAACGGGATCACTTTACCTTAACCTTTTTAACTCTACATACTGTTCGGCAGTTTTAAATTCTTATTCGTATTTCTCATTCGGAAGAAGCACTGTTACAATGGTACTGTGTGATTTCTTTATTTTAGTTCGCAGTCAGTGTAAGCTATTGTAATGTGACCTGTACTATCGTCAGATCATGTCGTAGGTACCCGCAGGAGGCTACTGCTTTTTCCGCAGTATGGTCGCTTTTACATGCACTTTTACGGGGTAAACTGCACCAACAGTTGGTCTATCTGTCAGTGTTTGTTATTTTTATTGTGTTCACAGTTTGTGATGTACCTATATGCGAGTCGTGTTTTGTAATTTTAATGGCAGGACAATCACATATGTTTTGCTATGAGTTTCAGTCAACTTTGATCCCAAAGGGCGTGTGGGCAGCTCCATCAGAGCGAAATAATGTGGTTTACCGACTGGGGACGCTTGTAGACAAACGCAAATGTCGTACAGCCTGCAGAAGTGAGCTCAGGCGAAATGCTGTGATGTTTGGTTGGTTAGAGCCACAAAACATGTCACGTGTACCCTCTGTGTCAGAGAAGCTAAGAGCAGCGTTAAAATAAAAACAGTCCTAGATCGGAAGGTTCAGCATCGAAACTGGGCACTTCACCTGAGTTCACAGAATATGACCCTTTGTGAATAGCTTACAGTCACTTGCGTTGAAAAATATTACCTAACATATTACGACAGCATATGGTTCATGATCTTACTCAAACGATGTCACTACTGGCTTCTATTTAAAGCAGTTTAGTACGTTCCACACACATATAGTATCTTACTTCATTACAAATTGTAATATTATCCCGCAGTCCACTTTTAATTCTTCCAAAGTAGTTATGCAATTTCATAATTTTCCAACTAAAATTTATACAATTTTTGTCCCATCCATTCGTGCTACACGTTCCTTTTTTAATATTATCACTCCGCCTAACATTCAAGAACTACGAAAATCTTTAATATGTAATTCCCTCTAACATTCTATTACGTCCTGTTTCACAGGTCCATCTATTGTTCACCACTCCCCCTCTTCGAAGACCTCAGGCTTTACTTTTCCATCAAAATTTTCACACACATACCTTCTTCTGGACACAAGCAGAGATTGATATTATAGTGCATGACAAAGAATGAAGTCCCATGTCACCACGGCCAAGCGCGTCCGGGGCTTTCTATGGCGGAAACGCGCATTTAGGTTAGGGTGTGTCGCTGCGAATGTACTGACAGAGGCTGGAAATTGGCGTCTTTATGTGACCGTTCAAGAGAAAGAAATGCTTTTATTTCAGGAGCTAATGCAAGGCTTAATCCGTTGTATAAGGTGTGGAAAGATGGAGGCCATGTTCATAGTGATATTTTTAAGAATGTAAATACTATATACACGTACGTTTATTAAATATGTACCACCGACAAAAGCTGTGACTCCTGAAAAGGGGCAATCCAAATCTGTTGTCACAGAGGGCGCTGCAAGATAGCAAGACACAGAATCTCTCACATCTGGATTAGTATGAGGGCTCGACATCAGTACGGCTTTCCTGACAAACCCTTGGCCGTAACCTGACTCTCTGACAATGCTGAACCCTATGGCAGGCGGCCAAAGCCTTCTGCCCACGCGAAGAGCAACTCCGGTTTCGAACCCCAGGAATCCGTCCAACCAAATTCCTCACCCCCCCCCCTAAAAAACTGCCATTTGTAACAGAGGTCTTTAGCATAAACACGTAAAGGTCCTCAGCCACGGCGGGGATCATTACCGTAAGCATGGTCCCGTTAAAGTGGGCCGAGATAGGTTACACAATACAGAGATTCATTACTAGCTGGAAGGTCCTGGAATCAAATCCCGCTGGAGGCGAGATATTCCGCCAAATTCCAGACCGGCCCTGGGGTCCACCCACCTTCCCATACAACGGGTACAGGGCCTATTTACCGGAGTTAAAGCTGTTGGGGCGTGTCCCTAACCTCCCACAACATTTCGCGCAGAGATTAAAGGAAGACTAACTATACCTCTACTCCTCTTACGAGAATTCATGGCCTGTTCTATGGGGCAATTTACTGTACAATCCCGGTTACGGAAAGAAGGTACTCGTGTTACAGATCAGCGATTCCTTTAGCACTGGCGAATGAATATATTTATCCAGAAAAAGAATTAAGCGCCATGAACCTCGCTCAAATCACCGGCCTGTCTTTGTGTTTTTAATTAGTTGGTTCATTGTTTGGCTCGTGAATGCACTAAATAAATGGGCATCGATGACCATCACGGGCCGGAGCAGCAACATTTACTGTCGTTGTAATTAGCCAAACGTTTCTGTAAAACATTCATATGTCAAACTTCCCCACTAAGAGTGTCACAAACCCACTGCAGCCAGCTAATATTTCTCGTCCCGAACCAGCTGAAACCACTCCGTAATTTGGAGAACCTACGTAATTCAGTGGAGCAGATTCCTTCTTAAGAACTTATTCATCGTTCAGCTGATCAAAAAATTTGCCGCATTCTGTGGAACCTGAAGGTGTACTACTGTTTTCACAAGTGCTTTTCACTTGTTGTTATTCTGAGATAGATTAATCCAATCAACCTACTCTACATTTTTCATTAAGATACATTCCAATAATACTCAAATTCCTGGACCCAATGTTCTATCAGAGGCAGCTTTTTAAAAAAAATCGGTATAATCTTTACCCACCCAACAGAACTCTGCTCTACGGAACTGGATGGGTGGGAAACTCTTTTACAATGAATTTAATTTTCGAAACATATAAGAAAGGGAAAGTGAAGAACTTACATATTTTGCGAATATTAAGATTCGCCATATTCTGCCACATCCTCAATAAAAATCATATCTCTATAAAAATTTTAACAGTCTTTAATTCATCACGCAGCAGTGACGTTGACCATTGCTTGAGGTACGAGGGCCGATATGAGAGAAATGCCTCCTATTCTTCTCTCAGAAACTAAAATTACAATCATAATGAAAGTTACATATACAGTTGGTTCATCTTTTATAAATTTGTGAAGGTTTTTTCCACACAGTGTCCATTCTCAACACGCTCTCTGCACCTTCGCGTGTGAAGCTCTAAGCCGGTCGCGTCAAACTCCTTGATGAAGCGTCATCTCTTCACGCTGGTTGCGTTGCAACTCTTCGTCATCGTCCGCAAAACGGCGTTCTCGGATTGTGCCCTTCAGGAGGCCAAATATGGAAGTTTGAGAGTGCTAAATCGGGACTGTAAGGAGGATGAGGGCTGCATATATCTTCCTGTTGGGTCGGAACTTTCGAAGTCATTGCTTTAAATGTTTTAATATGTGTTCATATCGCATTGAGTTGATGGTGGCCTCTCTCTTCAAGAAATTTCACTAATAAGTTTCCTCGTTATTACGGCTACAACACAGTTTGGCGTAAATATCACCTCTGAGAAGTTGCGGGAAAATGTACGGACCAATCAATTTACGCCAACTTTTTGCAAGATGAACTGCCAGCACTCATAGAGAATGTTCCTCTACAAACACGACGACAGATGTATTACCAGCATGACGGAGCGCCGCTTCATTTCAGTCAGGTCGTAAGGCAGTATCTGAAACATAAATTCCCAAATCGATGGATTGGTCGTGGCGGTAACAGAATTGGCCACAACGGCCATTGGATCAGAACTCACTAGATTACCATGTGTGGGGTTACATGGAAGCTATGGTGTATGCACACAAGGTGAATACGAGACAACTACACCAGCGAATTCTCAGCGCTGCAAGAAGCATCAACAACGCTGCAATGCCTCGTAAGGTTACAAGTTCTCTGGTCACACGAGTCAGAAAATGCATCCAGTCAGACGGAGGACACTTCGAACAATTTACTTGAGTGTTGAAAGGCGAATCTGTAACTGTACATTTAACAACATAGCTCAATAAATGCACAATGCTCCACCTTTTTCCAATTTATTTACTGTACTTTAAAAACTCATAACTCCTGAACCCGTTGCGAATTGGACCCATGTGTATATGGCGTTTTTGACTCAGAATCATCTCTGGAATTAAATCCCGAAGTAGTGACCTTAACTCGTGGGACATCCGGTATGAAGACAAAAGCAATTATTGAAATAACATTTTATGAGTAAATAATATTTGAACTGTAACGCAGATAGCAAGCACAGGTTGTTGTATGTATGTTCAAACACAATTAGTACCTATAGGGTGGTTCATAAAAATGCTAACACTCTTACAGGATAGCCAATCAACGATTTAGGCACGTTGTTCCTCATTCAGTTTGGTGGCCATTGTGAAGTTCTTGGCGTGTCACACATCAATACATATCAAAAAGTGCTAGGGTCTTAATGATTACTGTCGTCGTTCGTGCGAGTTGAAAGAAAAGAACAGAAAATTTGTGACAGGAGGCAACGCTTCCGTCTTTCCTGTAGATTTCTGCTGCTCTGAAATGACTGGACCCATTAGTGACAAACTATTATGTTAATGATTCATGTCATTGTTTTCTTCGAATACGATAGTGATAATTATATTGTGTGTAAGTACTGCTAGCCCTTAATAGCTCTTAGTTACACTTAAGACAATACACTTTTTTGCTTGCTGTACAAATTTCCTGACATGTGATCCATAAGGTCATGAGCAAACTATTATTCTGTTAGTGCAGTACCATGTGTGACATTTATTCTGTTAATATGTGACACTAATTTATTTATTTCATCAGATATAATAAGATTAGCATTCTATTTTCATTCTTCTCTCTTCCTCCACAACTTCAACATGGCCACACGCAGTTAGCGGTATACTTGCTACATTTACAATCAATAAAATACCACCAATCTCTTCTCATGACTTTCAGTTTCCTACCCTATCTCTTTCTGGCGCTGAGGTTAAAGAAAGAGTAGAGTTATACCTGTATTCCTCCTCTGTGTCTTTTTTGGCTGGTTATATGGCGAACCTTAACTTTATTCTATTTCTCCTAGTAACCTGAGAATACAAAGTCAAATATATATGTAGATTAAAAGATTTCGTTTTGGTATAGCAATTTCTAGTTGAAAAGAAAGAAAAACAAACGGTCTTCATTAAATCGTATAAGCTTTCTATTCCTAAACGTATAGGAGTTCGTAAATTTAAAATAGTTTCAGACCCACTAAAAAGACATGAGTGTAATTTGATATTAAGGCAGAGTGAAGAACAGGTAAAAGCCAACTGAAATGTGATGGCACACGCGCAGAAACCAGATTTCGTCTTTCGGCGAAACGGGCGAGTCCGTTTAAATCGGCGGGGTGTCGTTCAGTATACTACTGGCAACCAAGGTATGCGCATCAGCGGTAGTAATGCTAGATACATCATGTTCCGATGTAGTGTGAAGGGTACTGGCTACACGCTCCATTCTCCAGTTTTTCCTTCACTTCCCCCCCCTGCGTCACCGTGTGCCATCACATTCCAACTGGAGTCTATAATATTTTAGCTGAACATGCTGCAGTGACGGGGCCACCTCAAGGGAAGAGGCTTCTTTTAACGCTAAAATAAAAGTAATGAGAATTATTGGAAATGTCCTCTAACTTCCCTGTCGATGTTCTCCTTCTGCTTCGTGGGCAGAAGATCCCTGGTTCAAATTTCTACTGAAGCGTGTACTGAATCTTTCCTGTCACATCATTTCCTGATGATTAACTTTTTATTATTAAATGCTACGTATTCCGAATAAATAAAGAAATAAATAACAATAAAAGAAATTGCATGCCTTAGAACACTTCTGATATGATATTCCTTGGCTATGCAGGTGTCAGAAAGACAAGACACACTTCAAGATCGATTCTTTTGCGGTGCAATTTAGAGTTTTGTGATATTGTGTGTGAAGTAAATGAAATATATATATATATATATATATATATATATATATATATATATAAAGGTAAAGGTAAAGTGATTCCGTTACAGGCTCGGTGTGGCCCAGAGTGGGTAGAGGTATAGGTTTACTCTTCCATGACCGCGACAATAGAAGGGGTGAGTAGTCAGCAGCACGCTCCGGCCGCACTTTACCCCGGGAAAGACCCGGTACCCATTTTACAGGAGGCTGCTTGGGCCCCAGGGCCGGTCTGGACTGGCGGAAAATCTCGTCCCCACTGTGATTCGATCCCGGACCGTCCACCCCGTAGTCAGTCGCTATACCGAATGAGCTACCAGGCCCATATATTATAAATATATATATATATATATATGAAAATAATGGATATTGCAATAAGAAGTGTTCATGATCTTGAGCCGGACACATTATAGAATGGCACACTTTGGTGTCCCTTCTCTGTGTTGTCATGTATTTTGCTTCAGAGCTCTGTCTTGATCAATAGAATGAACGGAATTCAAAATCTTTGAGGCACAAGACACTTACATGTGTCGTGCGCATGCATATTGGTGCTGTCTGACCATTACCTTGAATGTACAAGCTAATTAAAATTTTGATCGTATGAAATTCCATAGCACACAGAGTACATTCGTGCGTCCATTACGGAATCTTCTTGCGTTGTACAAAGTAACTGAAACCAAATATTCACCTTTCGTAATTTAAATTCATTTATCAACAGCGAAACCACCGACGAGGTAACTTGCGTTGTTCTACCCTTTGTGTGCCGGAAGGTATCCCGGCTTATCAGCTAAGCTGTTTCAAGCATTTTATGGTTCTCGTTGTCCTCAGTTTCTCTATTAGAACGCCAGGATCATACTTACCCTAATACAGGCTCTCAACAACAGTCTGCAAAGCCTTTCGTATACCCCATTTGACTACAATACTCATCTCGTTCGGGAGGGTCGGGATAGCTCAGTCGATACAGCGAATTGCTACGGGCTGAATGGTCCAGGGATCGAATCCCAGTGGGGAAGACATATTCCGCACTCGTCCAGACGGGCCCTGGGGCCCACCCAGCCTCCTACACAGTGAGTACCGGGTCTTTCCCGAGGGTAAAGCGGCCGGAGCGTGGCGTTGACCACCCAACCCCCATATAGTGTTGAGGTTAAAGAAATAGTAAAGCTGAAACTCTTCTCCCCCTGTGGGCCTTCGTGGCCTGTTATACGATGAACTTTACCTTTACCTTCACTTTTACCTTTCCTAATCTCGTTCGGCGCTACACACCATGTGCATGTAGGTACAGAAAGTTGAAGGAAGCGGTGATGCTTCTTCTGACTAGCATTATAAAGGCACCTGTTTAGAGTCTCAGCCGTAGTACCTATTATCCTCAGGTCGTTCGAGATTTTTCTCAGTCCATTCAGGCAAATTTTGAAATGTTGCGTCGATGAATCCACGTCAGTTGAATAAAGAAAGACCAACTTGATGTCACTTGCTTTTTTATTTCATTATTTAATGTTCAACATGTTTCGGATGGATGTATTAACATCCGAAACATGTTGAGCAGTAAATAATAAAATAATAAAGCAAGTGACATCAAGTTGGTCTCTCTTCATTCAGCTATCAAGATGATGCACGGTCCAATACACATAACAATCCATGTCACTTTCCCTCCATATAATTTACGTCTTATTTTCACGAATAATCCCAATATTCGAGGCTAATAGCGTATATTTGAGATAAATCTTTATTAAATGGTTGAGAGTAAAATAAAAGGACCAACCTTATGTAGGACTAATAAATTGTCATGAAATAATTTTAAAATCGAAACATTAAACCCAATAAAATTTCTGTCAAATTTCCGGGTTTAAAATATTAGTGTATTTTATTTCTGTGATACTGAGAACGTTTTATAGAGATGTGAATGTTGTCGGTTTCGGGTATCAAAGTTTTTTTTGGGGGTAGGGCATTTTCAAAGTTTAATGTGATGGATATTGTTGATATAATGAAGGATCCAGAACGATGTAATTTGGCGAAAAATGTGATGGCTGTAGAGGCAGCGCTGTCAGGTTTTTGGCCACTGAGCGTACTCGGCGTACATTTATATATCCTTCATGATGTAATTACAGCTGCAGCTCCCTTTGCTTGTTCAAACTAATTGTCCCATGCAGCTAATGTGATGACGTCTGCTCCGTAGTTAGCCTGTATATACTATGCCAGAGTATTTTTAGTGTGCATTGGACCTACACATTAAATCCTCTCTGTCTCTCGTACTTGCTCTCTCTCCCTCTCTCGTACCGCATCCTACACATCCAAAAACAAAACACACACAAAAAACCGCACAGACACACACGCACACACATGCATATATACACGTACAGGCTATTTTTCAAAGGACAATAGCCTAGTCGCAAAAGTTGGCACAAATTGGAATGTAAATGGGAAGCGGGTATGTGAACAGCAATGACCCCTGCATGTATGCAGCCCGCAGGTTGTTGATAGCAATGTGAGGGTGGACGAAGAGAAAGGGTTTGGGGAGGTAGGCTCCAGGCCAAATGCCAACTCGTGCATGGATGATTGTACAGACGAATAATATACAGACCACTGCAATGAGAGAAACAGGGGGAGAGGAAATGAGCAGTACTAGGAATATGGAAATTATAATAATTAAATACCGGAAAGTGAACAAAATATAGCATCAAGAGAAAATAATAGTCTGCTATATGCAATAGCGAATTCTAGCTTTTTATTAAATGAAAAGTCATTAGTGCTACTAATTAAATGACATTTCTATTGGAATGCAATTTTCAAGCTTACACACATACATGAGCGCGCCTTCTGGGAAATGTCAAACAGTGATATAACTGGCAAATTAATTGTGATATATATTTCATTGAATGGATTTGTATGTCAAAAGAATTGACTATGTATTTAGGCATTCTTTTCACGCTTCATATTATTGGAAAACATTTTTTGGTAGCATTTTACATACACCAGCGCTAGGATCTTTCAGACACAGTAACGTAACGTCGAGCACCATAATGTTGGGGACAGTTCTTGAGCAACTAAACGACCAGTAATTTCTTAATAAGAGTTTGTCATGGAGTTAGTTGTTTGGTTAGTTAAGTAGTTAATTATTTAGGTATTAAAAAATCTACAAGTAAAGTATAATTTTTTTGTTTCAAAGTCAATATCGCGGTGAAGGACAACGACAACCTACTTAAATTCAGCACTTTTGAATCTTTTGTGCTTTTTGCGGCACAATGGGATATAAATATATATAAATAAATAATATATATAAATAATATATATATATATTACAGGCCTGGTCAGACCCTGAGGGTTCCAGGAGGTTAAGGTTCCCAGATTTCCAGACAATCGGCACATGAAAGAAGTAAGGTTGTCAGCCCTATGTACCGGCCACCTTTACCCTCGGGAAATATTCCTGTTACTCATTTCTGTTAGGGTCCGAGTCAACCCCAGGGCCATAGTGCGGCTGGAATGATTATGAAAACCTCCAGTGACACCATTGGGATTCGAACCCACTACCTTCCGGCTTTTAGCGCAGTGACCCAACAAACTGCGCCACCGGGTGCCCCCACCTTGGGATATACATTTATTTTTTATTGGCACTTTGAAATTGGAATAATGATGTGATATTTACGGTACGATTGTTTTTATTTTTAGAAACCGTGTAATTTCTTATTGAAAAGACGTCAAATTAAGACATAGTTAAAGGATTCTATAGTTAAAAAAAAACCTTGAGTACAGCGCTTTCCACAATCTATATACTGGTGTTTCCATGGGCTTAGCGAAGACTATTGAAACCACAACTTGTTTCTTAACTTTGTATGTATGTACAGAAGAAATAACTTTATCAGTTTTTCACGCCAATAATTTTCACCTGCCTATTTAATTGTATGCATTTACTCTTCTGCGAGCATTCTGCGGCACGGTTGACAAAATATTGGGGTGCACAACGGTGTCTCAGCACACAGGTTGAGAACCCCTGCTGTAATGTCTCCCATACACTGCTCCAGCATTTTTCTTTGACAATAAAATCCTTCTGATCGCACTATGTCCTGGGGTCGACTCAGCCTCTAACAGAAATGAGTACGAGGAGTATTTCCTGGGGGTAAAGGCGTCCGGTGCGTAGGGCTGACAACCTTACCACTATCCTGTGCCGTTGTCATGAAATTTGGGAACCTTAACTTTCTGGGACTCTCTGGGCCACTCCAGGCCTGTAATGGGATTATACAATGCTCCAGCATCTGAAAAAGTGACTTGTATTTTGGGATATATTTACTTTTACCGTAGGATCCGTGACGCTGTTTGGTGTCGTGACAAGTCCTCCGGCTGGATAACCGAAGAAACGTAGTTCAAATCCCGACATAGAAAAGAAAGTTTTCCGTCAAAACCATTCATAACTTCTCTGGGACCACTCTGCCTTCTATTCAGTGAATACTGCCGACACTTTCTAGTATAATAAAGCAGCCGGAGCGTGAATTTAATCACTCACAACCATCTAGGGCCGAGGTAGAGAACGTCTTAAGCAATAACTCAATTTCCCCATGTGTATTCGAGGTGTGTACGGGGACAAAATTATATTTTACTGTAAACTGAGCCCTTTCTGGGTAACTAGAATTGTAGACTTGGGTCTAACGAAGGTCAAGAAAACGTGACGCTAGCAGCCAGCAGACAGGACAGAAGGGGAATTGCTCGCACGCAAGAAACAGGTTGGAAGCGGTCACAACCTTGTGTGGTTGCTCAAATTTATATATTTTAGGAGACATAATCACTACTGCCACCTTTCAAGCTTAAAGGGGATTAATTGAATTATAGGTTATATCTATGCCATTCTGAAATCCTAAAGAGACGAGGCTTTATTAAAAAACCTTCTGAGTTATATTATTTCAATCTTTATACTCCTTCTCTCTTGTTTAGCCTACGGGTTTGATGAATAATTATTTAATCCACGTAATGCACTCTGTGTCGAGGTAACCGGGGAATGGAGAAGATTGCATAACGTAAGTGCTGATAAAACTACGTACATGGTCATGTCTCGAGATCAGAATGCAGGACGAATTCACAGTGTGAGGATTGATAGTAGTACCTTCGAGAGAGTGGAAGAGTTTAAATATTTGGTAACAACATTAACAAATTAAAATTCTATTCCGGAAGAAATTAAGAGCAGATTGAGGTCAGGAAATGCTTGCTATCATTCGGTGCAGAACCTTTTGTCTTCCGGGTTGCTATGCACAAATTTAAAGATCAAGATATATAGAACTATAATTTTGCCTGTTGTTTTGTATGGGTGTGAAACTTGGTCGCTGACATTGCGGGAGGAAAGGAAGCTGAGGGTGCTTGAGAACATGGTGTTGAG
>Ga0131853_10013270_pt1 | contig 15100 bp, 11 predicted proteins | sample TergutLab28metaG_FD_92764 | JGI IMG/M metagenome (GOLD analysis project Ga0131853, IMG submission 92764) | Labiotermes labralis P1 segment gut microbial communities from Petit-Saut dam, French Guiana - Lab288 P1 (version 2) (version 2) | ecosystem: Host-associated > Arthropoda: Insects >... | reverse complement strand
TTAAACAATTACGAAAACACAACAGAGCTGTAAATTCTCATGTTCATTATAATAACACTCCATTAACATTGCTCACTGAACAGTCTAGCATTGCTAGGTGCAAAACCTAAGCTCTGATATAATGCTGTGCTACCTGGTGGAGGTGTACCAACATTTCTAAGTTTGCTGCTACCTCTGTGTTCAAGGTAGATGATATAGCTCTGTGATGGAAACAGCTACCTCTACCAGACTACATGGTGAAATAAATGAAATGAAATGGTGTTACACACCACAAGATGGGAGTTTTCACAGTCACTACTCTAAGAACCTAAGTATCCCTTAAACTATCATAACCTGAAATACACCACCTACATTCAGTGTATCCTGATGCAGTCAGACATCTTACATTCAGGCCCTGTATATGGAATGTTTTAGTGAGTTAGAAACACTAAAAATCCCTAATCACTAAAAATCACTCTACATTTAAAGTGTTACTTGGAAGTTGCAGTACCATAATAATTCTTGCCTAATTTTTGTGACTGAAAATAAAACTAATTTGTTCCAATTATGACACACTGGTACAAGTTCCCTACTCATGCAATAACATCCACTACCTGCAGTGATGTGGATATTGTCACAAAAAGGGCTACATTTCTTGAGTGAAACCACACAATCGTCAAACACAGATTTGAAAGCACTGAATGCCAGGTGCGACATTCTGTGTGACATCGATATGATTTTTTGTTATGTATTTAGTGCAATGAAGACAGTGAGTTTGGTTTCAAAAGTTTAAGTGCTAAGGAATTATTGGCCACAAAAAAGTAGTTTTGGTTACTGATACACTTCAGTTCTCTTATCATATGTCACTTGTTTTCAGTGTTATCTGTAAATTGACAAGGCACTTCAGTTTTTATTCTGCATGTTTTGAACCACATATGTTCATAATTCAGTTTCAGATTCAAATATTGCATTCACAAAGATCTGTATTTTAAAGTTATATACCTGTACAGCTGCAACAAGAAGACCAAGGATGACCACTAGTGACGGCATGGTGTATGACAGTGCAGTGAAACTGGCTGCACATAAAACCCATTTGAAGGTATTTATACCTTCTTCACTATGAAATCTTCAACTCATCTTCATGCGGCTTTATCATTTCAAAAGAAAGATTAGGTTAAAAATACATACACCATTCATCACAAACCTGTCAGTAGCATTTTTAAGTGTGTGTGAAAACAGAAAAGTTGCATCATACAAGCTGAATAATATGTCACTGAAATAGGCCTGGATTAAGATAGTCCTTTCTCCCTATATGGCCATATTTGTTAAGTGCCTGATTTTGCGTTCAGCTTTATTTATTCGCACTCATCATAAAAATGCAAGAATTATGTTCAATAAAATACAATTAATTGAAATTTAAATAGGTTTATTTATTGGTTACATACCAAAAGTACTAATTTTAAGTGGCTGGGGTGTGAATTTAAGCAAACGCCTCCATCTAGTGCCATGGTTAAGAATGAGTGGAGCTATACCTCTACTCCCCCTCCATGCCTTTGTGGTGTTGACAAGGAAAAATTTTACCTTCTATCTTTCACCAATTTTACATGACAGTAAAATATTCACCATTCTTATATGAAAATGAGAACACAAATTGTGGCCATGACATGTCACTTTCTGAGCAGGTGTTATAATTTGCAATATAACTCATAATTTCTATGTTAATTGAAGGATTTATTATAACTAACCGGATAAAGCACAAAACGATTTTCAAATAGTTATTTCATCTGTGAGATAACTTACAAGTATGAGGAAAAATAATATCAGTGATTAATAATTGATTTTTACTTTTAAACCAATTTTGTTACTTTGTATTCTGAACACCCCATGCAGGGAGCAGTCTTGGCAATATGTCTGGCATTTTGGAGGCTCCTGCTGCTGTATAAAACTATACAGTATGGTCACCACAAAATTGATAATCACCTTTTAATTCTCTTGCCTCTCTGAGTGTCTGCCTACCTATATCACAGAGAATCACGTTGTGTACTGGGGAACCCAGCAGCTCATGAGTAACTTTTCAGATGTGACAGTGCTTCATTTCTTATTTTTATTCTTTATTCTTTCTTTATTCTTACATTCAGTCCATCTAGTCATCAATATGACATTGGACATGTCAAGTTTAATTTACAATTTCTACACTACATTTAACAAGCAGTCGTTTACACTACACTAACATAGGATGCTAGCAATATTTGTACATCATTGGTAGAACAAAGTAATACGAAGTGTTATTAAAATCATACATTGCTTTAGCTTCTCAATGACCTGTTAGCTGAAATTACAGAATACTAGGAGTAAAGTGTACACGATTACAACAATTGAGTGACGGTGGTGCCTATAAGGATATATATTCATTCACTGAGTAGAAGGCATGTTGCATTAAGAAATACTTCAGTCTTCTTTTAAATTCCTGCATCTTATTCAATTTTTTTATTGCGTAAGGTAATTTGTTGTACAATTTTATACCCATATTTGCACTATTGTTTTTAAAAAGTGTAGTTCTGTAAAATTGAGTGTGAAGATCTGATTTTTGGCGTGTACAGTGGTCATGTATTTCTCTACTATATTTCATCTTTCCATGTTTGATTTTATCTCACACACAGTTTCACTTATATACAGGCAGAGCAAGGGAAGTATATTCAGAGTTTTGAACAGATTTCTACAAGAAGCACGTCGGTCTATTCCACCTATTATTCTTATAACTTTCTTTTGTAATCGAAAAATTCTTTTACTTTCGGGATCACCGCCCCACAATGTCAACCCGTATCTCAGATGGGCTTAAAAACATGCAAAGTACATGGTTTTTAGGACATGTAGGCTTGTTATATTCTTTAAGGAGCTAATCATATAATAGCTTGTATTTAATTTTGAGCTTAAGTATTTAATGTGATTATTCCATTTCATATTTTCATTTATGTATAAGCCCAAAAGTTTTGTTTCAGAATGATTTGGAATGTCTGTACCTGCAAATGTGACTTGTGGTGTCACATAATTTTTATTCTGTAGGGTATGAAAGGACATTGCTAATGTCTTTTCATTATTGACAATAAGATTGTTCAGTGTAAACCATGTTTGCAAATCATTCATAACATTATTTAGTTTTTTTGCTCACATCTTACAGGTGATCAAACATAACAGAAAAGATGGTGTACAGTATTTTAAATTTGTATGTAGTAACACTCATATAATCAGGAAGCGGATAATCTGGATATCCTGATACTGCAGCATTTCAGGAATATAATAATACATATCTGAAGGATAAAAAACTAACTAGACGTCACTTGCTACTTTATTTTACTTTTTAGAGACTCAAAATATTTCGGGCATTAATATGCCCATCTTCAGAAATTTGCGACAGCTTCAGCCAGAAGCCCGGATACCACCCTAGTCGAACCACACCCCAACTCCAACACACAACAAAAAATAACAAAACGCCCAATGTCGTAGTTCAACAACTTAGTTGCAAACTCCTGAAGATGGGTATATTAATGCCCGAAACAAGTTGAGTCTCTAAGAAGTAAAATAAAAATAGCAAGTGACATCTGGTTGGTTTATTATTCTTCCACCATCACAATGATGCACGGTCCAATAAACATCAAATAACACATATAATACATTCTATAAAACTGAAGAAATCATCAGGTTATGATGAAGTAACAAGTAAAATATTAAAATCTTGTACAACTCTCTGTAGTCACCCATTTAGCTACATTTACAATCACTCAATATAAACAGGTATTTTTCCTGACAGTCTTAAAATTGCACTTTCCAAGAAAGGAGACAAACCAATATGACAAATGACAGGCCTATATCATTATTAACGGTTTTTCCAAAGCACTCAAGAAAACTATGAACAACAACTGCATACAAACAACATAATGATCACCGAACAGATGGTTTTAGGAAAGGGATACCAACTGAAAATGCTGCCTTCAGACTAACAGATTGTATCTTGAAATCTATTAACCAAAAAAATGCATGTGGGAGGAATTTTCTGTGACTTGGAAAAGGCTTTTGATTTTGTGAATCATGAAATCTTGTTAGTTCAATTACAATTCTATGGAATTCCATATGTAACTGAAGTTTGTTTCAGGTGCTATGTAAGAAATAGAAGACAGAAAGTTGAAGTAACATCACCTAATTCAACTAAAAAATTTTTTCTCTGCCTGCGGTACATTGAAACATGGAGTTCCCCAAGGATCAATTCTAGTGTCTCTGTTGGTCATGATATATATAAATGACCTTCCCCTGAGAATAAATTCTATACCAGAATAATTATTATTTGCTGGTGATAGTAGCATCATAATTTCAAGCAGAAATGTTGAACATTTCCATTCAGTGTCAAATGTAGTTCGCTCTCTTATCATTAAATGGTTTTGCTGCTAATAATTTAGTTCTAAACGAATACAATGAAATTAAAAACAATCAATTCTACATTACATGTTTTTTGTTTTTTTAAAATTGTAATACTATTTTCTTTTTTTAGGTTTCACTTTTATTGGTTGCATAGGTCAGTGATAAACAGTCAATGTACCTGCCATTAATAAAACAAAATAAACATTACATATTGGTTATAAGGAGAAGTATATAGAAGAAACATATAATACAAAATTTCTTGGTTCTGTAATTGGCGAGCACATAAAATGGAAGAACCGTAATAAGCAGGGGATTTCTAAGTTAAATGGAACAGGTTTGGCAGTTAGGTCAGTGGTCCATACTAGTAATGCACACTCACAAATGAATGTACTATGAATAATTTCATTCTGTTACAAAATATGGAATAATTTTGGGGGGTAACTCTTCCTACAGTGGGAGGTATTTCACTTTACAAAAGAAAATCGTCAGAATTATGACTGTTGCACAACCCAGATCCTCATGTACAAGTCATTTTAATCAATCACGAGATTCTGCCTGTTCCATGCCAGTATATACTGTCATTAATGAACTTCATTATCTGTAATTAGGAAAAATTTTCAAACACCTTCATGTATACACAGTGTTAATCATGGAATATGTATCATCTTCACAGACCAGATGTCAACCAATGGCTGATCTACCAGCCCTAATCTTTCAGCATCCCTGACAGAAAGTGAACAGACTCCAAACAGATAGAGAGGGGCTCATGATGGCACTGAACCAGCAGCTGTATGAGATATTCTAATGGAATCCTCTGACTAGTTGTCCAGTCCAAGTACAAGAATAGTAAAAAAAATTACCTGAAAGAACTTAGATCAGTATAGGTAATAATAATAATAATAGAGTCCATTGTTCCTTCTAGGAATATAGGTTGTCTATGAATCCTTTCCATTTCTGTTTATCGGCTGCTAAGAAACTTAGTTCATTCCAGCTTCTACCTGCTTCCTTGATTACCCATTTTCTCCAGCTGTTTCTCGGTCTTCCTCTCTTCCTGTTTCCCTGAGGGTTCCAGAGTAGGGCAGCCTTTGGTATCTCTCCATCCTCTTTTCTTAATGTGTGACCACACCATCTAAATTTTCTTTTTCTTATTTATAAATTTATATCTTCTTGTCCTGTTACTTTCCATAGGTCTTTGTTGGAAATAATATTTGGCCACCATATCCTTAATATATATCTTAGACATCTATTCACAAAGGTTTGTATTTTACGCTGAATTTCCTTTGTGACAAGCCAAGTCTCACATCCATAGAAAAGTACGGACTTCACACAGGCATTAAAAATCCTAATCTTAGTGTCTTTTCGTAATGACTTAGATAGCTACACTCATCTCAGTTTGGAGAATGATCTCCTCACCTTCTGTATTCTCGCATTTACTTCTCTGCTGGTACCTCCATTTTCGGCTACAATACTGCCCAAGTAACAAAAATTTTATGATCTTTTAATGTCCTCTCCATTTAATCCGAGCCCGTGGTTTACTATTGTATTAACATGCATCTCTTCTGTCTTTGAGGAATTAATTTCAAGGCCAGCCTTCTTGGATTCCTTCCAGAGGTCATCCAGTTTCCTGCACATATGCTCATATTTAAGAGGTACAAGACATATATCATCTGGATATTCCTTATCTTCCAATGATTCCTGTACTCTCCAAGTTAATCCTCTTTTCTTTCCACCCAAGGCTCTACGCAATAAACCATCCATAACCACCAGGAACAGTAATGGTGACAGTAGGCAAACGTGTCTGACCCCTGATGATGTCTTAATTGAGTCAGATAACTGTCCTTCATGCAGTACCCTACAGCTAAAGTCCTAATAGCCTTCCTTAATTATATTTATGAATTTGCTGGGAAGTACCCTAACTTTTAGCTCGTCCCAAATCCATGCCCTGTTGAAGGAGTCAAAAGCTCTCTGATAGTCCACAAACAGCATGTAAAGAGGTGACTGAAATTCGACGGATTGTTCTATAATCACTCTCAAGGTACTGATCTGGTCAATACATGACCTGTTATGACGGAATCCAGCCTGTTCCTTCCGAAGGCCCATCTCCAGTGAGTTCTTCATCCATTCTAATATAATTTTATTGAAAATTTACAAGGAATTGATTCTTATTTCTTATCATAAACAAAAGAAGGGAAAGAATGTATTGAGAAGGTAAAGGTAAAATTTTCAAGTTGAAAATCAATTTTTTGCATGAATCTCTACTTCTGCAAACTATCATGATTCTAATAATCTTCTTTTGCAACTTGAAAATCTTTGTACACTTCTGGGGAGTTACCCCCAGAACAGCAAACCATAGGTCATTACAGAGTAGAAGTAAGAATTGTAAATAATTTTCTGAGTATTTATTGTTACATATGGTTTGACTGACCTTGTAACACGACAAGTTGAGCTTAGTTAAGACTTAATACATTCAATGTGTGTTTTCCATGTAAGATTATTAGTAATAAAAGGCCCAAGAAATTTTGTTTCATTAGCTATACTTATTTGTTTATATTCATAGTTAATTTGTATTTCAGAGGTATAATTACTTTTATTATTAAATTGAATGAAATAAGTTTTGTCAAAATTCGGAAGAAGCAAATTCGATTTGAACCACTTCATTAGTTGTTCAAAAGCTATATTAAGATCGCTCTGCACTTGAATATTGTAAGGACTTGTAAGTAAGATACTGGTATTATCCACAAATAAAATGGGAAGAGCTTAGTGTTCCGTGTCCTTAGGTAAGTCATTGATGTACACTAGGAATAACAATGGGCCCAAAATTGAACCCTGCAGCATCCCATATTGTATTTTAGTCCATTTTGAGACTGTGTTTGAATTTAAATAGGAGTTAGTAATTAGAACTCTTTGATATCTATTCGTAAGATAAGATTCGAGTAATAATTTAGCCTTGCCGCCTATTCCATAATACGGTAGTTTTGACAGTAGTATGTCATGATTGACAGAGTTGAAAGCTTTCTCCAGACCACAAACAATGCTGCCAGCCATTTCTTTTTATTGTCTAAAGCATTTAATATTTCATTCGTTAGTTTAAAAATGGCATCTCCAGCTGCTATGCTTTTCTAAAACCAAACTGGTTTCCCACTAGTAATTTGTTTGTATTAAAATGTTCAGTTAGTCTAATATATATAGCTTTTTCAAAAACCGTCGAGAAAGAAGTCAGTAGTGATATAGGCCCATAATTTGTTGGATTCATTTTGTTTCCTTTCTTGTATATGGGTTTTATAAATGAGAACTTCATACGATGGGGAAAAATTCCGGACAAGATAGACTTATTGCAAATATAAGTTAGTGGAGAACACATGTAAGGGGCACTAATTGTTAATAGCTTAATAGAAATCTTATCAAACCTCATGAGAGTTTTTTGTTTTTAGTGCTTCAATTATAGAAGTGATTTCCTTGGTTGAAAATTTTGTAATAATCAAAGATGGGGGTGAAAAAACATAATTTTGTTTTAAATAGTAATGAAAAGTAGGAACTTTTTCATTATTAATTTCGTTATTTACATTACTTTACTTATTTTATCAATTATAGACGAGAAATAGTTGTTAAAGTCATCTTCTCTTTAAGTGGTTGCTGTCTATCATTAGTTCGTGTATACCAATTTGATAGTGTTGGTTATTAGTTAGCTTCTAAATGATATCACAAGTGGTTTTATATTTATTGCTTGATTTTTTAATTTTCTTGTCATAATATATTCTTTTAGCCTCCCTAATTACGTTAGAAAGTATTTTAGAGTATACTTGGTAATAACATGCAGAGTTCAATCAGGATATTAATGGGTCAATATGACTATCCCAAGTTAGAGTGTCATCAACCAATAAACCCGGAAACTCTTTGTATATGGAACATTAGCAATAGAGTTATTAAAGTAGTTAATATCTAATGTAGTGCCAATGCAATTTTTAGTTCTAAATTCAAAATAATATGTTTTATTAAAGTTGAGCAATAGGAAATTAACTTTAAACCATGAGATTGTATCATAGGTTGTTTTGTTTAATGCTGTCATAAGTCCTCCTTGATTAGAGTTGTTTACTATAATTCTAGTATCATCTGTAAAGAGCACAACTTTAGCATCGTTATCTGTTATTTTGGATAAAGCATTAATCTAAATAAGAAAAAGTACAGACCCAAAATCGAAACATGAGGAGCTGCATTTGTAACTTTTTTCCTTCTAGAAGAAGTACTATCATATGCATTAATTAATTTTAAACACTTTATGTTTGGTGGGAGGTAACTGAACATTTTTATTCCAGAGTAATAAGCCTCCTTCTGAAATTTAGTCAAATTAGAGATGGGTGAATGAAGACTGGTATTTTATCTAGACATTTCAAAGCACTGTAAACACCTTAATTATAAAAAAGTTTTCTCTAACTAAGCACATGGCACCTGCCCACGCCAATATCCATTTTGAAACCTGCTGAAATTTCGTATCTTATGGTGTCCACCTTTATATGAAGGAGAAGAGTATTGTACACTGCTGAGAGGGGTAACTATGCCAAATGTAACCTTTATTCTGTACATCCTGTTGTGATAATATATATGCTATACTAAAAATAACCTGTCAATTCATAACTTAATTTTATTGTCAATGGTTATTAATTAATATATAATTTAGGTCAACTTGGCCATTTTCAGATAATACAAAAAATGTACAAAATACTTGGGAGGTTCATGGCAACATTCATTCCAATAAAAAGAAATATCTAAATTCGACATAAAGTACGAAAATTCATTATGATACATGTTTTTTATATAATTTGGAAGCATGCCCATTATATACACAACTTTATAACTGTATCAACAATATGTATCGTTATGAAACTTTGTACACTATGTAAAATAGGATCTCGTTTCTTTTAATAGGACTTAATTTTGAAATGAACTACCTTAGTATCGTGTATAAGTTTTTTATTACATAAAGATGGCCAAGTTGGCTGAAACATGTCACACAACAAATTTTTCATATGGAATTAAAAACTTAAGTTTTATGGCACAGAACAAATAACTTCCAGACAGTTTTCGAAGACATAGACTAAAGGCAAGATGCAAAATCACCTTTCACTCCAATTGCAAACATCAAAACTGTTCAAAGTAATTACTCTGGTGCTAAATATATAACAGTCTACCCAGCAACATATTAAACCTTAAGAATGATAGGAAACAATCTAAAAATGATATCGTCTTAAATAACTTGTTTCACTCTGTCAAAGACTTTTTGGAGTTTAGAAGAGACAATTAATTTTAATTAATATTAATTAATTTTATAAATTATTTCTGTTGTAATTTATATTGTATTACTTTGTTACTATGCTCTGCACAATATTGTATTGGAGACTGTAGTTTTGATATTTGTGTGATTGTATTGTACTTTCTTCATTGTTTTTGTTTGTGTATAGTGTTTTTCTCCAACAGGTTTCATGTCCAACTGTCGTATGACAGAATTATGGAACTACGAAATGATATATGTATGTATGTGGTTTGTATGTATGTATGTACATATGTGTGTATATATGTAGGTAAAGAAACATGCTGATGATGCAGTTAATCTCAAAATACACTTGAAACTCTATTTAATAATTGTGTAAATAGCAGTCAACACAACTAAGTGTATCTTTGGCAAAATGCTTTCACAGTGCCCAGACTACAGACTGGACAATATTTGGTTTGAATCATGGGAGGTGAAAGAGATTTTTCTCTCCTCCAAATCATGTCGACTGGCTCTTGGGCCCACCATGTTTCCTATTCAGTGGGTAACATGGATCTTTCCCAGGGGTAAAGTGGCTGGCCATGATGTCAACCACTTGTTCCTTCTAGTGCCAAGCTTAAGAATGAGTGGAGCTATTCTGCCACTCACCCATATGCCTTCATAGCATGGACAGGGACAACTGCACCTTTACTTCATCTGTTAATTTTTATTAAAAGTTTGAATGAAACGTTTGCAACTTCATGCATATGTCAGCTATACTGTTGCACCACAGGTACATTGTATGATGAAATAGTTTTGTTTTCCCGTCTTGAATGTATTCAGTATTTCCCCATACTACTTGAACACGTCAGATCTTTAATCATCAGATTAACCCACAATATTCATTTATTTTTAACACCTGATGTGTCCTCAAACAATTCATTTTCAAGAGCCCATGTAATATACTAATAAACATTTAAGTACACACAATGTTATCATCAGACCTTGACATTTATTTTCAATATACCTGATATGTCCGCAATCAATTAATTTTCAAGAGCCCATGTGAAATACTGATAAACTTTTTGTAAGTACACACAATGTTATCATCAGACCTTGACATTTGCCACCAACTTCATATTAACTAGTATCATTATTGCAGATACTGCTGTTATGTTTTTGTAAGCCCCAGTGCCGCCCTCACTGTACATTCCTTCAAGTCCATAGTTTAAGGTCAATGTGAAAGACACACGGCACGTGTGAGCAAGAGAATGTCTGCATAATTTTAGTTTGGCAATGTTGATGGGAATGAAACAACTAGGGATAGTAGGATAGCATAAGATGCATGTTAGAGAAATGGGATTTAATGGTGTGGAATGGATTTAAATGGTTCAGGATAGAGTACAGTCATAAATTCTTGTACACATGGCAGTGATCTATTGTGTTCCATGCACAAAGAAGGATTTCGTAAACACCTGAGCAACTATCAGCTTCCCATCTAGATGCTAGATGTTTAGTGGAGTTAGTGTCTTGGTGCACAAGTCACTTAACATTCCACATAACTCTTATAGTATCTACAGTATAGGTCTGTAAATCCATCGGCTGTTCGTAACTCTGAGATCTGAGAATTTGACACCAGCACTTCTGGTATTGGACACTATGAAGTCTAGTCACTGTTTACATACACACATACATCAATACACTTTTCACATATCCAATATCCTGTCTGAGTAGCAGAAACAGTAAGAACCCAAAACTTAAGGAACATTATAAATTATACTGTAAATTATTATCAACAGTAATTAATGAAGCAAAAATATTAAAATACAAAACAAAGATTTTAACCTCTTTTAATAAAACAAGGACTACTTGGAATATGGTTAAATCTGAAACAGGAGAAAGAAAAGAGGGAAAGAATAAATATCTTTACTGAATATTAATGATAAGTTAATATGAAATCAACAAACAACTGCAAATTCTTTTAAAGACTATTTTTTAACAATGGCTGAGAAATTAATGGGAGCAAACCAAATTGATAAACTGAGTCAATTAAGAAACAGTGCGCATATACATTACATCCTTCAAAATTGTAGGTATCCCTATTCCAATATTAAATTCAGGTACAAATCAACTGAAGAGAGAGAAAAGATTATAAAATCATTAAAGACAAAAAATGCACATGGATATGATAAGATTTCAATTAAAATTCTTAAATTGAGTGCTCCTTTTATTAGTTCCCCACTAACATACATTTTCAATAAATCTCTTGAATTGGGTTCTTTTCCATCTGGATTAAATACTCAACAGTGATACAAGTTTTCAAAAACAGACACAAACTTAATATGCCAAATTCAGAAAAATATATTTATTAATATTTTTGACAAGATTTTTTGAAGATTATTTATGCAAGAATTTAAACCTATGTAGTCCCATATAAGATATTGGCAAATGAAAAATATGGATTCAGAAGCAGCCTTTCTACTGACAATGCCTCTTACACATTAATACATGAGGTCTTGTCTGCAATGAGCAATAAGCATACTGTTGGAGGAATTTTGTATGTTTTAAGTAATGCCTTTGACAGTGTTAATCACAGAATCCTATTGGCAAAATTAGAGCACTATGGAATAAGAGGAACATTTGGAGCCTTAATTAAATCTTACCTCACAGAGAAATATAAAACAGTTGCATTAAAGAATACTGTTATCTACTCTAACTGGGAACTTCTTAAACATGGAGTACCAAAAGTTTCAATTCTCAGCCCTTTATTTTTTAATTATACATAAACGATTTACCTACAATAACTGCTAAAAATACTAAATTAGTGTTTTATGCTGATGATACTAGTCTCATAATTACCAATCCTAGTCCTATAGAATATTTTCTAATAAATTAATATAATTTTTAATACTTTTAATGAATGGTTTAGGAAAAATTTGCTATTTCTAAATTTTAACAAAACTACGTACTTGCAATTTTGAACAAAAAGAGTTAAAAGCTTGATTTAAACATTACATTGAAGAATACCCAAATTACTAACAGTACAAACACAAAATTTCTTGACTTAACTATTGAAGAGATGTTATCATGCAAATGTCACATCAATCATATATTATCAAGGCTGAGTTCAGCATGCTATGGGAGCAAGGTTAATACACCTTTCATGTCAGAGGATACTTTAAAGATTATCTATTTTTTGTGTGTGCATTCTATGATAACATATGGTATAATTTTCTGTGAAAACTCACCACATAATATTGAAATTTTTAAGATTCAGAAATGGATAATTTGTATCATGACAAAATCAAGAAGTAGGGATTCTTGCAGACAGTTGTTTGCCTTTACAATCCAAATATCTGATACATAACAATTTTTAACACTTAATTTTTCCATAAAAAGTTTACTGTCTCTTGTTTCTGGGATTTTTCTAGAGTGATTTGAAAGTCTATTTGTTTCTGTAAATTTGGTTTCAGAATTAGCTAGTTTTGAGATACAATTTATAGATTCAGAGTGCTGAGCCTTTATGGGACTGACATTTTTTTCATCTAGAACGGTATCACCATCAGATGCTATGATCATGACTGGGTATCCAACCTCTTCAACAATGTTAGCACTGTGCACAGTTGTAGGGTCATCAAACCCTGTCTTTTCCTATGTGGCTTGGTGTTGACATTTCTGACTGTCTGTTACTGCATCATTAAACCATTTCATACTGATGGGATCCACTTTTTTCTTTATCACACTCTATACAGTTCGTGCAATTCTACTTGCCATACTTACTTTGCCTCTTGAATTTAAATGTTGCCCATGTTTTGTGCAGAATTCTCTCTCACTGACCACATCTATCAGTTCCACTTTCCCAAAACATTTCAACCTGTTTCATAGACTCCTACTGAAAAATTTCACTTCTCTGTTTACACACACATGATTAATTGGGTCATGCCTATGAGGGACACTGAAAGGAATTGCATGGGTTTGAAATGAACTTATCATTAGATCTAATATATATTTCACGCTCACCATGGAGTTGTTTCTTGCAACATCATTTGCACCTCCCCATAATACCACTATATCTACCCTTGTTAACTGTGAAATTTTCATTTTAGCTGATCCTATTATGTCTTTCATTCCTGATCCCGGGTTTATGAAACCAAATACCTCATACTTATTGTTTAATTGTTGCTTTACTTCAGATGCACATCCACTGGCATGGCTATCTCCTAATATTAACACTTTATGCACAATATTTTTTACACTGTTCTTTTTATGATTCTTTTTCTTGTCATTTCTTACATAACTGATAGCTGATTTACTCAACCTGTCTGTCTTGGCAGGTGTATCATCATCATCATCATCATCATCATTTGAGTCACTACCCAGAAGGTTGTAACAATTTGGAGTTATTTGGAAGTTCTCTGTAACCATTTGTTTTTTGTACTTACTCTTACTGTGCTTCAGCGCTGCCACTTTTGACCACAATATTTTTGTTTCCAACTGATTTCTCAACAAGTCTTTCGGGCTTTCTATTTTCCCTAGGATCTGATCTATATCAGCTTAGTTAATGCAATAAGTGTAGCCGTCCATTAGGTGAATTAAATTCACCAAAAGAACAAGACATCCATCAAGAGTGTGGTAGTGAAAATATCTCAGGCACAGTGAACAATAAATCACCGAAAAGACCTAGAAGACATCGTATAATTTAAAATAAAAATTTTGTTATGAACAACTTACCAGGAGGCATTAAGGGCAAGAAAGAAAAGAAGGGATAAAAGGGTGACAGATAATTTAAAATTATATGTTTTTTGTCACTTGTGTGGAGGTGCTGGTCTCCCATCGAGCACCTCCATAGGTGGCAGATAGGGGGAGGCTCATCAGATATGGTGGGTACTGGGGAAATAAAATGACCAGTGTGGACCGAAACAAGCACCACTGCTTGTGGAGAAGGGGGACTTTAATGGTTAGGGGAAGAAACCCCAACAGAAAATCAGTCTGCTCAGAGGTTTAGATGGCAGCCCAATCACTGAGATCAGGTGCTGTAAGCTAATAACCTGCACAACTTAAACACTATTATTAAAGAAACTGAAATGAAGAGCAGACGGCCTGATATGAGAGGTGACCACTTTGACATGTAATGGAAAACGAGAATAGGGTTTTGGAATGTAAGGACATTGACAGAGTATGGCAAATTAAAGCAAGTAGAGAAAGAAATGACAAGATATAATTTGGATATTATGGGTCTGAGTGAAACACGATGGAAAGAGAATGGCAAGATAAAAACACAAAATGGAAACTTCCTGATATTCTCAGGTGTTGGTGAAGATATAGAGCATAGATGTGGAGTGGGCATCCTAATGAACATAGAAGTCCAAAGAAGCTTAATGGAATGGTCACCAATTTTGTAAAGGATAATATTAGCATGCTTTAAAACAAAAATCTGCAATTTAACAATTATCAAATGTTATG
>Ga0131853_10013269_pt1 | contig 15100 bp, 7 predicted proteins | sample TergutLab28metaG_FD_92764 | JGI IMG/M metagenome (GOLD analysis project Ga0131853, IMG submission 92764) | Labiotermes labralis P1 segment gut microbial communities from Petit-Saut dam, French Guiana - Lab288 P1 (version 2) (version 2) | ecosystem: Host-associated > Arthropoda: Insects >... | reverse complement strand
TCTATCTATCTATCTATCTATCTGTCTATCTATCTATCTTCCTGTCTGTCTGTCTTCCTAATCTATCTATCTGCCCGTCTGTCGAACCGTGACCTTGCAGCACTCTCGTCTTGAGAACTTTATAGTCGTTACAGCCTATAATGGATCCCGATGGTTCATCGTCAGTCACAAATGATGGGTCATTCGAGTTCATTGGTGTGTCTGGTTTTGGGAGGCTTTTGGCTGTTAGGGATTTTTTCAATTAACGTTAGTGTTAAAGACTTCTAAGCAACAATTTTTGGCGTTAATAATCCAGGAATATAGTGCTTTTTTATTGACTTGTTTTATATCCTCTCCATTTGAAGGAATGCCTGTTTAGCGAAATTAAATCTCTGTTATTATTTGGAAGGCAACGAAATACGAAACTGGTTTATAAAAAGCGTTAAGTCACGCTGCTTTTGGAAAATTCGCTAAATCAGGCAGGAGAATGAATCATACTTCAGGAATTCGCGAGTTATTCCTCGAAACTGTTGAAGATAAAGCAGAGTATCCTCCGTCTGACGGAGTCGAAGGGTTTGTACATCACAAAGTACGATGCAGATACAGCTTCAAAATCAACGTATGAGCAAACTGTGCTTCCTGTGACTGCTCAAGTTGCAAAGCATATGCAACGACACTGTTCAATGATTTCACAAATAATGAGTGCATAGATATTATTTGTGACTTGTATCAGCTTCGAAAGTTAACCTCTGTCACATTTCGTTAGGTCGTAGCAAGTTGGTGACTTTTTTTTTTTTTTTTTCGGGTTCGAAACGGCCCATCTCATTGTTAAATCGGTAAATCACTTTTAATTCTGTGTTGGGTCACATTTATTACACTTCGCTAGCCAAGAAATTGTGTAGAATTTTGTATGGATTATTCGCACTTTCCTCTATCCTTTCTTATCTTTCTGTCGTCCTTCATTGTTTTCTTTCCGAGCCAACCTTTCATAGCTCCAGAGCTATAATACCATGTTCGCTATTCACGTCATAGAAAGTTTTCTTGGTAAACTGTTCTTACATTGCCAAATGAATACGTCATAACGATTGACTGCAGCCAACAAACAGTGTGCATGACGCCTTGAAACGAAGAATGGCGTGTACTTACTACCCGGTTGACTGCGCTGCGAGCTGTATTATTTAATGGGTTCTACTTCAAGTTTCTGCTTAAAACTTTCAAGACATTGTCTTCTGTGCTTGCAGTTTAGAGTCTTCCTATGCCTAGAAATCTAATTGCAAGCCCGTAATATCGTGTAATTGCATTGTACAATTCTACAAATGTGCTAGTGCCAAGTTCGAAGTTTTGAAAGTCTCATTTATGTAAGATACAAAAATTACAACAGTGGGACATTGTCAGAAATCCATTACACACTCATTATAATAAAGTGGCCATGTCCATTCAGCTCACTATTCCTCTCTTTAGTGTCACTATCCACTGGATGGTACAGACGGCGCACAACAAGGTCATTCACTACCCAGAAACTGCACTCTTGAAGGATGGCTTGAGAATTATATGCTAAATAAGTGCATTACGCCTACAGTTTTAACATCAGTAAATAGGAATGCGAGCAGCTTAGACCGTCTAGTGACTAGGCTATGACCTGCAGGACTGGGGTTTTGTCCCTGGCGGGGACAAAGTTTTTTTTTTCTGGTGTCCAGACCGGTTCTGGGGCTCACCCAGCCTACTGTCGAGTGGGAAAAGTGACTGAGGTTGAGACATACGTTCACTCCTAAATATAGCTGCTGGACTTGTTGCTCAGTTGTTAGGTGCATTGATACATTAATCTTCATCGTTCTTTAGCAATGAACAGTCTGCTGGATACTGTGAGTCGAGTTTCCGTTTTGCGCGATTAGGTACAGGTACTGGATCTTCTATAACGAGACGTAGTACGACAAAAGGCCTCATTTACTTCCGACGTAATGTTCCTACATGAGAATATTTTGCTTACTTGCCGGATTTTTAGTTGCTGATTTAGACGTTTAGTGTGTGTGTGTGTGTGTGTGTGTGTGTGTGTGTGTGTGTAGACTTTCACAGCAATTTGTGTGTACTGCGAATGTACTTGTATGATATGTTGACCAGAGGTGCCGAAGTTTTACAGAACATGTATTGTGCTTTAATAGGAAGCTGGAATTTAGTTGTCTTTGTCGTGGAAAAGTTGGAAATAGCTCTGTGAAGGGATACTCACTGCACCAGACAAATTTTTTTTTGTAATGACACATGATTATTCTGGTCGCAGTTGTACGTTTCAGAACACCAGTGGAACGTGATCCTTGGCTCTGGCAGACAAATAGTGGCAGAATAGCAAGTCATCCATTTTTGTGCCTACTGTACGTATTGTTCATATAATTCCCCTTGTGTGTGTGTGTTGTATATAGTAGATGAGGTAGAGATTGCAGGAACGTGATTCTTGGGGATTTGAAAGTAGCAAGTGTTTCGTGATTTGCTAACAATAACAAGTGATTAGTGCTCAGGAATCATAGTGCATGTTGTCGGTGATCCTGAACCGCCAAACGTCATTACAGTTCGTAAGAAAGCCGGCCACGATCGGTTTACACACGATATTTTATTCATAGACCTGCCTAAAAGGTGGGTTCCCACTCTTAGCACACCATTTGCTTCCCGAAGCTATCCTTCTTCGGAACACCCATCTGCCAGTGAGTACAGTTGGTAGGCTGAGGTGAAAAAATTTCCTGTGTGACCGTGCACTTTCTATTGTAAAGACATAAATTACATATAAATGGTTACGTAAGGAAATAGTTGACATAGCTAAGTTTTTAAATTTTTAATAAAGCAACATGTTTCGAACTTTCAGGTCATCAGCAGCCCAACACATTCATTGTAGACAAAAAAAATGCCTTGCTATTTAGAAATTGGGATCTCATTTTTCACAAACCTATATCCATGTTCACTTTATATATATATATATATATATAGTTAAATGTGGTAGTTAAAATAATCACAAAATAGTTTTAAAAAAGGTAAAAAAGGTTAAAGTGGGGGGGGGGGTTGTTTAGAGATGGTGTTGACCCTCTATAGTCAAACCAACGAGATGCACCAATGTACGAGGGTGAATCAAAAAGTGAAGGCAATTTTTAAATTACGCGGTAACCAGGACAGAGAGTTGCTGGCGCATTGCGCAGTATTGACAATGCCTGTTGAAGATTTCAGCCATGTGCAGTACAGCGCTCTGCCTTCAGTCGAGTGGCAGCAGCGAGGGCGATAACATGGACGCTCCTTTGCAAGATTGCACCATCGAAGAACAACGTGGCGTAGTGCGGTTTCTTTGGGCAGAAGGAGCGAAACCTGTCGAAATTCACCGTCGTATGTTGGCTCAGTATGGACAGAGCACCATGAGTCACCGAAAGGTTGATGAGTGGGTGGAAAGGTTTAAATCGGGTCGAACACGTGTTACTGATGAAGGTCGTTCTGGTCGGCCATCAACATCGCGCATACAAGACCACGAGAGCAGCCGAAAAGCTTCTTCTCCGCAGGAATACGGAAACTAGTTGAATGATATAACAAATGCATTGTGTTGCAAGGGGACTATGTAGAAAAATGATATGTAAAATTACTCACATTTACTTTTATTAAAGCCGTTAAATGTATTTTGCCTTCACTTTTTGATTCTCGCTCGTATCAAATTTATTTTATTTTCGAATGACACTCTACGTGTTTCGGACGGTCTTTCCGTCCATCATCAGGAGTTGAAGACAGTACATACAGCAACAGGCATTTGTCAAACAGATACTGCTCTCTATTTGCGAGCGAGCTTGCAAACAGGTAGCACTATCTGTCTGACATATATCTTTTGCTGTTTGTACAGTCTTGAACTCCTGATGATGGACGGAAAGACCGTCCGAAACGTGTAGATTGTCATTCCAAAATAAAATAAATTTGATACATTGGTGCATCTAGTTGGTTTTACTGTAGAAATATATAACAATGCACGGCTCTGTGAACGTCAAAAATGGTAAATATAGAATAAAATCCAACTATATGCCACTTGTTGCTTTATTATGCTTATGTTAGGCTCAACATGTTTCGGGCATCATTATGCCCATCATCAGGAGCTGAAGACGATAGCGTTGGTTACCACATAGGCCGTCTGGTTCTCGTGTTGCTGCTGGTTGGAGGTTAAGTGCAGGTAGGATGGATGAGTGTCCGGATACTCATCCATCCTACCTGCACTTAACCTCCAACCAGCAGCAACACGAGAACCAGACGGCCTATGTGGTAACCAACGCTATCGTCTTGAGCTCCTGATTATGGGCATAATGGTGCCCGAAACATATTGAGCCTCGCATAAGCATAATAAAGTAATAAGTGGCATATAGTTGGATTTTATTCTTCATTTATCCAGATGATGCACGGTCCAGTACACGTCAAAAATGGTGTTGACCGTTGGCGGTGTAGATGGTACCAACGTTTATTTCGCAGTCTATGGATTTATTGGTGTGGATGATCGTTCCCGGCGGTAAGAGATATTTCTGTATTCAGGCTGGGCTGAGCCTTCATGAAGCTTCCGGTATCGTAACTGGTAGCCTGATGATGACGTGAAAGGTCGAAACATGTCGCTTTATTAAACACTTAGAAACCTCGTTGTCTCGATTATTTCCTTACGTAACCATTGGTCTGGAAGCGCAACGGGGATGTCCATCCTTGTAATTGCATATATTTTGTACGCACTCTTGGATTCGTATTAATGCTTCTTAAATTTATTTCGCGGTATTGAATGAAGTATCAGGAGCACAAAACACAGGCGCAATGGTTATGATGACTACACTTGTCTTTCTACCAGGGTTCGATTCGCGGATGTTTTGAGCGTCATGTCTCCTACGTTAAGTAACTCTCGCAGGTGAAAGGGTAAACGATCGGTCGGTTGCTTTCTAACACTCAGTGAAGTTAAGGATTATATAGTCTCAAAAGATACACTTTCTGGTAGAAAAGTATACTCAAATAATCATAGGTACCAAAAACGTCATTGCATATACTCTTATTATGTCGGCCGTGCATGTAAGGAAAAAGTATTCACGAATGCCGTATAGCAGTTCCAGTAACATACTACACATTGCGAATTATTTGGGATTCTTAACGCTGTAGGGTTGTGAAATTTAATGCATATCTTAACCGTTTTAGAGAAAATGCCAATTTTATGTTTTTACCCCATGTGCTCAGGATTTGTGGATATTTGCCATTCCAAACTACTTGCGGTCTGGGTGTACCTAAAGCAGGGCTTCACAGTTCCCGGCCTGCAGGTGCGGTGACGCCTGATATTTGTGGATCCTGAGTATGGATCTCGCTACATGTCACCCTTCTGGGGCTTAGAATTTTGAGGTGGCTGTTACGTTTTTGGAAAATTTGTGCATTCATGGATACACCATTCAGTAAATGGTGTTGCATTTTAACTGAAACATCGTTTGTGTCACTGTTCGGTAACGACTTACAGGAATATAATTTGTCTTCTGTTGAATAACTGAAGTCTGAAGCAGGGGCCCACAAATTTTTCAGAAATCAGTGATTCACGTCAAAATTTTAGGCACCAGGTGGGTAACGTGAAGCAAATTCCATACAAAGGACTCAATAATACGGGCGCCACCGTGCAATATGTAATAGCCCGAGCGACCTGGCAGCCGGGATTTGTGTACCCCTAGGCCTAGCCGTCTTTTTTGTTGTGCACGTCTGTAGTGCCACTTGTTCTCTTACATTTGGTTCTTTTTACGGCCCTTTTGTACGCTGTGACATCATCAGTTTATGCCCCCGAGTGTACCAGAGCTGTACACTGTATTTACACCTAGGTAGGCTACGTAAAGAGCCGAACATACGAGGGTACGAAGCAGTAAGCTATATTTCACGAGCTGGTTGTTTGGGCGAAGCGCCATAAATAATAACCCGGGTTTATTCATGACCCGAGCATGAGATTACAACATCGCACAAAACAAACAGTTCAAAAGTCAGTGGGGAAACTTCGTACTTTCTGATGGCGTTTGTTCTGTTGGAAGAAGCAGCACGCCTTCCTACTTCACTTTCAATAGCTGGTGGCTCCACTTTCGCCAGCAGTAGCAAATCATATAGCTTAAGGCCTGTGCTATTTAATTACCCCCAATCCGATCGACCATTGCTGACTTTACACACCGCTGATGACCGTCAACTTTCCAAGTATATGCCGTGGTGTAATTATGTTGCGAATTACGCTGTACAGTGCTGTGTTGTTGCGGTACATTGCAAGCTGAAAGCATGACTGATGTCCTCCGTGTGTTATCTGTTACTGCAGTCCGCAGCGAGGAAAACAAATGATGATGCTGTTATTTGCTCAGTAAAGTGTAAATGACATAGTTATTTGTACAGGGATTAAAACAGAGTAGCGGTGTGCTTAGTAATTTAAAGCAACGCCGAACATTGCGAATTTTACGCATTCCGGCTGGTTATTTGGAATGTTCCGTGTCTGATTCAAGGCCCAGAGCATGGAATGACATTCAGAAACAATCTTCTTTTCAATTTCGGCCACACTATATTGTACAGATGAAGCACAGCGGACGGAATCCGACTCTGCTTTCGTCCTCCAGGGACCGAGGAGGGATCCCCCAGAGTAGGTGCATTTCGCAATCTCTGTCACCTGAGGTTGGAAGCAGAGACGACTTCCGAAACATTGTGCCTCAGTTATACATTATACAATAGATAAATTTTAAAAGAAGAGCGTTTTTGATTCATGATTAATGTGTGCCGCTGTTTTCCTTAGTCTCTCGAGACACTGAATAAGTATGCTACGAATTTTTCTACACATCCCCGTAATGCGTTATAATGCATTACGTTGATGTGCTTCCTGTTTTAGAATCTTCATTGTCATGTGGTTAGATTTCCTTCGTATTGTAGATGGCCTGGGTTCGAATCTGTGTCCGCAAACCGGCTGTTCGTGCGTTCTGAAACATGTTTCTTCTTCGTTACATTGGTCTCTCTTTCCGTTAGACTAGTGTAGCTTTCCATGATATAAGATCATTCACTCTCAAAGTATCTTTATTCAAATCCATTTTTCTGTTAGCATTGCTCCATTGCCATCCATGTATGCATGGTTTGCTGTTTTAAGCTGGAGTAGGTGAGGAAGGTCGTTAAGTTCTTCTCCGGCGTCAAAATTCACTATACTGTAACCTCGTTCGGAATATTAATTGTGTGTGATGAAGAAAACTACAAAATAGAAGAGTTTGTGGTTATCAGGAAAAGCTTTGTTATTTCGTAAAGTCACTTCATTTTCACAGAGCTTTGTTTTTGACGGCAGTTACCGAACTCCATTTCTAGGAATTGTTGGTCGAAATCATTTATTGAATTTGTGGATGTTTCTGGCTGAGCATTAATACTTTGTCTTCCTTTTCGCGAAACCTACACCCTGGGCCTTCTACGTATATTTCCCAATGACTGAGATTATTTACCTCTAGCGCTCCTGTCTGATGGGGTTCTTCATTGGTGATGGATACAGGTCCTGTTTGGAAACGGTCTGTTTTATGTAACAAACAAAACTAAGACGATTTATAATGTATAAGTAATTAAAACTTTATTGAATTTTTGTGTTTCAGAACACACTCACTGACAAGCAGGTATATTTTAAGCCATGTTATTGTTCTTCAGACATGGCTGGAAAGAGGTTTTGATTTGACTGGCGAATTCGTATACCGATACGGTGCTGTAATACAGCAGTATACAATGTTCCTAATAAAACGTCGTGGCTGCAAGGAACGTAATGTGTCCTTCAGCTGTCTTCCTCGTGTTGTGTGACGCAGCATATCACAGTGACGATTTATTTTTCTGGAAATTTTAGTATATCTTATTGTAGACTGCTTCAGCGGATTTTGTATTCTAAGCACTTTAACGAGTCCGCGATATCAGAACAACTTAAATTCTTCCGGCGGACTGACTCTCCTTATTATAATTTATTGTGCTATCTGCTTAATAGGGAATTCTTATGAGAAAATGAAGAAACGTTAAAATTACAAATTCTGTGTTTCCTTGCTTCGCCGCTTTCATATAGGCGTAGTGTAAGTTGCGATAGTAATGGTCCGTCATGTAGCCGCTGTAGAACAGTCTTGGCGTCTTCGTGAGGATATTTGAAAGTGGCTGCTAATTGGAGGTTTAGAGGAAGAAAGTGGTGCTGTTTGAAAGCTGTTAAATACTATGGGTGAGCGTGTATAAACTGTAGATACAGTAGTCTAAACTCTGATATTTCCAGGCTGTTCGTACACTTAGTAACGAATCGTCTTTCTTAAGCAAAACTGAACCTAATGTATTCGGAAAAAGAAAATAGGTTTCGTACGAACGTCAGAACATCTGTTACCATTAAAATCTGTTGTAAGGTTGCGTTTTATGTAGCCTAATTATATTTCGATCAGTTCATGCTGCCATGTAATGTTTTCTGCACACCTGAGCGGGGATTCTGAAATTGTTTCGGCGGTGTACTGCTAAACGAAATTTAACGGTTTCAGTTCACCTCCAGTATTTTTTTTTTGTATTTAAATAAAAAGAAAAACTTGAGGTTATAAAGATTTGCCGACGATGGGGACGGGTTACATAATGTTGCCATAAATGTTGCGTATTAGCAAGTACTGGTGGCTGTTGTTTCATTTTTCACAATGTTTTATCCTGTTTTATATATTTCTTACTAAGGCAGCCTGTCAGTAAACAGTGTTAAGTTTGAGGAATTATGCCCTAGGGATTATCCCTTTTCCCACCCTTGCTGTGCTGTCTGTAATACTTCTTTCAAGCAGATAAGAGTTCAGTTTTGCAATCTGTGGGGTGTATTGTATCTGCAATAGATGACAAATAAATTTACTATCACGTGTGCACGTTTGAATGGATCGTTCAAATACTCTTAACACCGGGTTTTAAACTTTCCTTAAGTGTGGAATGAATATAAAATGAAATTTGTAACTCGAAGGCACAGTAACAATACCAAAGTAGACACTGTACATTGAACTCACTTAAAATATAACTGTCGATGATCTACGCTTGCGATTCTCGTCTGAGGCATCTCTTGCGAATGTCCAGCAGCAGTCAGCCGACGTGCTTGAACTCAAATTGCTCCACTGTGGATATCTGCTGATGAAAGCGTGTTCCATGCCCTTCTCTAACCGCGCTAAAATGTGTGGCACAAGGTCGGGATTTGTGTCCATAGAGCGAATTTCAGCGACCGTGCATTACGTGACTTTGTAGGTGTTGTGTCATTTAACATTAATTCATAATTATCTGCCAGAAGTTTGTGGGCAAGTTTATGTTCACAGAATTGAGTTGTCTCCTAGGCGTACCTTTTAAGTTTCATCAAATGGACGCGCTGTCTCGTAATTTCTGTAATTTACTGACGCGCGGATATTCCTCCTTTGATTTTGGCTTTGCTGATCGCCGCAAGTTTCTGTTTCAACTTTGTCGAGCCCACATCCCATTTGTTCCGTAGCGGTAACAGTTTTTTTATTCAAACTTTGTTACCAGTGGGCAGTGACGGAAGGAAGACATTTTTTTAACCAGAGACTGGCTGCTGACATTCGTTGCCCTGGGATGAACGCTTGTCAATGTGACCGTTGTTTCTGCCATTAATGACTGTACCAAGCCTGGCTGTCTCATTGCCAGAGACAATAGAATTTCATATATCATAGCCGTAGAACAAGACGTGCTATCGCTTTCCCGTCTCCACCATTGTGCGAAGAATATTTTTTGTATGTGGTACGTTTTATAAGAAAGTGTGTATTGTTCGTTTGATTCCTTCATGTTACGGCATGTGCTGCTGGAACTGAAGAGTATTTGTATCCATTATCGAGCAACACCGTTTCAGGCTCAGCTTCAAGGAATCGATAAATGGGCGCCATTCGTTTGGATCAAGTTGCTAGCCATGAGATTCATGAGACAGTTCACATTATTGCAGTGCACTAAATTGCCTTCATGAGGAAAAATGGTTCAAAGTCTTTTTGACGATGTGAAAAAAAAGGAAGATCTTGGGTGCCTTCCTCTATAAGACTGCAACCAATCAGGGAAGTAGTAGAAGTGTAGTCCAGTTCTTGACAAATTTAGATTATAGAAGAGATTACTGAGATATGATTGAAGATAAACATGAGGTCGTTTCGGTGAAAAAAGTGGTTGAAACTTTGGATCAACCTCATACTGACTGTCCTTAAGTAAACCATGCTGAGCTTCGTCATTACATTATTGTCACCAGATTTCTGTCTTCTACATACCGCGTCTTTGGCAGTCTTGTTACTGGCGAAGTACTGTACTCTGTACAGCAATACGTAATATACAAAGAGTATTTTGTGTTGCCGGACGACTGGACGTAAAGCGAACAACGACGCTGCGTGGCTACTGAGCATGCCGCCCGCTCTGCAGTGCTCAGTTAACCAGTCTGTCAGAAATATTTAACACAAAATATGGCATGCACAGTCACTGTGAATAAACCTCCATATTTTTTAAGTTGAATCACTCGTTTGTTATGAGACATACATTGAATGTGCTCGTGGAAAAGGATGGAGATCAGCTGGACTGATCGTGTGAGAAAGCAGTATTACATATCACTAATCAAGGCGGAGGGGGTTATCCTACATACACTGACAAGAAGGAAGGCTAACTGGATTGGTCACAACTTACGTAGGAACTGCCTTCAAAAACTCATTATTGAGGGAACGGTAAAGGGAAGGATTGGAATTGGCGGCAAGACGATGGAAAAGACGTAAGCAGCTTCTGAATGACCTTGAGGAAAAGAGAGTATACTAGAAATTAAAAGAGGAAGCACTCGATCGCGCCCTGTGGGGAACTCGCTTTGGAAGACGCAACGGACCTGTCGTAAGAGAGACTACAACGTGAATGAACGTGCACAATAATCGGGTCGTTGTGAAACAAACACAGTTTGAACGTGCACAATAATCGGGTCGTTGTGAAACAAGCCCAGTTTTCTTTCCTTTTCCGCTGCGCCTGTTCACGCGCGCCTTATTTACAATGGTCCGCGACTGGGCCGTATCCCAAGCCAAATGAATCTAGCCTGCATCCTCAAACTTCACATCTTTAAGGACCAGTTTAATATTAATGTCTCATCTGTGTCTTTAGTCCTCCAGGTGGTCTCTTCCCGTCACTAAATTTAATTACAACAGGTAATTTTTGTTTCTAAATGTTGAGAGATCCCCGTTGTGCAAGTCCAATCTGTATGTTCACTAAATATACCGTCATGCAACGACGCCGTCAATAATTAACAATGGTTAATACTTTCGGCCTCCTACTCAGGCCGTAATCAGACCGTGCATCATTTCGAATTAAAGAAAAATCATACAGTCTTCGTAATATAAAAATGGAAACGAAACTCTTTCCCATGTTTCTATTAAGACGATTGTAAATATTGATGGTGTTGTTACATGACTCTGTATTTGATAAACGTATAGAATTCTTGTTTGCCGGTCCCAGTGGCCGCGCGGTCTAAGGCGTAGGTCTGCGGCCGCTCGTCTGCTGAGATTGTGGGTTCGAATCCCACCGGGAGCATGGATGTTTGTCTGTTGTGAGTGTTGTGTGTTGTCAGTTAGAGGTCTCTGCGACGAGCTGATCACTCGTCCAGAGGAGTCCTACCGACTGTGGTGCGTCGTTGTGCGTGATCTAGAAACGTCGTGAATGAGGAGGTCATGGCCCACTGGGGGCTGTCGCGCCATAAACAAAAAAATGAAATAGAATTCATGTTTGATCCTGTTCGTAGTCCCCACTATCCGCTACATTCGACGTTGTTACAGTACTATTGCTTTAATTTTTAAGAGTGTTGATAATGATAAATTACGTTATGTAATTATATAAACATGCCGGTTTGTAAGTGCGTACTTATCATTTACGAGGCTAATTATTTAAGGTTTAAAGTGTGTGAGGTTACGTTTAGGTAATGTGATAATTAGTGATTATGAGTGCTGGCTATTACGCAGGAGGCGGGCGTTAACATAGGCCGATTATACTCTGCATTATTCCATCCTGTCTCGTTTAACTAGGTGAACTCGCGGCAACAGGTCAGTTGTTTAGATGAGACCGACTGCCACAATTCCAGCAAGCCATTAATACTGCGCGATTATCGTGCTGGGTTCTTGATAAAAACAGCTAAACGTGTACCTTGAACTTTCTGATTAGCGTAGTTACAGAATCAGTAAGTGGCCCGCAGTGAAGCATAAAAAGTATGTCTAGTAATTATAGTTCCTCTAAAAAAATAAAGGTGTAGGTAACTTTCGGTTGTCATGGAAGGCTACAACATTTCTCCGATAATGTATTTCTGAACGGCGTTGTTGGTATTACCGGTTCGAATACCACGATCTTGCTGTGTGTGCGTGTGTATGTGTCTGTCCGTCCATCCATACATCCGTCCGTCCGTCCGTCCGTCCGTCTGGCTATCTGTCTAGAGTACGAAACCGGGGTATGGACCATACCGTACTCGAATATACGCATAGATATAGCAGATATATTGACTCGTGAAATCGATACTAAGCTTTTCGCAGTCGAGTTTTGTGGGCTCCTCCGATGTTAGATTTCGACGCAGCAGGATTTACAGCTCCAAAAAAGTTGTCGCTAATATTTTTTTTTTAGCCAAAATGCAGGAGAACGTTTTGAGAAGTTCATAACATTTTTTTGTTTATTTTGGTAGCCTTGTAGTGGGAGTCTTAGTAAGACTTGTGCTGTTGCAAGTAAAAGTGGGACATAGCTGTTTCCTGGACTTCATTTTCCGATCTTGCAAACGTAAATTGATTTCGTAATGTATTTGACTGGGTTGTATAGCCGAACGTACCTTTGATGTTGTCAAACAAGTGTCTACGATTTTCCTAAAGAATATTTAAAGCATATTTGAGGAAATGGTGATTAAGAGAGCATTTGCTGTTAAGAGAGAGGACGAAGAGATATGTACAAAAGGAGTAAAATGGAAATGTTAATACTGTTTCATGTTTGTATGTTTGTGTGGAGACGGCTGGGTTTTGTTGATCAACTGAGCTACTTTCGAGGAAGTACTGTATGTGTGTTACTGCAAATGCCTACCTGCTATTAAATAGTTCACATGTTGGATTTGAGACCTAATTTCCGCCGAATTTGATGACGTGCAGCTGAGTTCAGGCCAGACACATCTTATAACTAAGTAGACGATTTTTTTTTCTTTTCCCCCCGAAAATGTCCACATAATAATGTGTTACTGGCGTCATTGTTTCTGTTGAGGGGTTGTAAACGAACATGGTTTGTCTTTGGAAGCATCAGGATGGGAAAGTTTCTTCATCCAAGGAAGGCGAAATTTGTTATAAAGGACCCTTCCCCCCATAGAATTTCTCTCTTCTTGAGGGTGTAGATTGAAAAGTAATGTAGACTACCTCCGATAAGTGGAATATGTTTAACAATATGTTTAACGGAAGACAGAAACAAATATGTGACGGAAAGCGTCATGCTTTTTATTTATTTGCTGTTCATTCTGTTTTGTATCCAATATTGCTTCTGGAAACTTTCTGGAGCGCTGCTCACACAGCTAACTAAAAAATGTAAATCTGTTTAGCAAAGTCATTGACAAAGTGACAGTTCCTCAGCTTGTCAAGATATTCTCCGCATTACATGGAACCTGGGGGTTCTTTACCATCGTAACGGGAATCCGCTGCTTTTCCCTATCCTGAATCAGGTGAATCAAGTCCCAGGTCCTCAGATTCTGTTAGTACCCTTCCGTCTACTCCTGTTTCTTCCCAAGGGTATCTTTCCTTTATTTTGTAGCGTCGAAACCCTCTCCGCACGTGCCGCATGCCCCGACAGTCTCATCCTCCTTGATTTGATCACTTTGATTATATCTGATGAGGCGTACAAATTATGTAACTCCTAATTACGCAGTTTTTTCCCACCCTCCTTTTACTTCGTCACAGGCCCAAATATCTTCCTCAGCGCCCAATTCTCGAACACCCTTCGTTTTTGTTAGTAGGAGAGTAGGATCACACCCATTTACTGCAACAGACAAATTACAGTTCTGTTTGTTTCAGGCATTTATGTTTTTACTGTTGTAACAAATGTGTGAGAAGCTGATCCGGCCGTCCGCAGAATGTGTTAGTGGCTGACTGGACACTGGAGATAAAACTCAGCGTCACTGTCGACGAACGATGCACGATGCTTTAAGGTAAACGAACGTCGCTTTCGAGAGGGCTGCTACTGCTGTTTCGTATTTTGGAGGTTCTGGATTCAATCTCGGCCCGAAGAGAGGCTGTTCTAATATTTGATTTATTTTCAGTCCATTCATCCAAATAACCGGGATATTGCCACAAATTGAGCTATTTTCAAACGTGGCCGACATGTGGCTTGAAAGTGAGATGCGCAGTAGTATGTGCACAATGGTTGTTTGGTATATAGCCGTCTGTCGCACATTCCAGGCATTCCACACTTCGGAACGAGCGGCATCCCGTTAGGAAATACGTAGAGGAGCAATAAAATGTTATTAACTTGGACCACGCGGCCAACGTGCTCGGTATTGATTTGTCCCTCCGACATCGGACATGCAGGCGGCAGGGTGTGAGTGGGTGGTGTGGTTGTGCCTTTCTGTACCGCAACATCAGTCATCCCTCTTGTACCGTGTAAGATGCTACTGTCTGAGACCTAGGCATGCTTCAGGCGTTTAGCTATTTTTATTCATAAAAGGAAAAGAGAAGGGCTTGGAGAATGCCAAACTGCGCGTGCGCGAGTGTGTGTGTAAAAGGTAGAGGTAAGGTTCACTCTCGAACAGGCCTTGATGGCCCAGAAGGGGATTAGAAGTGTAGCTGCATTCTTTCTTTAACCTCGGCGCTAGATGGGGGTGGATGGTCAACACCACGCTTCGACGGCATTACCCCCGGGAAAGAGACTGGGTAGAGGCCAGTTGAAGTGTGATGGCAGACGCGCAGAAACCAGATTTCGTCTTTCGGCGAAACGGACGAGTCCATTTAAATTGGCGGGGGCGTCAGTTCAGTCGACTACTGGCAGCCGCGGTGTGCGCATCAGCGGTAGTAATGCTGGATACACCATGTTCCGAGGTAGTGTGAAGAGTACTGGCTACCCACTCCATTCGCCAGTTTCCCCTTCACTTCCCCTCCCGTGCGTCACCGTGTGC